>Ga0209169_10001407_pt1 | contig 14679 bp, 10 predicted proteins | sample HubBroMetageWRM4_FD_188346 | JGI IMG/M metagenome (GOLD analysis project Ga0209169, IMG submission 188346) | Warmed soil microbial communities from the Hubbard Brook experimental Forest, New Hampshire - Hubbard Brook CCASE Soil Metagenome WRM 4... | ecosystem: Environmental > Terrestrial > Soil... | reverse complement strand
GCCCGGGACAAGCGCGGCGGCGGCCCGGGCCAGCACCCTGGCCCGCAGTTCCGCGCCGACCTGGAAATACGCGATCAGCACCAGGCCGAAGGCGTCCGCGGCCGGCTGGTAGTCGTCCAGGTCGGCGACCACCCAGTTCACCCGGCCTTCGACGCGCCGCGCCGCGGCCAGCCTGCGCCCCTTGTCGAGGCCGACCCTGGAGAAGTCCACCGCGGTCACCGACCAGCCGAGCTCGGCCAGCCAGACCGCGTTGCGGCCCTCTCCCGCCGCCAGGTCCAGCGCGCGGCCGGGTGTCAGGCCGGCGAGTTCGGCCGCCACGAACTGGTTCGGCCGGGTCGTCCACTCGAACTTGGTGCCGGAGTAACGCTCGTCCCATCGTGCACGATCCACCCCGTTACTCTCCCCGATCGCACCGCCCGCCGGCAACCGCTCTATCCGGCTTGGATGACGCGGCGCCGCGAAACCCGTAACGTCGCCCTCGTGGACCAGCCTGCTTACCTGCTGCACCGCGGTGACGCGCTGGCCGCCTACGACAACTGGCCCGCGCCCAGCGTGATCATCAGCGACGGCGCGTATGGTATCCGCGGGTTCCACGGCGACACCACCGGCGTCGGGGGGCTGCCTGACTGGTACCTGCCGCATGTGGCGGCGTGGAGCCGGCGTGCGGCACCGGCCACCACCCTGTGGTTCTGGAACACCGAGGTGGGCTGGGCATCGGTTCACCCGCTGCTCGTCGCGAGCGGGTGGGACTACGTACAGGTGATCACCTGGGACAAGGGCCTTGCTCACATCGCGGGCAACGTCAACGGGAAGACGATCCGCCGTTTCCCCGTCACCACCGAGATATGCGCCTTCTATCAGCGCCGCCTGGAAGTCGGGGGCGCCGACGGGCTCATGCCCGTGCAGCAATGGCTGCGCCATGAATGGCAGCGGTCCGGGCTGGCCTTGGCCAAGGCGAACGAGGCGTGCGGGGTGCGGAACGCCGCGACGCGAAAATACCTCACCAAGGACTGGCTGTGGTACTGGCCTTCGGGAGAGATGATCGAGCGGCTGGCCGCGTACGCCAACTCCCGCGGCGCGCAGTCGGGTTGGCCCTACTACTCTTTCGACGGCCAGGCCCCGGTCACCGGCAAGGACTGGGATGCGCTGCGGCATAAGTGGCGCCATATGCACGGAATTACAAATGTGTGGCAACTGGCGCCGTTGCACGGGGTGGAGCGGGTCAAGGGCACGATGAGACGAGCCGCGCCCAGGGTCTACAACCCCAGCAGCCTGTCCGCCGCGCATCTTAACCAGAAGCCGCTGCAGTTCATGCGCCGCATCCTCGCCGCCGTCACCGACCGAGGTGACGTGGTGTGGGAGCCCTTCGGCGGTCTGGCCTCGGCCTCGGTCGCCGCCGTGGAGACGGGCCGATTCCCCTGTGTCGCCGAGATCGACCACGACTTCGCCGAGATCGCGGCCCAGCGCCTGGACGATGCCCTGGCCGGCCGGGATCCAGAAGGAGCATAAGCAGGCTCTGGCCAGCCGGCTCGATACGCCATGGTTCCGGCTCTAGCGGGCACCGTCCAGAATCTTCGCGGCCGGGGTTCTCCGCGGTGCTCAGGACGCCCAGCCGGCGATGACCACGAGGTAGACGCCGATCCAGGTGGACGCGAGGGTGAGCACGACGATGAGCGGAACCAGCACCGAAGTCCGGAGCGGGGCCAGCAGCCGGGCCACCGGGAGCGCGAGCAGGACGGCGGGCAGGAAGTACCGCGGCTTTTCACTCAGCCAGTTGGCGCTGATCGTGAACGCCACCACGGCAACCACGATCGTGTAGACGTGCAGGTAGACGGGGATCCGCTCGGTCAGGCTCCAGGCGGTCAGCGCCACGGCCGCCAGGATCGACAAGACGACCAGAAGTCCGGCCACCGAGGGCCGGTCCAGGAACGTGCCCGAGATCACCCGGATCGTGCTCTCGCCCCAATCGAAGGACGTGTGGAAGCGATGCTCCTCGATCCAGAACCATCCTTCCGGCCGGTGCGTCACCCAGGCCACGTAGCCCCAGTAGCCGAGCAGCCCCAGCGGTGCAAGCAGCAGCGCGGCCACCGGACGCCACCTGGCGCCGATCCGCTGCCGGGTCCGCGCGGCCTGGATCAGGGCGAGCACCGCCGCCACCCCGACGGCCGCGACCAGAGCCAGGGCGGTGCTGCGCACCGTTCCGGCCAGCATGACCAGGATCCCCGCGGTCAGCCACCGCCGATCGACCAGTGCGACCAGGGCCCAGACGGCCAGGGCACAGAACAGCGCCTCCGAGTGCACCCTCGACAAGGCGATGCAGCCAGGTGCCACCGCCCAGATCGCCACCATGATCAGGCTGATGCGCGAGTCAGCGGTCAGCTTCAAGCCCAGCGTGGTAAGGCCCCACGCTGCCGCCAGCCCGGCCAGGATCGTGACGGCAAATCCCGCCGCCGGGATGCTGATTCCGGGCAGCCATGCCAGCGAGTCGATGGCCGCCGGATAGCCCGGGAAGGAGGCGAACACCTTGAGGCTCGACAGGTGGATCAGCTTGTGGTCGTACCAGTGCGCCGCGATCGCCCGGTAGTAAGCGCCGTCGCCCCCGTTGATCCACTGTTCGAGTGACAGATGTGCCTGCTGGAAAGCACCACGTCGGAGCAGGAATGCGACGAAAAAGAGCTGGAGTACGCGGATGCCCAGGTAGACGACGGCCGCGGTCGCTGGCAGCGGGAGCCGCCCGGACCGCGGAAACGGCCAGCGCCGGGCCAGCCGCCCCGGTACCGCGACGTCGGTATCGGACGTCAACCCAGAAGCTGACATTTGTTATCGAGCTCCCGAGCCCTTCCAGCGCGCCTCGCTAAGGCAGGATGACGTACGGCTTCCAAGTGTAGGAGGAGCCGCCCCACGACGTTGCTCTGCTGAGATTCTTCCGCAAGCTGGCACCCCGTTCCGGATCCAGTCTCCTTAGGGCCTCGCCTAGCTTGCCACCTCGTGCCGGTCTCCACAGCGGGATCCGTGGATTCCGGGTGCACGTGTCCCCGAAGGTCCCGAGCGTAGCCGGTCGTAGCAATTGAGCGGCGATTCATAGCGCCCCGGGCATGTGGCATGCTCAGGCGTTCTGCCAGGCGCGGCCCGCAGCTGCGCGGTTGAGAATTCAGCAGCTTCCTGACCCGGGCGGGAGATGAAACGCTTCGCCGGAGACCCGGTCGAAGGAGGCAGCCATCACGCTCAGCTCTGCCTCAGCCTGCTGAGCCGCACGCGGACGGCGCCGGGCCGCCCGGTATCAGCTTGAGCAAGGCGCAGAGGCTGGCATCGCCGACCTTCCAGAGCCCGTTCTGGTACACCGCCGTGCCGGTCAGGCCGGACAGAGCGGGGTCTGAGTGCCCGCTGATCGCGATGTGGTAGCTCACAGTGGCCGAGGCAGCCGAGTTAAGCCTCACGCTGGTCACGCCTGAGGCGAGTTCGCTTGGCCACTTGAGGGAGGCGCCGATGGCGGCGCCGAACGTGTTCCCGTTCTGCACCAGGGCGGCCTTCTGCGATGGTGGCGTGCTGGCGTTGAAGACCTTCTTCCAGTTCGCCGCGATCTGGGCCACCGCAGCGGCAGTATCCGCGGGGGCCGGCGCAATTGACGCCCGGGCGGACGACGCGGGGACGGATGACGCGAGGGCGGGCGAGCCGGAGCCTGTGCATGCGGAAACCGCCGCTACCAGCGCAAGTGCCAGCGCCGGGGCCAGGATCATCCGCTGGGGCGGGACAGTGAACCCGATGACACACCTCCTTGGCCTTGGCCGGAGGCAGCGGTGACGGCCGCCATTCGTCGAGCTTTACCAGAATATGACCGCCGGGGATGCACGCGGAAGCGCCGGCGGGTGCGGCCATAGGCGGGTGCACTAGCACTCGATGATGTTGACGGCCAGGCCGCCGCGGGAGGTCTCCTTGTATTTGTCCAGCATGTCGCGGCCGGTGATGCGCATCGTGTGGATGGCCTTGTCCAGGGAGACGAAGTGGCGGCCGTCGCCGCGCAGGGCCATCCGGGCGGCGTTGATCGCGGTGACGGAGGCGACCGCATTCCGCTCGATGCACGGGACCTGGACAAGGCCGCCGATCGGATCGCAGGTCAGGCCGAGGTTGTGCTCGATGCCGATCTCCGCGGCGTTTTCCATCTGCTCGGGCGTGCCGCCGAGCACCTCGGTCAGCGCGCCGGCCGCCATCGAGCAGGCCGACCCGACCTCGCCCTGGCAGCCGACCTCGGCGCCGGATATCGACGCGTTCTCCTTGAACAGCACGCCGATGGCCGCCGCCGTCAGCAGGAAGCGCGCCACCCCATCCGGCGAGGAGCCGGGCACGAACCGGTCGTAGTAGTGCAGCACGGCGGGGATGATGCCCGCGGCGCCGTTGGTCGGCGCGGTGACGACCCGCCCGCCCGCCGCGTTCTCCTCGTTGACGGCCAGCGCGTAAAGCGTCACCCAGTCCATGGCCCGCAGCGGGTCATCGCCGTCGCGTTCGCAGGTGAGCTGCCGGTACAGGCGGGGGGCTCGGCGCTGCAACTTCAGCCCGCCGGGCAGCATGCCGTCGGTGCCGCAGCCGCGTTCCACGCAGGCCTGCATGACCCGCCAGATGTCCGCCAGGCCCGCGTAGATCTCCTCGGCGGTGCGGCCGAGCGCCTTCTCGTTCGCCAGCATCACGCCGGAGACGGGCAGGCCGCTGCTGGCCGTGTGGGCGAGCAGTTCGGCCCCGGTGGTGAACGGATAGGGCAGTGCTGGCCCCATCGCAGGCCGCGCCCCGGCCCTGGCCCCGGCCGGGGGTGCGGCGAGCGCCGTCCCGGTCTCGTCGGCGACGAAGCCGCCGCCCACCGAGTAGTAGGCGCGCTCCCTGATGGCCGCGCCCTCGCCGTCGTAGGCGGTGAAGCGCATGCCGTTCGGGTGGTAGCTGAGCTTCTTCTTCCTGTTGAATTCCAGGTGCTCGGCGACGGTGAAACCGATCTCGTGCTCGCCGAGCAGGCGGATCGCCCCGTGCTCGGCGATCGCGGCAAGCCGTGCGGGTATCGCGTCTACGTCGACGGTGGCGGGAAGCTCGCCTTCCAGGCCGAGCAGGACGGCCTTGTCGCTGCCGTGTCCCTTCCCGGTCAGGCCGAGCGAGCCGTACAGGCACACGCGCACCTCCTGGACCTGCGGCATCAGGCCGTCTTCGCGCAGCCCGACGGCGAACATCCTGGCTGCCTTCATCGGCCCGACGGTGTGCGAGCTAGACGGGCCGATACCCACCTTGAACAGGTCAAACACGCTGATCGTCATGCACGCAGCTCCAGGGACGCGGATGTTAACCGAAGACTACGGTCCGGTCGCCGTTGAGGAGTACCCGGTGCTCGGCGTGCCATGTCACCGCGCGAGCCAGCACGCGGGCCTCGACGTCGCGGCCGGCCTCGGCGAGCCGCTCGGGCATGAGCGTGTGGTCCACCCGGATCACGTCCTGCTCGATGATCGGCCCCTCGTCGAGGTCCGGTGTCACGTAGTGCGCGGTCGCGCCGACCAGCTTGACGCCGCGTGCGTGCGCCTGGTGGTAGGGCTTGGCCCCCTTGAAGCTCGGCAGGAACGAGTGATGGATGTTGATCATCCGGCCCTCGACCCGCTTGCACACCTCGCCGGACAGGACCTGCATGTACCTGGCGAGCACGATGAGCTCGGCGCCGGTCTCGTCGATGATGTCCAGCAGCCGGCTCTCGGCGGCGGCCTTGGTCTGCGGCGTGACCGGGATCCGGTGGAACGGGAGCCGGTAGGAGCGGGCAAGCTCGGCGAACTCGTCGTGGTTGGAGACCACGCCAACGACGTCGACGGGCAGCGATCCGGTCTTCCAGCGGAAGAGCAGGTCGTTCAGGCAGTGCCCGAGCCGGGAAACCATGATCAGGGTGCGGACCCTTGCCGCGGTGTCGTGCAGCTGCCAGGACATATGGAACGCCTCGGCCACCCAGGAGAAGCCGCGCTCGAGATCGGCCACCTCCTGGCCGGATGGCGGAACGGCGAACTGCACCCGCATGAAGAACCGCCCGTCCGGGCTCTCCCCGTACTGCTGGCTGGCCAGGATGTTCGCGGAGTGCTGGACGAGGAAGCTGGACACCGCGTACACGATCCCCGGACGGTCCGGGCAGGACAGCGTGAGCACGTACTCCCGACCCGCAGCCTCGTCCATAATCCCGCCTAATGTTGCTTAGTACGCAACTCAATGCATTATATGCAACATATTTTCAGGGTGACGCGGCCTCGTCAAGGGGTCTCGTCCGGGGTGGGCCTGCGCCAAGGGGCGGCCCTCCGTCCGGGGGAGTCTGCGCCAAGGGGCGGCCCTCCGTCAGGGGGATGGGCCTTTGCCGGCGCCCGGCGGGCCTTCGTCGAGGGCCGCCTTACGCCGCGAACCGGCCGCCGCAAATCCGCGGGCCGCGTGTCGCCTGGTGCCCTCAACCTGAGCGCGCTATAGTTCCGGTACTACATATAGTAGTTACATAGCTGTAGTTACCACACAATTTGTGTTTGGCCATGACGCGTTCGTGATCATGAGTCAGGCGGCCGCCGGGGCGAGGAGACTGGATGACAGAGGTATCGAGCGTCTCAGGGGCAGCCGGTAGTGAGGGTAGTGGGGGCCGCGAGGCGGGAGCCGCCGGGGGGTTGCGGCTGGAGCGCGTCTGGACGACACAAGGTGTCCACCCGTACGACGAGGTGGCCTGGGAACGGCGTGACGTCGTGATGACCAACTGGCGCGACGGTTCTGTCGGCTTCGAGCAGCGCGGTGTCGAGTTCCCCGGCTTCTGGAGCGTCAACGCCAGCAACATCGTGACCACGCGCTACTTCAGGGGGGCGCCGGGCACGCCGCAGCGGGAATGGAGCCTGCGCCAGATCATCGACCGCGTGGTCCGTGCCTACCGCAGGGCCGGGGAGGAAAACGGGTACTTCGCGACCGCGGCCGACGCGGAGGTATTCGAGCATGAACTGATCTGGATGCTGCTGCACCAGGTGTTCAGCTTCAACTCGCCGGTCTGGTTCAACATCGGAACCCCGTCCCCGCAGCAGGTCAGCGCGTGCTTCATCCTGGCGGTGGACGATTCGATGGGCTCGATCCTCAACTGGTACCGGGAAGAGGGCCTGATCTTCAAGGGCGGCTCGGGCTCCGGGGTGAACCTGTCCCGCATCCGCGGCTCGAACGAGTTGCTGTCCAGCGGCGGGACCGCCTCAGGGCCGGTCAGCTTCATGCGGGGGGCGGACGCCTCGGCGGGCAGCATCAAGTCCGGCGGTGCCACCCGGCGGGCGGCGAAGATGGTCATCCTGGACGTCGACCATCCCGACATCGTCGAGTTCATCGAGACCAAGGCGCGCGAGGAAGACAAGATCAGGGCGCTCCGCGACGCGGGCTTCGACATGGACCTCGGCGGCAAGGACATCTTCACCGTCCAGTACCAGAACGCCAACAACTCGGTCCGGGTGACCGACGAGTTCATGACCGCCGTCGAACGCGACGGGTCATTCGACCTGCACGCCAGGCTGGACGGCTCGGTGCTGCAGACAGTCCAGGCCCGGGACCTGTTCCGGACCATGGCCCGGGCCGCGTGGGAGTGCGCCGACCCCGGCATGCAGTACGACGACACCATCAACGACTGGCACACCTGCACGGAAGCCGGCCGGATCAACGCATCCAACCCGTGCTCGGAGTACATGCACCTGGACAACTCCTCGTGCAACCTGGCCTCGCTCAACCTGCTGAAATTCCTGCACACCGACGGCTCCTTCGATGTCCGCAGGTTCGTCAGGTCGGTCGAGTTCGTGATCACCGCCATGGACATCTCGATCTGCTTCGCCGACTTCCCGACCGAGAAGATCGGCGAGACCAGCCGGGCCTACCGGCAACTTGGCATCGGCTACGCCAACCTGGGCGCGCTGCTGATGGCGTCCGGCCTGCCGTACGACTCCGATGCCGGGCGCGGCGTCGCGGCCGGGATCACGTCGTTGATGACCGGCACCGCGTACCGCCGCTCGGCGGAACTGGCCGCCGTGGTCGGCCCGTACGCGGGATACGCCCGCAACGCCGCCGCGCATCAGCGGGTCATGCGCAAGCACGCCGCGGCAAGCGATGCCGTCGTCTCCTGCGGCGCGGTGACCGACGCGCTGCTCGCGGAGGCCGCGAGGCAGTGGCGGCTCGGCCTCAAGACCGGCGCGAAGCACGGCTGGCGGAACGCGCAGGCGTCCGTCCTCGCGCCGACGGGGACCATCGGCCTGATGATGGACTGCGACACCACCGGGGTGGAGCCCGACCTGGCCCTGGTCAAGTTCAAGAAGCTGCTCGGCGGCGGCTCGATGCAGATCGTCAACCAGACGGTGCCCCGCGCGCTTCGCCTGCTCGGCTACCAGGAGGAGTCGGTCGAGGCGATCGTCGAGCACATCGCGGCGGCCGGGCACGTGCTGAACGCGCCGGGGCTGAAGGCCGAGCATTACCCCGTCTTCGACTGCGCCATGGGCGAGCGATCCATCGCCCCGATGGGGCACGTGCGGATGATGGCCGCCATCCAGCCATTCGTGTCCGGCGCCATCTCCAAGACCGTCAACATGCCCCAGTCCGCCACCGTCGAGGAGATCGAGGAGACGTACTTCCAGGGCTGGAAGCTCGGCCTCAAGGCGCTGGCCATCTACCGGGACAACTGCAAGGTGGGCCAGCCGCTTTCGGTCGCCAAGCACGGCGCGGCCGGGCAGACTGCGGCCGGCCAGGCCGTACCGGAACAGGCGGCGGCGGAGAGCCATCCGGTGCGCAGGCGGCTGCCGAAGAAGCGCCCGGCGCAGACGGTCTCGTTCTCGGTGGCGGGCGCCGAGGGCTACCTGATCGCGTCGTCTTACCCCGACGACGGGCTGGCCGAGGTCTTCCTCAAGATGTCCAAGCAGGGTTCGACGCTGGCCGGCGTGATGGACGCGTTCTCCATCGCGATCTCGATCGGGCTGCAGTACGGCGTGCCGCTCGAGACGTACGTGGCGAAGTTCACCAACATGCGTTTCGAGCCGGCCGGGATGACCGACGACCAGGACATCAGGACCGCCTCGTCGGTGATGGACTACATCTTCCGGCGGCTGGCGCTCGACTTCCTGCCCCATGAGAGCCGTGCCGAGCTCGGCATCCTCAGCGCCGGGGAACGGGCCGACCAGCCGTAGCCCGCCGGCGCAGCGAGCCAGGCCAGCGATAGCTCAGCGCCGCGAGCCGACGAGCTCGATCGCCCGCTCCGCGTCGATGCTGGCGAGCCCGGCCTGCATCTCCGCCTTCGCCGGGCCCGCCGGCCAGTCCCGCAGGCTGTCCGCGATGGCCGCTCGGGCGTCGGCCACGGCCAGGCGGTACCGTCCCGCGGCGGTGGCGAAGTCCGCGCCTTCGTCGGCCAGCCGCAGCAGTTCCCCGGCGAACGAGATGTACGCGCGGTTCTTGACCGGCAGCGTCCGCCAGAGATCGTGCTGGTAATCCGGGCGCTGGATGGCATGGAACACCAGTCCGGTCACCGGCCACAGGGCCAGGCTGAACCGCCACATCCAGTCCCTGACGAACCAGACCCGGTCATCGGCGTAGCGCCACGGGTCCGTTGCCGGGGGGAGGTCGCCGTGGTCCCGCTGGTACCTGCGTGCCAGGTAGGTCCCCTCGTAGGGGATCAGCTCGTTGAAGTTGCTCACGTGCAGATACGGATTGCCCAGGCAGGCGTCCCGCAGCCCGCCGAACGACGTGCGCAGCTCGTCGAAGGTCGCCTTCTCGTGGAACGGCAGGAAGCCGAACTGCGTGTAGATCTCGAGCTCGCCCAGCAGCCGCAGTGCCCTCGTGTTGCCGTCGGCGGATGCGTCGGACCCCTTGCCGAACGCGCGGAGCGCGGAGTCGGCGAAGCTCTCGATGCCCAGGTAGACCTCGCAGAGCCCGGCCTGCTTCAGCAGCGCGAAGGTCTCCCTGTCCACGTTGGCTGACCGATCCTGGATGACGAAGCGCACGTCGATGCCCTGGGCGATGATCTCGCGGGCGATCTCGCGCCCGCGCGCCAGGTGCGAGCCGTCGGCGCTGAAGCCGAGGAAGATGTTGTCCACCATGTAGACAAGCGCACCCGGGTACCGGTCAGCCAGCAGCTTCAGCTCGGCCACCAGGTGCCGCGCCGGGCGCGGCCGCCAGACCGTGCTGCGGGCCTCGCAGAATGTGCAGCCGGCGTTGCAGCCCCGGCTGGCCTCGACCTGGATCACGCCGCCGAGCGCAAGCACGGCGTCCAGCTGGCTGCGGGCCGGGAACTCAAGATCGCCAAGCTCCGCCGCGGCCACCCGGGCGACGACCGGCCTGCGCAGGCCCAGCTGCGCTGCGGTCCGGCCGCCCGCGACCGGCGGCCCGTCGGCTGAGCGCACGGCAAGCTCCGGGATCGCCCGCCAGGCGCCGCCGGACTCAAGGACGTCGAGCAGCCGGAGGAAGACCCGGTCCCCCTCGCCGAGGCAGACGCTGTCGACCTGCGGGATCGAGTCGAGCAGCAGCTCCCAGGCCGAGGTGGGCCACATCCCGCCGAGCACGATGTGACAGCCGGGAGCCAGTTGTTTCAGCTCGGCCGCGAAGGCGGCGGTCCAGTCGCGCTGGCCCCGGTAGACCAGCGACACGCCGCAGAGGACAGGGGAGACCGCGGCGACCCGGTGGGCCGCGACCCTGGCGTCGGTGAGGTCATCGTCCCGGCAGCCGCGCAGTTCGGAGTCGATGATCGCGTTGATCAGGCAGACGCCGACATCCGGCCGGGACTTGCGCAGGGCGGCGTCCAGGTAGGCCAGCCCGAGCGCCTCGCCGAGCTTGACTTCCTCCTGGCTGCGGCCTCGTCCGAGGACAAGCGCGACGTTGCTCAAGCGGCGACGCCCCCTATCGTGTCGAACGCGAACGATGCTAGCAGGCCGATAGTGTTGCACCATGGACAACAGCAGGCGTGGGTGACCGTGCCTGAGCGGCAGGATGCGGGACCCATCCAGTCGGTGGACAGGGCCGTGGCCATCCTGGAGATCCTGGCCAGGGACGGGGACGCCGGGGTGACCGAGATCGCGGCCGAGCTCGGCGTGCACAAGTCGACCGCCTCCCGGCTGCTCGCCGCTCTGGACCGGCGCGAGCTCGTGGCCCAGGACTCGGCCCGCGGCAGGTTCCGGCTCGGGGTGGGCATCGTCCGGCTCGCCGGGGCGGTCGGCCGCGGGCTCGACGTGGTGCGGGAGAGCCGCCCGGTCTGCCGGGCGCTTGCCGCCCAGGTCGGCGAGACCGTCAACATCGCCATCCTGTCCGGCCGCGACGCGCTCTACCTGGACCAGGTGGCCGGCCCCGCGGCGCTGTCGCCGCACAACTGGGCCGGGCAGCGCATCCCGCTGCACGCGACGTCTGACGGCAAGGTCCTGCTGGCCTACCTGCCCGCGGCGCAAGCCGAGGAGTGCCTGGCGGGAGCGCCGCTCCCGCGCTTCACCGAGCACACGATCACCGATGTCACCGAGTTTCCGCCGGTGCTTGCCGAGGTGCGACAGCGCGGCTATGCGACCGCCGTGGACGAACTGGAGGCCGGACTGACCGCGGTGGCGGCGCCGGTCCGCAACGCCGAGGGCCGGGTGATCGCGTCGATAAGCGCGTCCGGGCCGAGCTTCCGGATCCCGCCCGCCCGCATCGCGGAGCTCGCCGAGTCCGTCTGCCTGGCCGCCGCCGAGATCTCCCGCCGCCTCGGCTGGGCCAGCTATGTCCCGTTATGCCTGCGACCATGATCATGGCCAGTTTTCAGCGAATACGACCAATTTCTGGCCATGATCATGAAATAGCCCGAGGGTGCTGGTGGCCGGCCGCGGCGGACGCTAGTCGCCTAGTTCGCGGCGGCGGCGGATTACGTAGTCTTCTAGCTCGGTCCTGATGGCCTCGTCCATTGGCGGGGGCTCGAAGTCGGCCAGCTTGGCTTGCCAGATCTCGTTCGCGCGGGCGGCGGTGTCCTTGCCGCCGAGGCGCAGCCAGCGCTCGAAGTTGGCGGTGGAGGACAGCAGCGGGCGGTAGAAGCAGTCGCGGAAGCGCTCCATGGTGTGCGCCGCGCCGAGGAAGTGCCCGCCGTGGCCGACCTCCTCGTGCGCGCCGAACGCCAGCGATTCCTCGGTGATCTCCAGCGGCGTGAACTCCACCTGCAGCATCCGCAGCAGCTCGATGTCGATGATGAACTTCTCGTAGCAGCTGACCAGGCCGCCCTCCAGCCAGCCCGCCGCGTGCATGACGAAGTTGGTGCCGGTCAGGAAGGTGGGCAGCAGCGTCATCAGCGCCTCGTAGGCCGACTGCGCGTCCGCGGTCTGGCTGGTGTTCAGCGCCCCGCCGGTCCGGAACGGCAGCCCGTAGTGCCTGGCCAGCTGCCCGGTGCAGAGCAGCCCGATGGCGGACTCCGGGGTGCCGAACGCAGGCGAGCCCGACTGCATGTCGATGTTGGACAGGAACGAGCCGAAGATCACCGGACAGCCCGGCCTGACCAGCTGGGCCAGCGCGATCCCGGCCAGCGCCTCGGCGAGCTGCTGGGTGAGCGCGGCCGGGATCGTCACCGGCGACATGGCCCCCATCAGCAGGAACGGTGTCAGCACCACGGGCTGGTTGGCCCGGTTGTACTCGAACTGGGCGTCCAGCATCCGGTCGTCCCAGCGCAGCGGCGAGTTGCAGTTGATCAGCGAGATCGTGGCCGGCGTCTGCTCGATGGCGTCCCGCCCGCCGAACAGGATCTCGGTCATCTTGATCGTGTCCAGGGCGTTGGGCCCGGAGATCACGTTGCCCATGTAGATCTTGTCGGTCAGCGTCTGCAGCGCGTAGATCATGTCCAGGTGCCGGGAGTCAAGCGGCGTGTCGTTCGGCTCGCAGATCACCCCGCCCGCGGAGTCCAGCTGGTCAAAGGCCTGCGACAGCATGGCAAGCTGGCGGAAGTCGTTCATCGTCGCATCGCGGCGCACGTCCCCCTCGCGGATGAACGGGCAGCCGTACACCGCACTGAACACCATGTGGTTGCCGCCGATGTGCACGTTGTGCGCGGGGTTGCGGGCTTGCACGTCGAACTCGCGCGGCGCCTTCGCCACCTGCTCGAGCACGAACTCCGGGTCGAGGTACACCACCTCGCCGTCCACCCGCTGGCCGGCCTTGGCGAACAGCTCGACCGCCTCCGGCTTGGCGAACTGGACGCCGATCTCTGAAACGATCCGCCGCCAGCCGCGGTCCAGGACCGCGACCGCGTCCGCGGAGAGGATCTCATACCTCGGCATCGTGTTCACGAACATCGGCTTCACCTTGTCTAGCTAGGGCCTTCTTGAGCTGGGCCTTCGGGTGTCGCGGGGCGGGGCGAGCGGGGCGCGGGACAGGCTTGACCTATCGTAGACCGAACCTTACGATTCACATAGTAGAACTATGTTCCATAAGGTGGAACATATCCGAGGGGACGGAAGCCGGGGAATGAGTAACCAGAACGGGACGCAGGCCGTAGACAGGGCGGCTCGCCTGCTCACCGAGGTGGTCCACTCGGCGGACCCGATGACGTTCACCGGGCTGAGCGCGGCGACCGGGCTGGCCAAGTCCACCACCTCGCGGCTGCTGCTCGCGCTTGAGCGCAACGGCCTGGTCCGGCGCGACGGCCACGGCAGGTTCCTGCCCGGCGAGATGTTCGTCAGCTTCGCCTGGCGGGGCGGCGCGGAGGCCGGGCTTGTCGCGGTGGCCCAGCCGTTCCTCGAGCGGCTCGGCAAGGCGACCGGTGAGACGATCAACCTCGGCGTCTCGGCTAACGGCAGGGTCGAGCAGATCGCCCAGGTCGACAGCACCTACATGATCGGCGGCACCAACTGGGTGGGCCTTTCGGTCCCGCTGCACTGCTCCGCGCTCGGCAAGGTGCTGCTGGCCTACGGCGCGGCCCAGCTGCCCATCGGCGCGCTGGAACGGTGCACCGACCGGACGATCACCGGCGACGCGGCGCTCCGCGCCGACCTGGCCGGGGTGCGCGCCCGCGGCTACGCGTTGACCGACGAGGAACTCGAGCCTGGCCTGATCGCGGTGGCGGCGCCGGTGTACGGCTACGACGGCGCGGTGGTCGCGGCGCTGTCGGTCTCGGCCCCGACGAACAGGATGAGCAGGAATGAGGTGGCGGCCGCCGCCGAGGCGTGCACGAACGAGGCCGCGAGCCTGTCCGCGGTGCTCGGCCACCGCCAGCGAACCGCCCGCCAGACCAGAAAGGCAGGTTAGCCAGCATGACGCGCGAGGAGTTGCTCGGCCAGCTCTATGACGACACCCTGGTCGGCAACGCGCCGGCCGTGATCGAGCTGACCAACCAGGGGCTTGCCATGGGCCTCGGCCCTGAGGTGCTGCTGTACGAGGCGCTGATCCCGTCGCTCGAGGAGGTCGGCGCCAGGTTCGAGCGCGGCGACTTCTTCGTGCCCGAGATGCTGATCGCCGGCAAGGCCATGGTCGGCGCGCTCGGCATCCTGCGCCCGCTGCTCGCCGAGACCGGGGCCGAGGCCATCGGCACGATCGTGATGGGAACGGTCAAGGGCGACGTGCACGACATCGGCAAGAACCTGGTCAACATCATGTTCGAGGGGGCCGGCTTCTACGTCATCGACCTCGGCGTGCAGGTCGCGCCGGAGAAGTTTGTCGAGGCGGTCAGGGAGCACAAGCCGGACATCGTGGGCTTCT
>Ga0209169_10001406_pt1 | contig 14680 bp, 14 predicted proteins | sample HubBroMetageWRM4_FD_188346 | JGI IMG/M metagenome (GOLD analysis project Ga0209169, IMG submission 188346) | Warmed soil microbial communities from the Hubbard Brook experimental Forest, New Hampshire - Hubbard Brook CCASE Soil Metagenome WRM 4... | ecosystem: Environmental > Terrestrial > Soil... | reverse complement strand
ACTCTGTCTCGAACTCTCCACGCAAGCACGCCGCGGCACGCAAAAAGCTATAATCGCGGAGTATGTCGCAGGAATTCCTGTCGCTCGCGATCTGGGAGCCGTTGCCCGGCATGGAAGCCGCCTCGCTCGCGACCATCCGCGAACTGAACGCCATCGTCTCCAGCAAAGGATACGGCCGCGATCTGCTTTACCGCAGCGGCGATGACGCTCACTACATGCTGCTTCGTTACTGGAACTCCGAGCAGGCGCGCCGGTCCGCTCAGGAAGATCCCGAGCTGCTGCGCTGCTGGGCCCGCTTGGGAAACGAGATTCAAATCCTGAAAGTTTATGAGAAGCTGGAAGAAGTCGGCGTTTAAGATTGTGTAGGGACAGCCGCCTCGGCTGTCCGGTCGAGCAGAGCGAGGCGTTCCGATGAGGTTCTTAAGGAGCAGGAAAACCCAGCCGCCATCCGCGTCTCGTGAACCCGTGTCTCGGGAGCAGATGTCCCCGGAACCCGTGTCCCCGGAGTCCAGCCCGCAAGTTCTCACCGACGTTTCAGTGGACCCGTTCGTGCGCGGCCTTCTGCATCGCCCCGCAAAACCCAATGGCAATGGGCTTGTCCTCACGCACGGCGCGGGAACGAACTGCCAGGCCCCGCTGCTGATTGCCCTGGCGCAAGCTTTCGCCGAGGCGGGCTTCGTCGTGCTGCGCTGCGATCTGCCCTACCGTCAGGATCGGCCCTACGGTCCGCCGGGGCCGGGCGATGCCAAGCGCGATCGCGCCGGACTCAAGAATGCTATTGAGGCGATCAAACCCTTGGCCACGGGTCGAGTCTTTCTCGGAGGCCACTCCTACGGCGGCCGCCAGTCGAGCATGCTCTGCGCCGAACTTGCAGAAAAATCTCCGCAACAAGCTGCAGAACTGGCCGCCGGCCTGCTCCTGCTGTCTTATCCTCTGCACCCTCCGCGCAAGCCGGACCAGCTCCGCACCCAGCATCTTTTCCATCTGCATACGCCCACCCTTTTCGTCCACGGGACCCGCGACCCCTTCGGCTCGATCCCGGAAATGGAGCAGGCCCTGAAGCTGATTCCCGCGAGGACGAAGCTTCTGCCTGTTGAAGGCGCAGGTCACGATTTAGGATTTAAGGGCAAAGCCATGCGCGAAGAGTTGTCGGCAAACGTGCTGGCAGAATTTCAGGCGTTCTTTGTGAAGTAAAAAGTGCGGATTCGATCCGCGTGAATCCGCGAAGATCGGTGGAGAGAAGATCTAATTTACCCAACCCGACTTCGACCCGCCGTTGCCTTTGCCCGGATCGTCATCCGGCGGGATGTAGTTTCCCTGTTCGTCAAACTCCACCTTGCGGTCGTGCTTACGCATGTAGACTTCAAACTTCCGCGCCGCGCGCCGCCGCCGCCACCGGTAATATTCATTGCGTGCTCCGTAGAGGCGCTCCGAAATCCGCAGAGAGATGCCTCGCGAAAAGAACGCCGCATGCCAAACGTATCCCGCGGCCATCCCCAGCAGCGAGACGCAGTAGAAAAGCGCGAAGTGGTTGAGCAGCAAGTAGGCCACTTCGATCCCCCCAATGCCCAGAACAATCCACTTCACTGGAATCTGAATAGGGATGGGGAACAGCATCAGCGGCGCATCTCGATTGAACAGGTAAAACACCATCAGAATCGCGTTGGCGGCAGCGCCGGAACCCCAGGCGGGGCCCTGCGCAATGACGCCGGTTAGCGAGAGAACGAATCCAGCGATCCCGGAAAGCGCGATGCTGCTGAAGAACAAGCCATAGAACCGGCTCGAGCCAACCCTTTCCTGCACTGCCGACCCAAGAAAATAGATTCCGACCAGCGACAACACGAAATCCAGGGGATCGACATACATGAAGGCGTAGGTCACAAACTGCCACAACCAGCCTTGCCGGATATGCCCGGGATTCAAAGTGCCCAAAGTGAGCACCGCCTGGCCCATCGGAGCGGCAAACGACATCAGCAGAAGGATGACGACATAGACAGCAGCGCTGGCGATGATGATCTGCCGCACTGCGCCGCGAAACGGCGGCAGCCCCATTTCGAAGGAAGTGTTTCTAGGCATGATTTCGAAGCCGCCCCATACGACTTATCCTAACAGCTCCCGTTATCGTTCCGGCACAGGCACCACTGGCAGGCTCCGGTGCCCCGCGGCATCCACAGCCCTGACTGCAAAGATGACATTATCCTTGGAAAGTTTCAGCGTGATGCGCTTCACGCTTCCAACCTTTTGCGCATGCTCCCACTCGGGACTGCTGGTGGCTCGCCACAGCACCTCGTACTCGGCCGCCGGTCCGCCCGGCGAGGCATCCCAGGTGAGCGTCGAGTCGTTCTCCAGATCCTTGGTGAGCAAATGCACATTGGCCGGAGGCGCAGGCGCCGATGCCAGCGATGCCAGCGTCGCCGCGTTCAGCCGCGCCACGTGCGCTACGTAGTCGAAGTCCACAAACTTTGCGAGGTCGCCATATTCAATGCCATTCTCGGTGCGGACGTTCTGATGCTGATGATGGAAGTCCTCGCGAAACTCGGTGAAGCGCACCGCGGCAAAGCCCTGCTGATTGAAAGCAGAATGGTCACCGCCGCGCAAGTACCGGTCCAGCCGGAACACCAGCACCGGCGCCACCCCTACCTCATTCTTATAAGCCCGATCAACATCGGAGATGTAGCGCGCCAGTTGCCGCGACGCAGAGTCGTTCTCCCCGCCCAGAGCGCGAATCCGCCGGACGTCCTGATCCGTGGCCGCCGCGGGCACGCCCTCGGAAAACACACGCACTACGGAGCGATCTTGCTCCGCACTCTTGTCGCCGCCGACGATGTCGTTGTTAAGCACTGCCTCCAGATTCCAGCCCTGGCTTTTGGACATCTTCGCGAAATGCTGGCTGCCGTTCAGCCCCTGCTCCTCGCCCGCCACGGTCAAGAAAATAATCGTCGCCGGAAACTTCATCTTGCTCAGAACCCGGGCGCATTCCAGGCTAACGGCAGCTCCGCTGGCATCATCGTTCGCTCCCGGAGCGTCCCCCTTCGTGTCGAGGATGTCGCTATTGCGCGAATCATAGTGTCCCGTCACCAGCACGATGCGCTTCGCGTTCTCCGCGTCCGTTCCCTTCAACACTGCATAAACATTGGTGAGATCGGTGGGCTGGGGAATCCGGTCGGCGGCCGGCTCGGTGAAGGCGTCAGTTTTCACTTCCAGGCATCCGCCGCAATCTTTCGCGTAGCGTTCGAACTCTGACTTGATCCACTCTCGCGCTGCTCCAATCCCGCGTCCCGCCGCGATTGCAGCCGGGTCCTGCGCCGAGATCGTCGACCGCGTTCCGAAGCTCGCCAGCTTCTCGATATTCGCCCGAATGCGTTCGGCTGAGACCTGCCGCAGCGCGGCTGAAATGCTATGATCCGCTGCCATGGGTTCGCTGGTGCCAGGTTCCGGCTGATTTTGAGCGGATGCCCCGCTGCTGAAACTCAACCCCAGCGAGATGGCCACTAGCCACAGTCTTTTTTGTATCGGGGAAATCATGTACTCTCCGGCGTCAGGATAATGTCAAGGACGAAGGCTGGTCCCTCGGGATTATAGCCTCTCGCTCTCCGGGGTCTCACCCCTTGACCTGAGGTGGGGAAAGAATCTAAATATTATGAAGGCTATCTAAAGGGTCATCGAATATGCTATCGAATGGAAGCGGAGGAATCATGGTTCTTTGCCCCGAATGCGAAACCAATCTGGATGTGGAAGAAGAAGAGGTCGACGAGGGCGAGATCGTCTCCTGCCCCGAATGTGGCACGGATTTCGAGGTGGTGACCACCAGTCCGCTTGAGTTGAAGGCGGTCGAGGCCGGCTATGTCGAGGAGGACGAGGAGGTGGAAACCGAAGACGGTGACGACTCCTAGACTCCAACCCACGGTTCTGCTTGCGCGCTTGTCCTCTTTCTGCCTTTTGATGGTCTTCTTTTTCGCTGCTCTGGACCCGCACGTCTTGCCGGCGTCTGCCGCGCCCGATAAGCTAAAGCCGACTGATCCCTATGCTCTGATTTTCGGGACGGTCTGGGGTCCCGACAATCGTCCCGTTTATGGCATCACGGTCAGGATCCGGCGCGTGTCTGATAAGAAGCCCAAGTGGGAAGTCTATTCCGATCATTCCGGCGAATTTGCCCAGCGCGTTCCCGCCGGTAAGGCCGACTATGTGGTGGGGGCCGACCTCAAACACGTGAAAACGACGGATGGCCAGGTGTTGCATCTGGCGGAAGAGGTCCCGGTCCACGTAGAGTATGACGAGCGCGTGGATATTGGTTTGCACCTGACCAAGTAGATCCGACCAAGTAGATCCGACGAAGTAGATCTGGCGAAGTAGAGACTTCAGCGGTAGAAGGTTCAGCAGAGGAAGAGGAATAAGGCAGTTATGACTTCCAGAATGTCTCTCAAGAGAGCCTCCCTCATCGCGAGCGCGCTCCTGCTCGTGATCTCGGCGGTTGCCCATGCTGCCCCGCAGAAAAACGACAAGGCGCCAGGCCGGCTGCTCTCCGGCAAAGTGCTCGACCCGCAGGACAATCCCGTGCTCAACTCAGTCGTCTACCTCACCAACATGCGCACCCATGCGGTGAAGACCTACATCGTCGGCCAGGAAGGCACCTATCGTTTCCCCGGCCTCTCGATGATGGATTATGAAGTCTACGCTGAATACAAGGGGCACAAGAGCGACACCAAGTCGGTCAGCCAGTTCGATGACCGGTCTGAGGTCTACGTCGATCTCAGGATCGATACACGGTGAGCCTGCCCAATGCGAAAAGAAGGTTTGCCGTGCAACTTTTGAGGATGAGAAGGGTTCAATAGATCAAAGAAGGTCTTTTTTGGAGGAGAACCTTGAACGTATCGCGCTTATTTCACAATAAGAATCGTCTGGCTGCGGGAGCAGGGTTCGCGACCTTGGTTCTGGTGGCCGTGGCAGGCATTTCGGCTGGTGCGCAACAGGGCGCAATGAGCCCTTACCAGGGCGAGGCCGACGGTGTCAGCCCTGGCGGCAAGTGGATGGAGTTCCGGTCGGAAGACAAAATGACCGGAGCGAAGAAGGTCCGGTTCGAACTGCTTTCGAACAATTATCTTCGGGAAGACCCGGACTACAAGCCGCGAGTCGAGATCACATGCAGCGATGGCAAATACCAGCGCGCCGTCTTTAATCCCGGCGCCCGGCTGGGACGGCCCGACTACCCCGGCTTCTGGGGCCAACCCAAGATGGAGGTCATGGTCCGTATCGATGGAAGCCACGACCACAAGGGCTGGAATTGGGAAGCCGACCGCGTCCTTTCCATGGACAAGGGCACGGTTCGGGCCGCAATCGGGGCGCAGGTGTTCAACGTGGAGGTCAAGACCAGGACTGGTTACGCGATCGCCGAATTCTCGCCCGGAGGTCTGAATCTGGACGAGGTAAGGCACGCCTGCGATCTGACTCCACATAAGCCCTAGCGGCGGCTGGAGCCCGCTGATTCCGGGATGCTTATATTGCGGTTAACATTGAAGGGCTGAGCCTGCAGGCTCAGCCCTTTTTGTGACTTTGGACGCAGCCCGGTCAGCACTTGCGTGCCTGCCCGGTCTGCTGTTTCACTTGGATTATCCGTTGGCGAGGTGAGGTTGGCGAGGTTTGAGTTACCGAGGTGACGTGCTGATGGGCGGAAGCGTAATCACAGGGGCGGCGATCCTGCTGTTTGTCGTGGGAGCGGTCGTCTATGTAGTCATCCTCTTCAACGAGCTGGTGCGGCTGCGAAATGACAACGACCGCGCGTGGGCGAACATTGATGTGCTGCTCAAGCAGCGGCACGACGAGATCCCGAACTTGGTGGAAACAGTAAAGGGATATATGCAGCATGAGCAGGAGACGCTGCTGGCAGTAACGCGGGCGCGGGCCGCGTCCATGAACGCGGCCAGTATTGGGCAGAAGGCGCAGGCCGACTTGACCATGACAGTCGCGCTGCGCGGGCTGTTCGCGGTGGCGGAAAACTATCCGCAACTCAAGGCCAACGAAAACTTTCTCCAGCTGCAGAACCGCATCAGCGAACTGGAAGAACGCATCGCCGACCGGCGCGAGTTCTTCAACGACGATGTCAACACCTACAACACGCGCATCGCCCAGATCCCCGAAGTGTTTGTCGCCAGTTTCATGGAATTGAAACCCCGCTCCATGTTCCAGGTGTCCGACGAGGACCGCAAGCTGGTGGAGGTCAAGTTCCAGGGCGCGGCCGGGGCCTAGGCGAGTGTTCCTACCGGAACATTCGTGAGATATGTTCCAACTGGAACATTTTGTACAGTCGATAATGGCCATATCGCTTCGTACGTACAATCTCCTTAAATCAAACAAACATAAGCCGGTTAGGTCTCGGTTGCGGCCAAGCTTGCCAAATTGGCCGGGCGGGCTAGCAGGGTGACGAAAAACCCAGCGAGCTTCGCTCGACCGGACAGCCGAGGCGGCTGTCCCCACATGCCACATGAGCATCTCGCATACTGAGCCACCAACTCGCCCGCTCTACTAGACCTCGCTCTACTAGACAAAGACCTCTGCGGAATGCTGAAGCCGAGTTGACCTGATATTCTTAGCGCCATTGGGGCGGAGCCATGCTTAACCGAACCTTGTCGCACTACCGGATTGTGGAGCAGATTGGCGCTGGAGGCATGGGTGTCGTCTACCGGGCGCGGGATGAGCAATTGGAGCGCGATGTCGCCATCAAGGTGCTCTCCCGTGGGGTGCTGGCCAGCGATGCGGCGCGCAAACGCTTTCGCAAAGAAGCTCTCTCCCTGGCGCGGCTGAATCATCCCAACGTCGCGACCGTGCATGAGTTCGGCACGCAGGATGGCACTGACTTTCTTGTGACCGAGTACATTCCGGGCACGACTTTGGATTCTAAACTGGCGCGGGGAGCGCTCTCCACGAAGGAAGTGATCGACCTGGGCGGGCAGTTGATGCATGGGCTTACGGCGGCGCATGAGCAGGGGATTGTGCACCGCGATTTAAAGCCGGGCAACCTGCGGCTCACTCCTGACGGACGGCTGAAGATCCTCGACTTCGGACTGGCGCAACTGGCACCTGAAGCCAGTGAAGAGGGGCTGACGGCAACGCTTACCAATTCTCAGCAAGTGACAGGGACGCTGCCCTATATGGCTCCCGAGCAGTTGCGAGGAGAAGCTGCCGACGCGCGCGGCGACATCTGGTCGGCGGGTGTGGTGCTTTATGAAATGGCGAGCGGGAAACGTCCCTTTCCGCAGAGCAATGGCCCCCTGCTGATTGACGCGATCCTGAACCAACCTCCCGAGGAACCCAGAAAAATCAATGGAGGGATTCCGCCGGGGTTGGAGCAGATCATTCTAAAGACGCTTGATAAGAACCCGGCGCGTCGTTACCAGAGCGTGCGTGAGGTGGGAGTTGACCTGGAGCGCCTGAGCAGCGGCACTTTGCCGGTCGTGATGCCTCAACCCGGAACGAAGCGGTGGTATGTGGCGGGAGGGATTGTTTTCGTGCTAGTGGTGATGATGGCAGGATATTTTGCGTCCCAGCGGAATAAACGGGCGGGTTCGGCTGCGCCCGCCGCCCACCGCCGTTCCGTGGCCGTGGTGGGATTCAAGAATCTTGCGGGCAAGCCGGAGGAAGCGTGGCTTTCGACGGCCATCTCCGAGATGCTGACCACCGAACTTGGGCAGGGCGATCAGTTGCGAACGATCTCAGGCGAGAGCGTGGCTCAGATGAGAGCGAGCCTGGCGCTACCGGAGGCGGACAGCTTTAGCCAGGAAACGTTGACTCGCATTCGAGAGAATCTGGGCACCGACGATGTGGTGGTGGGTTCCTACGTTCCCTTGGCGGGTGGTGCGATCCGGTTTGATCTGCGGCTGCAGGACGCGGTCGGCGGTGAAGTTTTGGCATCCGTTTCGGAAAAGGGCAGCATTGCCCACATCGACGAACTGGTGAGCGAGGCAGGCGAGCAGTTGCGCGCGAAACTAGGCGTGGCGGGACTTACGGACGCGGAATCGGCGAGCGCGCGTGCGGCGATGCCGGCGAATCCGGAGGCGGCGCGGCTCTATTCCGAAGGGTTGGAGAAACTACGGCTGTTCGACGCGCTGACGGCGCGCCCGCTACTGGAGAAGGCGGCGGCTCTCGATCCAAATCATGCGCCGACGCACTCGGCCCTGGCTGCGGCCTGGTCTGCTCTGGGCTATGACGAGAAGGCGAAAGAGGAAGCCAAGCGCGCCCTCGATTTGGCCGGTCCGTTCTCGCGAGAGGAGCGGCTGCTGATCGAGGGACGTTATCGCGAGCTGACGCGAGACTGGGCGGGAGCGACAAGCAGCTATCGCGCCTTGTGGGAGTTTTTCCCTGACCGGGTTGATTATGGTTTGTTGTTCGCGCGGGCGCAAAGCAGAAGCGATCAGGTTGACGATGCCGTACGCACCATTGCGGAGCTGCGCAAGCTTCAGGTGTCGAAGGGTGAGGCCGCCCGCATTGACCTGACGGAGGCGCAGGTTGCAGGGGCGCGAAGTGACTTCAAGCAGGAGCAATCGTCGGCGGAGAAGGCTGTTGTGGGCGGGAGCGCCATTGGAGCGAATCTGTTTGTGGCGGGCGCGTTACGAGCGGAAGCCTCTGCATGGCAGCATCTGGGGCAGCCTGAGAAAGCGCAGCCACTGATCGAGCGGGCTCGGGATTTCTATACTGCGGCCGGGGACCGCGCCGGCGCGGCACGTTGCTTAGTGCTCTCTGGCGACAGTGCTTATGAGGAAGGGCATTATGAGGACGCCAGAAAACAGTTTGAGACGACGCTGCCGGTCTTTCGGGAAACGGGAGATCAGCTCCAATCGCGAAACACGCTGGAAAGAATCGGCAGCACGTTTTATAACCAGGGGAAACTGCTGGAGGCCAGGGGTTACTACGAGCAAGCCTTGCGCATCGATCTTGATCTGCGGAGTACGACGAGTTTGGCCAGCGACTACGGAAATATTGCGAACGTACTCGATAATCTGGGCGATTTGACGGGGTCGCGAAAGATGCAGGAACAGGCGCTGGCCACCTTTGAAAAAGGCGGCGACCGGCGTGGTGCGTCAGCGACGCTGAGCAACCTGGGAAATCTGATGGTCGAAATCGGCGATCCCGAGGACGCCCGGAAGTATTGCGAACAGGCTTTGAACATTATGCGCGAGATTGCCTACCATGCCGGCGACTCCTTTCCCGAGGGATGTCTGGGAGATGCCCTGTTGATGGAAGGGGATGTGGCTGGCGCCCGGAAACGATACGAGGAAGCGCTTAAATCTTCGCAGGAAGCGCATCAGAATGACCGTGCCGAGCAAGTGCAGACGGCGCTGGCGATGCTGGCGCTGGAAGAGAAGCGATTTACCGACGGAGAAGGGCTGGCGCGAGGAGCGATCGCAGTCTTCGAAAAGGACCATGCTACCGACGATGCAGCCTGGGCTCACGCGGTGTTGGCGCAGAATCTGTTGGCCGAGGGAAAAGTCGCCGAGGCTCAAACCGCGGCGGGGCAGGCTGTGACGCTGTCGCTGCAGACTACCAGCCAGCCGCAGCGCTTCGAGGCCATTCTGGCGGACGCCCGGGCTAAAGCGAAAGCCGGAAAAACATCCGAGGCGAAACGGGAACTGGAGGCGGTGCTCGCTTCGGCGCGCAAATTTGGATACCGCTACTACGAATACCAGGCTCGGTTCGAGCTGGGGGAGATTGAGTTGCAGTCGCATTCGGCGCTGGCGCGGCCGCATCTTGTCACTCTTGCGAAGGATGCGAAGGAACACGGGGTTTTGCTGGTCGCGAACCATGCCGAGCAGTTGTCTCAGGGAAAATAGATTTGGCCTTGGGCTGGATTCGGAATCAAGAGCTAAAGTCAAAAGCAGCGGGCAAGAGTGCCCGCACCACACGAGCAACTCCACACGAGCAAACCCCACACAATTGACTTATGCCAGCAGCTTCGCGGCTTCTTTTGCGTAATACGTGAGGATTATGCTGGCGCCGGCTCGGTGGATGCTTTGTAATGATTCCATCATTACGCGGTCGCGTTCGATCCAGCCGTTTTGGGCCGCGGCTTCGATCATGGCGTATTCGCCGGAGACCTGGTAGGCGGCCAGCGGCAGGTCGAAACGCAGGCGGGCTGCGGCGATTACGTCGAGGTAAGGCAGCGCGGGTTTGACCATGATCATGTCGGCGCCTTCTTCGATGTCCAGTTCGATTTCGCGCATGGCTTCGCGGAGGTTGGCTCCGTCCATCTGATAGGAGCGGCGGTCGCCGAATTGCGGGGCGGAGTCCGCGGCTTCGCGGAACGGGCCATAGAATCCGGATGCGAACTTGGCGGCGTAGGAAAGAATGGGCGTGTTGATGAAGCTGGCGTCGTCGAGAGCGTGGCGGATGGCAGCGACGCGGCCATCCATCATGTCAGACGGGGCGATGATGTCGATGCCGGCGCGGGCCAGCGAGACCGAGGTCCGGGCCAGGAGTTCGAGGCTGGCGTCGTTATCGATTTCGAATTTGGAAACCGCGCTCGCCACCATTGATGCCAACTCGTCGATGACTTTTTCTTTTCCCTCGCGACTCTTCGCTGCCTTCAGTGCTACTCCACGCTTGGCGCCCAAGGCGTCTCTCGCGGCTGCGCCGAGGGATTGAGGCGTAGTCCCGGGCGTTACGACGCCGCAGTGTCCGTGGGACATGTATTCGCAGAGGCAGACGTCGCCCATCAGGATGAGCTCGGGCACTTCGCGCTTCAGGGCGCGGGCCGCCTGCTGCACGATGCCATCGTCGGCCCAGGCTCCAGTGGCTACGTCGTCTTTCTTCTCGGGAAGCCCGAACAGGATCACCGCCGGCACGCCCAGGGAATGAGCTTCCTGCGCCTCTTTCACCGCTTCATCCACCGAGAGGTTGAACACGCCGGGCATAGAGCGAACTGCCTTCCGGATACCTTCTCCGGAGCAAACGAACATGGGGTAAACAAAGGCGTCGGCGGTCAGGCGGGTCTCGCGCACTAAGTCGCGAAGCTGGGCAGTGCGGCGGAGACGACGAAGACGGGTGACAGGAAAGGCCATAAGTACCAACTCACGTCACAGAAAGAGTAAAAGCCAGCGGGGCCGCCGCTCGACACAATTCTAGCAGGAGCAGTGAGCCGAAAGGACTTAGTTAAGGTGGCACGAGCTAGTCCGGGACGAGATGGTGACTAGAGTAACCTGCCGAGCGGGAACCGAGCTGAGAATCCCCAGGGTTATCCATAAGATTAAGAAGCACACATAACAAATCAAGAGGCCGATGATTCAGTTCGGACGATATCGCTGGTTTGCGCTCGCGGGCGGGATCACGCTTGCATTGGCCGTGGTGTCGGCGATAGCTCCGCCCGGCCCGGTTCTGACTGGGGGCGTTGATGTTGGGTATCTTCTGTTGACCCTCACGGTCGGTGTGGCCACTCTGGTCAACGCCTGGTCGGGACAGGGCGCCAACCGGCGTTTTTGGGCTCTCATGGGATTGGGATGCCTTCTCTGGGCTTGCAATGAAGCGGCATGGGTCTATTTCGAGGTCTTGCGCCACGCGGCTTTTCCAGATCCGTCGCTCATGGATGTGTTTTTATTCCTCCACCCAGTTCCCATGATCGCTGCAGTGGGGATGCGTCCGCACCGGAGCGGAGGCGAGCAGAAATTCCACGTGAGGACGCTGGACTTTCTCATGTTGCTGGTCTGGTGGGTGTTCTTATATGCCTACGTCGTGTTCCCGTCGCAATACGTGTCGGTGAATGTGGCGGAGTACGACAGAAACTTCGGCCCACTCTACCTGGTCGAGAGCGGCGTGCTGGTGTTCGCGCTGGGGATTGCCGCCCGCGGCGCGTCTGCCGGGTGGAAGATGGTTTACTTGAATCTGATGGCAGCAAGCGCGGTATATGCGTTAGGTTCGGAGGCGGTGAACCAGGCAATCACGAAGGGAGCCTACTACACCGGAAGCCTCTATGACGTTCCACTGATGGGCGCCGTGATCTGGATGGCAGCGACCGCGCTAACCGCGCGCCGGTGGCAGCCCGAACCCCTACCGCGCAAGACGGAAGACAAATGGGGCGTGATGGCGTTGCAGCTGGCCATGCTGGCGATTCTTTCCCTGCCAGTACTGGGACTGTGGGCCTACCGAGGAGACAATTCAACGGCTCTGGTGCGGACGTTCCGCCTGTTTACCATACTGGCGGCAATGCTGGTACTGGGCGCGTTCGTATTTGTGCGCCAGTATCTGCAGGACCGCGCGCTGATCCATTTACTCGAGGACTCGCGGCGCAGCTTCGAGAATCGGCAACGGCTGCAGAGCCACCTTGTGCAGCGGGAGAAGCTGGCTTCGCTCGGCCAGTTGGTGGCGGGTGCGGCCCAGGAGATCGACCATCCGCTCACTGCAATCATGGAATATTCCGAGAAGCTCTGGTCGAACCAGCGGCTGACCGGTGAGCAGGACAGGCTGGTGCGCAAGATTGTGGACCAGTCCCTGCGGACCCGCGATTTAATTGCGAACCTTCTGAGTTTCGCGCAGCAAAGTTCGGGCGAGAAGATGATGGTGGATTTGAGCATGCTCCTGCAGCGCAGCGTGCAAATGCGGGAGCTGCAGCGGCACGATCATAAAATCCGAATCGAACTGACCATCGATCCCAACCTGCCGCGCGTGTGGTGTGACGGCCACCAGTTATTCCAGGCGTTCGTCCAGATCGTGGAAAACGCACTGGATGCACTCGAGGAAGCGGGCGGAGGATTGCTTCGCGTCAGCGCCCAACCTCAAGGAGAAGAAGTGGTTGTCCAATTTTCCGATAGCGGCCCTGGCGTAAAAGAGCCGCTTCGAGTCTTCGATCCTTTCTATACCACGAAGCCGATCGGCAAAGGCACAGGCTTAGGGTTGAGTGCCGTGTACGGCATGGTGCAGGAACATCAGGGCCAGATCACCTGCCAGAACAAGCCGGAAGGCGGCGCACTATTCGTGCTGCGTCTGCCCATGGCGAACGCAAACGCCTCGCGCGCGCTGGGAGCCGCCCAGTCGTAGGCGTAGTGGGCAGGAAAAGGCCCGAGGATCGCTCGGGGCTTATAGATACCAAACGCTGTCTGCCAAACAAGATTTACCGCTCCAGTTTGGAGATGCCGAGGTAGCGTAGGATCGGGAAGGGCACGACCTTCAGTCGTGCCGTTAGAATCCAACCAGAGAGCGGGCTTTAGCCTCTGAGGGACGCTTTTCCTGGCGTCGAGCAGTTTGGCTTTAAGCGCTGACGCCAACGAGCAAGGCTGCCTCTCCGCGATTTTCGAGGGGTGGGCACCAGGAACGCAAAAGCAAAAGCCCCGGGATTGACTCGGGGTTTCCGTACTGAACGACGTCCGCCAGACACTTAGGGGTACTGAACGACGCCTGTCAGCTCCAATCTACCAGCCAAGACGACCGTATCAACGGCATTTGCCTTATGACGCGGAAAGCAGGTTCCTCATCAGGCCTTCGGCCCAATTCGGAATGGCAAGGACGGTTCCCCTCGGTGTATCCGCGTCGATCCGCGCAAAATCCGTGGCTAATTCTTGATCTCTAACCCCATCCATAAACGTTCGCTGCTTCCGCGACCCTGGGGCAAATGATTTATTTCAGCCAATAAATCTTGATTTCCCTTTCGAGGGGTCTGAATTCCGGGTCGCCGGTGATGAGTTCAGTCTTTCTTTCCTTTGTCAGCGCGGCGGCAAAGGCGTCAGCCAAACTCAATTTGAAGCGCGCCTTGAAATCGGCCGCGACGTCGGCCAGCGCGCGGGTCGTGGAGTGAAAATCAATCGGCAGGCCCTCAAGGACCTTCGCGGCTTCCACCCACGCTCCCGCGCCATCCTTCTTCACAATGGAGTACTTCACCTCAGCGTAGTTCACATCGGTCATGAGAAGCGGGCTGTCCTTCTTGCCGGCGGAGACAAGCAGATCTTCCATCGTCTCCGCGCCTGGCTCGTCGCGGAAGTAGGCGATCAGTGCGAAGCTGTCGAGCACTTTAGCCGCCATGGCGCCCCTCGAGTGCCCGTTCCTGCTTCCTGTGGTCGGCCCAGTCCTCCGTCAGCGGCCTGCCTCCCGGCGTGCGCTTGAGGATGCCACGCCCGCGCTTGATGAGCGCCGCGGTCATGGGTTTGAGAAGGATTCCCTCCGGTGTGGCTTGCACCACGGCCTTTGTCCCGTCCTCGATGTCGAATTGCTTGCGCAGGCGAAGCGGAATGACGACCTGCCCCTTCGTCGTGAACCACACGGTTTCGAGCTTCTCAGTCGTACTCATATACCAGAGTATGACACGGCTAACAGAGTCCGTCAACACATCGAAAGTAGGATTAGTGCCTACCAGGAGGACTGATGAAAAAAGGGCGCGACGGGTCTTCGGTCCAATTCGGCGGGGCGTCTTATCCCTCCATTTTGGGAATGCCGAAGGAGCTTTCTGCGCGTTTCGTGATATCCCTCACATCCTGCCTGCGATGAGCGGTCCCACAATCGATCAGCCGCAAAGCGGCGACAGATTGCAGCCCAGGGCGCAAGCCCTGGGTGAAGGCGAAAGCACAAAACAAGCCCTGAAAGGGCGGAAGAAACCGTGGCGCAGACCTGCGGCAATGTCGTGGTGCATCTGATCTTCAGCACTAAGCTACGCAAACCCCTGATCGGGACCGATATTCGCTCCGACCTTTTCGCGTATCTGGGCGGCATC
>Ga0209169_10001405_pt1 | contig 14681 bp, 12 predicted proteins | sample HubBroMetageWRM4_FD_188346 | JGI IMG/M metagenome (GOLD analysis project Ga0209169, IMG submission 188346) | Warmed soil microbial communities from the Hubbard Brook experimental Forest, New Hampshire - Hubbard Brook CCASE Soil Metagenome WRM 4... | ecosystem: Environmental > Terrestrial > Soil... | reverse complement strand
GTGGTCGTGCTGGAGGCGGGCGCCGCCGAACTGGACCGGCTCACCGGCGGCGCGCTGCACCAGGGCCTGGCCCTGAAGGTCCGCGCCTACAACTACGCCCATCCCGACGACCTGCTCGCCCGCGCGGTCGACGCCGCCCAGCCGCCGTTGATCGTCGCCCTGGACGGGGTCACCGATCCGCGCAACCTGGGCGCGATCGCGCGTTCGGCGGCCGCGTTCGGCGCGCACGGCGTGGTCGTGCCCTCCCGCCGCGGCGCCGGCGTCACCGCCGGGGCGTGGAAGGCGTCGGCGGGAGCGCTCGCGCGCATCCCGGTGGCCCGCGCCGCCAACCTGGCCCGGGCGATCCAGTCCTACCGCGACGACGGGATCTTCGCGGCGGGCCTGGCCGCGGCGGGCGACACCAACGTCCGGGAGCTGGACCTGGCCACGTCGCCGCTCGTGCTGGTCATCGGCTCGGAGGGCCGTGGCCTCTCCAGGATCGTCACGGAGGCCTGCGACGTGCTAGTCCGCATCCCGCTGACGACGGGCACCGAGTCACTGAACGCCTCAGTGGCCGCGAGCATCGCCCTGTACGAGGTTGCCACGCTCCGGTCTCGGTTACGATAACCGTGCCCGGCCGGTGTAGCTCAGTAGGCAGAGCAGCCTTCTTGTAAACAACCCATCTGCTCGCAGTCGATGGCGGCGAGGTGCGCAGCGGGTCGGCTGCGGCAATTGAACTGCTTCCCACTGTATTTTCTCTTCTGTGCTTCCCTCCTAAGAACCGGACGGTCTGCCCAAGGAGGTACGGCAATAATGCCTATGCCACTGCCTCAGTCCCTGCGCGTAGCTTGCCGTCGGGGCGGCTCTGGGTCTACCAAATGAACGAGCCTTTCGACTGGCAGCGCTTTGGCGCCGACCCGGCGCTGGTCGTGAGCGTCGGGGGAACCCAGCAGACGCTGTCGGCCGGGTCGCCATACTGGGTAGGCCGCAACCCGCGGTCAGACATCGTTCTCGACGACTCCCGGGTGTCGTGGGACCACGCGGTGCTTCAGGTGGAGCAAGGTAAATGGTTCGTCGAAGACCACGGCAGCACCAACGGGACGTTCGTGGGACCGCGGAGAATCGACCGGTTTGAAATCACCGGGGACTGCACTCTGCGCTTCGGCCATGCGGCCGACGGCCCGGCCGTGCTCTGCTCGCCGTCTCGCCGTGTTATCCCCAGCCCGCCTGCCAGCCCGCCTCCGTGGCCGCCTGCCAGCGCGTCTCCTGGCCCGCCTGCAAGCGCGTCTCCTGGCCTGCCTGCCAGCCCGCCTCCGTGGCGTCCGAGCAGCCCGTCTCCTGGCCCGCCTCCCAGCCCGCCTGTTTACCAGCCCGCCGAAGGCGGCAGCTTCCAGTGGTCGCGGGTGGACGTGCGGCCCACGAAGGTAATGCGCGTGCCGGTGCGGACCCTGCGCATCGGCCGCGCGAAAGACAACGACGTCGTGCTGACCGACCTCGGCGTCTCGCGTTACCACGCGGAACTGCGGAACGCCGGTGGCCGTTACGAGATCGTCGACCTGGGCAGCCACAACGGGACCTTCCTCAACGGCACCCAGGTCATATCCAGGGCACCCGTGACCGAGCAGGACATCGTCGGCATCGGCATGGCGACGTTCCGCCTGGTTGGCGACGAACTGCGGGAGTTCATGGACCAGGGCGATGTCACGCTGGTCGCTCAGGACCTGACGGTACGAGTAGCGGGGAACAGGGTTCTGCTCGATCGCGTGAGCTTCCCTATCGCCGAGCGCAGCCTGGTGGCGATCATCGGCCCCAGCGGGGCGGGCAAGACGACGCTGCTCCGTGCCCTGACCGGGATAAGGCCCGCGGACGAAGGCGCCGTCCTGTACGACAACCGCGACCTCTACTCGCATTACGCCGAGCTGCGGCACCGCATTGGCCTGGTGCCCCAGGAAGACATCATCTATCCCCAACTGACGCCCCGTCGCGCCCTCAGCTATGCGGCTGAACTGCGATTTCCCGGCGATACCTCGTCCGAAGAGCGCCATCACCGGGTACAAGAGGTAATCGATGAGCTGAAGCTCATGCAAACCTCGAAGGAACGGCCCGAGCCGGCCGCGGACAGGCGAGCCGGGTCATTGTCCGGCGGCGAGAAGAAAAGGGTCAACATCGCGGTGGAGCTGCTGACCAAGCCATCCGTGCTCTTCCTGGACGAGCCCACCTCTAGCCTGGACGTAGAGCTCAAAGAGGACGTCATGGACAGCATGAGGGAGCTGGCCAAGGATGGCCGCACGGTCATCATCGTCACCCACGACCTCGAATACCTGGATAAATGCGACCGCGTTCTGGTTCTGATGCGCGGCGGCAAGATGGCGTTCTACGGACCGTCCGCCGACGGGCTCCGCTACTTCGGGAAAACGCACTGGGTCGAGGTGTACCGGGCTTTCCGCAGCGAACCGGACCGCGACTGGGCGGGAGAATTCGAGCGGTCGTCCTGCTACCAGCAGTACATGGCGAGCGGGCTGACCGGCCAGACGCGGCAATCCGCCCGCAGTGCCTCCAAGCCGCCCCCGGCACCGCGGAGCCGCCTGGCCCAGCTGACCATCCTGTGCCGGCGGTACGCGGCTCTCATCGCCGCGGACCGGGGCTTTCTGATCTCGCTTGTGGCGCTGCCGATTCTGTTCGGGGCCATGGTCAGGGTACTCGCGCACGCTTCAGGCCTGACCGGGCAGGCCAAGGGCCTGGCTGGGCCGGAGACCACGCTGCTGTTCCTGGCCATCATCGCCTCCTTGACCGGCGCGGCCAGCTCCGTCCGGGAACTGCTCAAGGAGCGGACCATATATCTCCGGGAGCGGACGGCAGGCCTGTCGGCCGGCGCCTACCTGCTCTCCAAGCTCGTGGTGCTCGGGCTCATAGCCGCTCTCCAGGCCGTGTTGCTGGTCGTCGTCGGCGTGGCTGGAGTGCGGATGAACCGCGGCGCCTTCCTGGCGTCGGCACCGCTGGCGGAACTGCTGCTCGGCGTGGCCGCCCTAACTATTGCCTCTATGGCCCTGGGCCTGGTCGTGTCGGCGTTCGTCACCTCGTCGGAAAAGACGATGCAGGCGCTGGTGCTGGTCACCCTGTTGCAGGTTCTGCTGTCCGGTGGGCTGGTGCCGCTCGGCGAGGGGCTGAAACAGGTCGCCTACCTGGCGCCCACGCGCTGGGGCTTCGCCGCGACCGCGTCCACCATCAACCTCAACATGCTCTTGCCGCCGGGCGTCATGACCGACCCGCTCTGGGACCACGAGCCATCCGCCTGGCTGATCGCCATGATCATGCTGGTCGTGCTGGTGGTGGTGTACATGCTCATTACCTGGTGGTGGCTGATCATGATAAGTCCCGGCCGCAGCCGGCCGCTGGCCAAGCTCCGGGCCCGTGCTCCCAAGCACGGTGCCGGTGTTCCCGAGCTCGGTGCCCGTACTCCCGGGAAGCGTTCCGCCGGCCTCGCCGGGCATCTGTGAGCGACACGTATTCAGCACAGCCAGCCGTTGTCGGCCGATGCTTTCCCAGTGCCAGCCGGACAACACAGGACGCTGCCAGGCCTAACCCCAGCGGACCCCGGTAATGGGAGAACCGGTTTTCGCCGCTAGGTTAGCGGATCGGTTATCATGCTCAGAGTCTGCCGCCGGTGTAGCTCAGTAGGCAGAGCAGCCGTCTTGTAAACGGCAGGCCAGCGGTTCGAACCCGCTCACCGGCTCCCAGCTCAGAGGGGGTACAACCCTCTCGGGATCAGCAGGGTGAGACGGCGGAGCCGTCAGGCCCTGGCGGCTAGCCGGCCATGCTGTTTTGAGCGGGTGTCGGCCGGGTTAGGCGCGATGGAATCCGGGCGGGATCGTCCCGGTCAGCTGGGCCAGGTTGGCCTGGGTCGGTGGCAGCCAGCGGAACTGCATCGCTACCCCGTCCCCCGTCATCTGCACCGGAAGGTACGTGCGCGCGTCCACCCACAGGGTAAAAGCAGGCCTGCCATCGACGATGCCGGTGAGCTTGATCGTGTCGATGCCGCCGACCCGCTGGTGGCCGGCCACATGGAACGCGCCGCACCGCAATCCTGACTCGATGACCGAGCTCAAGTCCGCCGGCTCCCACAGCGAGAGCGCGAAGAAGTACGTTCCGTATGCTTGGCAGGCGAACGACGGCACTGCCGCCGAACCCGGGGTGGTTCCGTATCGTTCCCACGACCGCCGGGGGTAGACCACTATGGTTTGCCCGCCGCCGGGCTGCCCCAAGTTCTGCCCCCAATTGTCCACCTCCGGCCGGCCGCTGGCTGTCTCAGACAGGAGCCGGAACCGGGTGCCGTATTGCCAGTTATTGATGACCGCTTGGGTGTTGTCCGGCGGGCCGTAGCTGATGATCGTGTACGAAATCTCGTCGCTGGTGGCGAGCGCGCTGCTGACGTGGCTGACGACGTACGCGGTCGTCTGCGCCGGGATCGCGGCCGGGGACGCCGTGGCCGCCGCGACGCCAGCCGCGGTGCCGGCCGCGATGGCCATGGCGGTGCCGGTAGCAGCCAGCGCCCGTATCAGGCGGCGCTTGCCGCGGTAGCTGCGGTACGCCTCGTTGACGAGGCCGGGCCGCGGGCTTACTTTGACCTGCTCCATCTCGGCCCGCAGGCGCTGCTCGAAGTCGGTGCTCATGACGTCCTCCCTATCGGTTGCGGTGTGCCATCGTGATCGGCCAGGCCGCTGAGTTCGCGGAGCCTGCGCAGGCCGCGTGAGGTAGCGGATTTGACCGTGCCCGGGGAGCAGCCCATGGCCTGCGCGACCTGGGCCTCGGTGAGCTCTTCCCAGTAACGGAGCACGATCGCGGTGCGCTGCCTGGGCGGCAGCTGGCGCAGCAGCCGCAGCAGCTGGTCTTGGTTGTCCACGGCGCCGGTATCGTCCGGCTGCGCCCCGGGCTGGCCGAGCAGGCCGAGGCGCGCCCGCCAGGCCCGCTTGCGGCGCCAGCCGTCGGCGGCCAGGTGGTACAGCGTCCGCCGCAGGTAGCCCTCGGGATCACCGTGTATCGTCCGCCACCGCCCGAATACCCGCTCGAGTGCCGCCTGGAGCAGGTCCTCGCCATCCTCCTGGCCGCCGGCCAACATGACGGCGGTACGCAGCAGGTGCCCGCCCTTGACGACGAGCAGTTCCTCGAGCACATCGACCGGCTGTTCGCCGTCCATCAGGCTCCTCTCATCGCTGTCACCCACCAAGTACGGGCGGCGCGGGCACGAGGTTGCGCGGAACAGCTACTTTAAAGAAACAGCCATCAGCCGCAAAGCGGGCAGCGGCACCCGCCTGCTGGCCCGAGCCGACTGACCTGATGGCGGAAGTCGTCGGCGCCGAATGGTGGCCGGCTGGTCCGGCTCATGTGCCTATCACTGCGCGGACCACGGCCAGCGCGATGATGGCGGCCAGGATGCCGCCGTAGAGCAGGCACCCCTTCGGGTTCCCGAGGTTGGGCGTCCAGCCGACGCCGAACCGGTTGCCGACCATGATCGCGGGGTCGTCGCGGTTGATGTAGATCAGGCCGCCTTTCCAGAGCCGGTCGTCGTCCCGGTTCACCACGGGACTCCGGCGGTCGGCGGGACCAGGCAGCCGGGATCCCGCCTGCCCTGTCCGCACGGCGACGGCCACCAGGATGAGCAGGCCGGCCGCGGCCGGAAGGATCGGCAGTGCGGCGCCGATGCCGGAGAGACGGTAGGCCTGCCAGTCCCGGAGCGCGGCCAGCATCAGGCTGACATTGACCAGCGTCACAAGCACCAGCAGCGCCCGGGAGTAGGTAGCCAGGAACCTGCGGTAGCGGCGGGTCGAATCTGCGCCCTCGGAAGCATCGGTGTCGGGCCGGGAGCGGTAGATAATCAGCAGCAACCCGGTCCACAGGGAAGTAACCCATAGCTGGCCGGCCACCTTGGAAAACGCGCCCCAGGCCGACTTGCGGACCCAGCGGTCCGGAGCACCGGACGCGGCGAATCCCACGGCGAGGCGGCTGGGCAGGTCCGGGTAGCGGGCGGCACCGATGACGGCGGTCGCCACCAGCACGGCAACCGGTGGCATCAGCCAGGCCACGGGGAACCGGAGGGGCTCGGTGCGCCAGCTGGTGTCAGCGGCGACCGCCTGCCTGAGGCCCGCGAACCAGCCCTCGGCGTTCTTGACCGCTGTGATGCGCTCCCGGGCCACCCAGAAGCAGCCGAGGCCCGCGGCCAGTTCCGCCGGCAGCACCACCACGGTCAGCCTCGGAGAACCCGACCCGGCGAGCGCCAGTGCGGCCGCGGTACAGCAAACGACGACTGCCGTGGCGCGCCAGTAGTAGGCGCGCCGTTCCCGTCGGATTACCGCAGCGCCCGTCAGCTGCGGCGGCACGCGGACGCCGAACTGCAACGTTGGCCGGGTGAGCGCCGGTGCCACGCAGATCCAGACGCCCGCGAACAGCACGGCAAGAGCCGCGGTCAGGCTCCCAGCGGTCATGGCTGGCTCTCCTTCCCGGTGGTTTCGGCTTCTTCCGGGAAGGCGAAGGCCGTGACGGCGGTCCGGCAGTGCACCGCGATCTCCTCCGGTCCCATGCCCTGGGCGGCGGCCTCGGCGAGCAGCGTCGCCAGCCGGCCCGTCCAGTCCCGGGTCCAGCTGGCGTCGGGCGGGCCGCTGCCGGCGTCGCGGCGGATCACGGCGCCGGACTTCCGGTTGATCCGCACCAGGCCTTCCTGGCGGAGGATGTCGTAGCTCTTGTTCACGGTGTGGAAGTTAACGCCGAGGTCCACGGCGAGCTGCCGGGTGGAGGGAAGCGCCGACCCGGCGGGCTGCTGCCCGCTCGCGATCGCCTCCACGATGCGGTCCCTGATCTGCTGGTAGATCGGAACCGGGCCGTCTGGTTCGACGGTCAGCAGCATGACGCCTCCGTTCGCCCACTGCTAGCAAGTTTGACATCGCTGTGGAATCTATTCTATAACAAGTACCACAGATACGACCAGTCGCAGAAGGAAGGAAACTCACGAAGTGTCAGCAACGCTCAAGTTGACTCGGGAGACGCCCTTCGCTTTCGAGCTCCGGCGCGGCGTCTTCGACATCACAGTCGATGGCAAGACTGTCGGCACCATCGAAAGCCATGCCACGGTCGAGGTATCGCTCGAGCCAGGACACCACGACCTCCGGATCAGGCACGGCCGCTACTCGAGCCGAAACAAGTCTTTCGACGTGGCCGACGGCGAAGTCGTCAGCTTCCGCTGCCACGGAGCCATGGTCTGGCCAACGTACGTCGCGTCCTTCCTCAAGCCAGACCTCGCGATCAGCCTGCGGAAGGCCTGAGCGCCTGCGGGCGCTGGCCCTGCTGCGGCCGGGATGGTCTCATACGCGGGTGAATCGCGCCTTCACGGTGCCCACCGCCGTCATCGAGGCCATGTGCAGCGGGCTCCAGGTCATGCCGAACTCCGCGCGATCGACCTGGAGTTCGGCGGTGATCACGACGGCCTGCCCGGTCGCCTCTTGGATGTGCGCGGTGAAGGTAACGGGCTTGGCGTGGCCGGCCACATCGAAGGTTCCCTGGCACTCCAACCCGTCCGGGCCTGCCGGGCGTGCCGAGGTCACAGTCAGGACGGCTTGGGGGTGCTCGTCGGCGTGGAAGAAGTCCGCGGAGCGCAGGTGCTTGTCGCGCTGCTTGTGGCCGGTGTCGAGCGTGCGGGCGTCGAAGCTGATCCGTCCCGTCACCGTGCCGTCCGGGCTGACGACGGCCTCGCCGACCATGGACCCCAGCGTGCCACGTACGGTGATGGCGCCCCAGAAGTGCCTGACGCGAAACTCGGCGGTTGACCCCGCGGGGTCGAGTACCCAGCTGCCGGCGGCGGCCCCGTCAGCCAGCTGCGACGTGGCGCCGGGTGTAGTGGACTCTGTCATGTGCGATCGACCTCTTTCGATGGATCGTTAGTAAAGCGGTGGCACTGCCGATGTTAACCAGGCCCGGATTCGACGGGCCGGCGCCGCGATCACCAACGGTCACCTCCTCCTGCTTCGTCTCATCAGTACGACAACGCAACCCCCCGGAATGTGAGGCATTCCGGCGATGCGGGGCGCTGGATAGGTGCACATCGCCGCCAGGCACCTCTACAGTCGACCCCATGGCACCCCGGCTGGCAGCCGCCGCCGTTGATGCGCGTACGGTGCGGCGGCGCAGATGACCGACACGCTCTGGAGCCCGACCGCGGACCGCATCGACAGGTCAGCGCTGCGCGAGTACCTGAACTGGCTGGAAGTTCGCGAAGGGCGCCCGTTCCCCGACCACGACACCCTGTGGGCCTGGTCGGTGGAAGACCTGGACCGGTTCTGGAGCTCCATCGTCGACTACTACGACGTCGAGTTCTCGACGCCGTGGACGACGGTGCGCACCGCCGATCCGATGCCGCACGCCCGCTGGTTCAGCGGCGGCCGGCTGAACTGGGCTCAGCACGCACTGCGCCACGGGACAGGCGATGCCACGGCGCTGGTGTGCGTCCAGGAGGGCGGCGGACCGGCGCGCGAGATCACCCGCGCGGACCTTCGCCGATCGGTGGCGGCGGCGGCGGCGTGGCTGCGCCGGGCCGGCGTGCGCCCGGGCGACCGGGTCGCTGCCTACCTACCGAACACCGAGCACGCGGTGATCGGCTGCCTCGCCGCCGCGGCCATCGGGGCGGTGTGGGCGTGCTGCTCCCCAGACTTCGGCGCGGACGGCACCATCGGGCGTCTCGCTCAGCTCGAGCCGAGCGTGCTGATTGCCGCGGACGGGTACCACTGGAACGGCAAGGTGATCGACCGCAGCGACGTCGTCGCGCAGCTGCGCGGCAAGCTCCCGGCGCTAGAGCGGTTCGTCCATGTCCCCTACGCCTTCAGCGACCGCCCGCATCCGAAGGGCTCGACAGCGTGGGACGAAGTGCTGGCCCAGGACGAACCGCTGGTCTTCGAACAGGTCGAGTTCTCCCACCCGCTATGGGTGCTGTTCAGCTCGGGCACCACCGGGCTGCCCAAGGGCCTGGTCCATGGTCAGGGCGGGATCACGCTGGAGGGCACGAAATGGTCCGGGCTGTACTGCGGACTGCGTGCTGGAGAACGTATGTTCGCCTATTCGTCCACCGGCTGGGCGTTGTGGAACATGCAACTGGGCGCGCTCACCCAGGGTGCGAGCATCGTGCTGTACGAAGGAAGTCCCAGCCACCCGAAAGGCGCGGTCTGGGAGGTCGCGGCACGCATCCGGGCGGACGTCATGCTTATGGGCGCCGCCGTAGTGACCGCTTCGGCCAACGCCGGGGTCTCGCCCAGGCAGGAACATGACCTGAGCCGGCTACGGCATCTCATGGTCAGCGGGTCGGCGTTGCCGGCGGACGGCTACCGCTGGGTCATGGAGCACGTCAGCGCGGACCTGCGGATCGACTCGACTAGCGGCGGGACGGATATCAGCGGCTCGTTCGTCGGCTCCAACGAGTATGCCCCGGTGCGAGCGGGGCGCATCGGCGGCCGGCTGGCGGGGGTGGACTGCGCGGCGTGGGACGAGGACGGCGTCCCGGTGACCGACACTGTGGGAGATCTCGTCGTCACCCAGCCCATGCCCTCGATGCCGGTATCCCTGTGGAGGGATCCGGACGCAGAGCGCTATACGGAGTCCTACTTCGACACCTGGCCCGGCGTGTGGCGCCACGGGGACTGGGTGACGATGCACTCCGACGGCAGCGTCTCCATGCACGGTCGTTCGGACTCGACGCTCAACCGGCAGGGCGTGCGCCTCGGCAGCAGCGACTTCTATGACGTGCTCGAGACCATCCCGGAGATCTCCGAGACGCTGGTGATCGGCGTGGAACAGCCCGACGACGGCTACTGGCTGGGCCTGTTCGTCGTCCCCGCCCCTGGGCACGCCCTGGATGACGAGCTGAAGCAGGAGATCGTCACCACCTTGCGCACCCGGCTGACCCCCCGGCACGTCCCGGACGAGATCGTCGAGGCGCCCGCGGTGCCGCACACCCTGAGCGGCAAGAAGCTCGAGGTTCCGATCAAGAAGCTGCTGCGCGGGACGCCGCTGGAGAAGGCGGCCAACATCGCGTCCGTCGACGACCCCGACGCCCTGCGATGGTACGAGCGGTTCGGGTCGGACCGGTTCACCTCGTCGGCCTGATCCGGGACAAGGAGAACACGTGCGCCTAGGTGCGACGCTCGCCCACCTGTCCGATGCGCCCCCGTTTGCGGTCGCCGCGTGGGCTGACCGCCTGGTGACGGCGGGCTTCGAGAGCCTGTGGACGCCCCACATCATCGGGCGCGGGTCACTGATTCCGGACCCGTTCGTGACGCTTGCGACGGCGGCCTCGGTAACGCAGGACGTCGAGCTGGGAACGGCCACCGTGCAGGTCCCGCTCTACCACCCCGCCGACCTCGCCCATCGAGTGCTCTCCCTGATGTTGGTGTGCGGCGACCGGCTGACCCTCGGGGTCAGCCCAGGATCGACGGAGACCGACTTCGCCACGTTGGACCGCGACTACACCGCTCGCTTCGCGACCTTCCAGCGCAACACCGGCCGGCTCCGGGTCCTGCTCGCTCACGGGCGGGACGAACACGCCGACCTCGCCCCCGCCGCCGTGGCCGGCGGCGGGCCGGCACTCCTGCTCGGCTCGTGGGGCGCCAATGTCGAGCGGGCAGCGCGGGACTTCGACGGCTGGCTGGCCTCCGGATACCGCCGCACGCCAGATCAGATCATCGCTGCCCACGAGCGCTACCGTGCCGCCGGCGGCCAACGGGCGATCGTGTGCGCCATCCCGCTGGGCAGCAGGGACGACCTCGAGCCGACCGGCGAGGTACTCCGCCGCTACGCCCGGGCCGGCTTCGATGACGCCGTCGTACTCATCGGACCCGGTGGGCCAGATCCGGAGGAGGTCAGGGCCCTCCTCCCGCGGGAATCGTCGACGCCCTGAGACCGCCATGTGCCTTTGCCCGGGATCAACGGTCGCTTGCGGCCCAGCCGACCACGCCGGCTATCTGCAGCACCAGTACCCGAGCAAAGGGCTGGTCCCGGTACTGCGGGTACCGCCCCGCTAGCCGGGCGGCAAGGGATGCCGCCCGGCTGGCGGCGGTGTCGCGCTGCCAGCGCAGCTCGGCTCGCACCCACCACAGCCGTGACCAGTCGCTGTGATCCCAGTGCTCGACCAGCAGTGTGGCCCGCGGGTCCGCCTCCAGGTTCCGCTCCCGCTGTAGGCGTAGCGACGCTTTCGGCTTCACCAGGTCGATGGGCACGCCCACGTAGCCGTCGTCGTCCACGGCGTACGCGACGGGCACGGCGTCCACGCCCCGCTCGGCGTGCACGGTGCAGAGGATCCCGTGGTCGTGCGACTCAAGTCTTGCTCGCGCCTCGGGATCCGCGAGCCTCATCGCAGTAGCTCGGCAGCCATGGACATGGATTCGTGTCACAACCTTCGTGGCGTCGCGGATGAGTGGTGTCTGCGGTGATGATAGTTCGTCGAAGGCCGGTGCTGAGGGGTGTGTATCGGCAGCCCTCCTGTGCAGCGCTGCTCTATTTTGGGATTGAGCGGCAGCCTTACCGGCGTTACCCTGCTCCTTTATGGGAGGCTTGCGCCCGCATGATCGTGCTACTCAACCGCAGCGTTGGCCTTGCCCGGCCACGAACGCACCGTGAGGAGACCGTTCCATGAAGCTCGCTCTCTACCTGCCGAACTTCCGTAACAAGGTGACCGTCAAGGAGCTCGAAGATCTCACCAGCCTCGCCGAGGAGCTCGACTTCGACTCCGTCTGGACGCTCGACCGGATCGTGGTTCCCGAGGCCTCTGATCGGGTGGAGCTCCAGTACCCCTTCGGCATGATGGAGGCGTTCCCGAAGGCGTTGCCTGTGTCCTCCCGCGGTGAGTGGTTCCAGGGCTGGCCGCTGATCCCGTGGCTGGCCGCGAAGACGTCGAAGGTGCGGATCGGCATGAGCATCTGCGACACGCCGTACCGGTCGCCCGGTGTCCTGGCGGCGGAGCTCGCCACGGTGGACCACCTCTCGAACGGCAGGCTCAACGTGGGCGTGGGGTCCGGCTGGATGCCCGAGGAGTTCGCGGCCGCGAGCGCCTCGCACATCTTCCCCAAGCGGCACAAGCATGTGCGCGAGACGATCGAGATCATGCAGGGCATCTGGACGAACGACGTGTTCGAGTACCACGGCGAGTTCGCCGACTTCGACCGGTGCGGGTTCGGCTGGAAGCCGGTGCAGAAGCCGCATCCGCCGATCTACTTCAGCGGGCTCAAGGACGCGGTTCGCTCGGCAAGCCGCATCTCGAAGTACAACCTAGCGGGCTGGATCGGGATCCAGGACACCCCGGAGGAGCTCCGTCAGTGGCGCGGCGCCATCCAGCAAGAGCTCGGAAAGATCGGGAGCTCGCGCTCGATCGACGATCTCGACATCGGCAGCATGATCTGGTTCACGATCACGGACGCCGAGACGGACCAGACGCCGATGGGGAAGGGCAGCAACCTGCTGGTGGGGACCGCTGCGCAGGTCACCGACAACCTCAAGCGGCTGAAGGAGGCCGGGCTGAACCTGCTGCTTCTCTGGCCGCCGTTCGCGGACGTGCCGGTTTCGAAGACGCTCGATGACCTCAAGCGACTGAAAGAAGAGATCATGCCGAAGGTCGAGGCCGCCTGACCCCGGCAGCGCCGAGCTAGCGGCGCCGCCAGGCGTCGCCTTAATCCGGATACGACCTGATTCGGTGTTCCGCTGCCCTGTTGGATCGTGTCGTCAAGTTGTGGTACTACGCTGCCCGGGTCCCTGAGGCGGACGCCGGCGGCGGCCATCTGCGCCTGCTTCCACGCGTGGGTGGAACGTTCCGTGGATCGATGAGGTGCGCCAGAGCTGCTGTTCGGCGCGCCCGCCGGGAACGCGACCAGCGCCCGGGAGCGACGCCGCCAGACCAGGGACTCCGGCCCGAGGTACTACGGGCGCGATGCGCGGTCCCCCGGCGCGACCCTGAGGCGAGAACCAATCACCCTCCGGCTACAGGAAGCACATCCAATGCCCTCGGAATGACGTAACCGATGGTCCGGTCTGGTAGCGCACAGGGTCGGTGGCATCCGGCCGCAGTGAGAGAGGAACGTGAGTGAACATCATCAGAGGCAGGCGAGAGGATGCGGAAGCGGAGCGCCCGGACGGCGGGGGTGGCGGAACAGTAGGCCGGCGCCACGTCCTTGGCGGTCTGGCCGCCCTTCCCGTCCTGGTCAGCGTCGGATCGGCCGCCCCCGCTCTGGCCGCCTCGGCCGTGCGGCGGGGCAGCAGCCCGACGGCCGCCGGCGACCTGGTGCGCGGAGCGGAGCGGCGGTACAACGCCCCGCTGCTGACACCGGGAACCCGGCTGGTGCTGCCGGCGGGCATCACGGCCGTGCCCGTCCTGGATTACTACCATCGTCCGCGCGCCGCGTCGGCGGCGTCGGCCTGGCCGCACATCAGGGCCGCCGATGGCACCACGGTCGACGCGTCGGTCATTCCCGGCCGCGGCGCGCCGACCCGTATCGCGATCCTGAGCGGGTTCACCGAGGGCTGGTACGAGCTCCGCCACGCGAACGGCAGGGCCGACCGGGTGATGTGGGACGCCGGCCAGCTGCCCGTCCTGTGGGTCTACGGCGAGTTCGGCGCCACGGACGAGAGTCCGTACCGCGACCGGTTCTACACGCTCGCGCTGCAGCCGCTGTCCCGCAATCCGTACCCCGCCAGCACCACCATTCTGTAGGAGAAGAATGTCTCACCACTTTGACTACCCGCAAGACGAGCGGCTGGATATCAGCGACGCCTACTGCTTTGCCGGCCCCGGTGATGCTTTCGGCCCGCGCACGGTATTCGGGATGAACGCCTCCCCGAGCGTCGGTACCCCCTGGGATCCCGCGGGCTACTACGAGCTCAAGCTCGACACCAATGAGGATCTGGTCGAGGACATCACCTGGCGCTTCACCTTCCCGGTCGACTCCGCCGGCATCCAGCACGTCGTCGTGGCGGAGCTCACAGGCAGGGAAGCCACTGACCGCCATGCCAAAGGCAGGATCATCACGCCCCCCAACGCGCCGGTGGGAGAGGTCCTCGAGGTCGAAGGCGGCCTCAAGATCTTCGCCGGCCCGCGCACCGACTCGTTCTTCAACTTCATTGCTTTCCCTATCGCGGTGGCCGCCGCCCTCAAGGCCGGCACCTTCCCGGACCTGGCGGCCCTGTTCCCCCCAACCGACACCTTCATGAACAACACCGTCAGGTCCGTCCTAGTCGAAGCGCCCGCCCAGGTCACCGGGCTGCGGCGGCTGAACTACTGGGCCACCACGGCGATCTACGATCAGGGGCACGGCACCTGGCTCCAGCTCCAGCGCGCCGGAGGACCCAACGGCACCACCTTCTGGGACTTCGTCGACGGACCCGCCGGGATCAACATCAACGCCACCATCCCGGCGGACGACCTCGCGGGCAGGCCCGCCCACCCCGACACCGACCCCGCCACCGGAGTCTGGGGTCAGGTCAGGGACCAGACCGCCGCGGTCGTCGCGGCCGGCGGAACCTACAACCAGGGGATCCACGGCCGCCCCACCGCGCTGGCCTACGGCGCGTACGCGGCGGACATTTTCCTCCCCATGGTCATCCCGTTCATCCCCGGCACCAACGCCCTGTGGGACCCCTGGCAGGGCAGCCACAACGGCAAGGGCCTGACCGAGGACGCATTC
>Ga0209169_10001403_pt1 | contig 14703 bp, 12 predicted proteins | sample HubBroMetageWRM4_FD_188346 | JGI IMG/M metagenome (GOLD analysis project Ga0209169, IMG submission 188346) | Warmed soil microbial communities from the Hubbard Brook experimental Forest, New Hampshire - Hubbard Brook CCASE Soil Metagenome WRM 4... | ecosystem: Environmental > Terrestrial > Soil... | reverse complement strand
CATTCACACGATCGCCAACCTGAGCCGCGATCGCTTCCCAGATCGCGGGGTTTAGACCCACCAAGCGCCCGCTCCTATCGACTATCTATACCACGCTCAAATCTCACGAAACCTTTCCCCCTAAAGACCGTCTATATAAGCGAGAATACCGCCCATGTCCCCCGACCAAACCAACCTCCTCCTCGGCACCCTCGACATGCTTATCCTCAAATCCCTGGCCCTCACCGAACTCCACGGCCTAGGCATCTCCCGCCGCATCGGCCAAATCACCAAAGGCACCTTCGACGTCAAACCCGGCTCGCTCTTTCCCGCACTTCACCGCATGGAAGAGCAAGGCTGGCTCGCCGCCAGCTGGGGCGAATCCGAAAACAATCGCCGCGCCAAATACTACAAACTCACCGCCGCCGGCCGCCGCCGGCTCAACTCCGAAACCAAACGCTGGTCCCGCATCTCCCTCGCCATCGCCCGCGCGCTGGAGTCCAACTAGCCACAATCGAGTTACAACGGAGCATCGTCATGAGCCTCTTCACGCATCTCGCCAGCCTCAAGCGCAACCTCTTCCGCCGCAAACACGCCGAGTCCGACCTCGATGCCGAACTCCGCTCTTACACCGATCTCCTCACCGATGAAAATCGCGCCCAAGGACTCGCTCCCGAAGAAGCGCGCCGCAAAGCCCAAATTGAGTCAGGCGGCCTCGAGCAAGTCAAAGAAAACGTTCGCGACGCGCGCGCCGGCCATCACATCGAAATGCTTTGGCGCGATCTCCTTCTCGCCTTCCGCAACATTCGCAGAAATCCCGTCTTCACCCTCATCGTCGTACTCTCGCTCGCGCTCGGCATCGGCGCCAATGCCGCCATCTTCAGCATTGCTGACGCGCTCATCCTGCGCCCGCTGCCCGTCCCCAACGCCGGTGAAATCATCGTCGTCGACACCGCCGCCTCCAAGCTCTCGCGTTACGGTGGCAGCTCCTATCTCGACTACGTCGACTTCCGCGCGCGCGCAAAATCATTTCAGAGTCTTGCCATTTCGCAGCCAATTTCCGCCGGCATGAACTCTTCCGCTGTCGCGCCAGGCAGCAGGCCCGAAAATGTCTATGGCGCGATGGTGTCCGGCAATTTGTTATCCACGCTCCAAATCAGGCCGATCGTCGGGCGCGACTTTCTCCCCGAAGAAGACGCAGTCCCAGACAAATTTCCCGTAGCGATCATCAGCTACTCGCTGTGGAATCGCGTTTTCGCCAAAGATCCCACAATTGCCGGAAAACAAATCAAGCTCAACGGCCACAGCTTCACGATCGTCGGTGTCACTCCGCAATCGTTCACCGGCACCGACCTCTTCTTTCGTCCCGAAATTTTTGTTCCCAATATGATGAGCGCCGAGATAACTGCCGACGGCGTCGACATCCTCAAACAGCGCACCTATCGCAGCTACTCCATGTATGGCCGCCTGAATCCCGGAATTACCGTCGCGCAAGCGCAAGCCGAAATGAACGTCATCATGTCCGGCCTCGAACGTGAACATCCTGAGAGCAACAAAGATTCTGTCGCGATCGTGCGCACCGAACTAGCCCGCCGCATGGAAACAGGACTTGTTGCCATGCCCTCGATTCTCGGCGCACTGGTCGTCCTTGTTCTCGTAATTGCCTGTGCCAACGTCGCCAGCCTCTTGATGGCGCGCGCCACGTCGCGGCTGAAAGAGACCGCCACGCGTATCGCACTCGGTGCTTCTCGCGCGCGTCTCATACGCCAATTCTTCACGGAAAGCGCGGTGCTCGCCGCATTCGGCGGCGCCGCAGGAACTCTGCTTGCCTACGGCTGCATCCAGGGATTCCACGTGCTCATGCCGTTGAGCGAAAGACCCGAAGGCCCGGACTTCCGGCTCGATATGCGCACGTTCATTTGCGTCGTGATTGCCTCGGCCGTTGCCGTCTTACTCTTTGGGCTTGCGCCTGCATTCATGGCGGTCAAGGAAGCATGGAGCGCCGTGATGTCGACGCGATCGGCAGCGTCTGCGAGCCGCTCCTTCAGTGCGGTCGCTCGCCGCGTGCTCATCGGCGGTCAGATCGCGCTCTCCGTCGTGCTCCTCATGGTCGGCGGACTCTTTCTCAAATCTTTCAGCCGCGCGCAAAATGTCGACGTCGGCTTCAATCCGCATCACTTGTTGCTGGTCACCATTGATCCGCTTCTTCAGGGCTATTCCACCGATCAGGCCAGCCGATTTCACGAGCAATTGCTCCAGCGCGTCGCCGCGCTTCCCGGTGTCACGTCGGCAACAGTCGCCGCCAAAGCCCCATTTCTTGCAGAAGATTCGTGGGATCTGTCTATCGACGGCTATACCGCCCCTGGCGGCGAAAAATTTCAGGACGTCGTCACCAGCGAGGTCGATCCGAAATACTTCTCCACGATGCAAATCCCGATTCTCTACGGCCGCGAATTCGCCGTCACCGACACGAAAAAATCTCCACTCGTTGCCGTCGTCAACGAAACGCTCGTGCGCAACTTCATCGCCGGTGCAGGCGACATCAGCAAAGCCCTCGGCCACATCATCCGGCTTCGCGACAATCTGCCGATCCAGATCGTCGGCATCTCAAAAGATTCGAGTGTCGGCGATCAACTCGGCACGCCGCCGCCTCCGGTGTTCTATGTCCCGTACGTTCAGCAAGGCTCCTCGAAAGCGACGCTTGTCGTTCGCTCCGACGCCGAACTGATCGTCACTCTCTCCGCCATTCGCTCCGAAATCGCCGCGCTCGATGCAAACATATCCCCCGTTTCCATCTACAAAATGACCGATCTGGTTTCTCAGCAGGGTTTGTTCTTGCCCAGAATCGTCGCGGTGTTGGGAGGCGCCTTTGGTTTTGTGGCTATGTCGCTCGCTACAGTCGGTCTTTACGGCGTCGTCTCATTCATGGTGGGCCGCCGCACACAGGAAATCGGAATCCGCATGACCCTGGGCGCGCAGCGCATCCAGGTCTTACGCATGGTTCTCGCGAACGGCTTGATTCTCGCTGGCTCAGGATTGCTCGTCGGCTTGGCGATCGCGCTCGTTGCCGCTCCGGCCGTCCGCAGCATGCTCGTTGGCGTCAGTCCCTACGACCCTACGACGTTCGTCGCCATCAGCGCCGTTTTACTTGCCGCGACTGCCGTCGCCAGCTTTTTGCCTGCTGCACGAGCGACGCGTGTTGACCCGATACTAGCTCTGCGCCACGAGTGAGGCTAAGACGTGCCGCTCTTCTCGCGCACAAAAAGTCTCGTACGCAATTTGTTTCGTCGCGATCACGCCGAGCGCGACGTTGACGCAGAACTTCGCTCCTATCTCGACCTCCTCACCGAAGAAAAAATCGCCTCTGGACTAGGCGCAGCCGAAGCTCGCCGCGCTGCAAAGATCGAACTCGGCGGCGTCGAGCAAGTCAAAGAAAACGTTCGCGAGATTCGCAGCGGCCATTACGTCGACTCCATCGCTCAGGACATTCACTACGCATTCCGCACGTTGCGCCGCACACCCGCGTTCAGCGCCGTCGCCATCCTCACCCTCGCTCTCGGCATCGGCTCCACAACCGCGATTTTCAGCGTCGTCAACGCCGTGCTTCTCAAGCCACTGCCCATCCGCGAACCAAATCGCGTCGTCGCGCTGCACGATCAGCTTTTCGATTTCGGCATGCCCCGCGCGAAAGTCTCCCCGCTACAGTTCCGTGAGTACAGCGAGCGCGCTGAAATCTTTGAATCCACAGCGGCGTTCAAACCTGCAAATCTGACACTCACTTCGACCGACCAAGCCTTGCACCTTCAGGCCATGAAGGTGACCGCCGGACTCTTTCCTCTGTTGGGAGTCGAACCGATGCGCGGGCGTCTCTTCACGCTGGCCGATGACACGCCCGGAAATTCGCACGTCGCGCTTCTCGGCGAGGCCCTCTGGCAAAAACTTTTCGCTCGCGATCCCAAAGCGATCGGAAAGACGCTGCGCTTGGACGGTAGCTCTTACGAAATCATCGGCGTGATGAACTCGAATCTCGACAACATGTTTTTTCCTCATCCCGATGTCTGGATTCCCGCCGCGATCACGCCGGAATCCGCGGCCGAGAAATATCGTTGGTATGTCGACTACTCCGTGCTGGCGCGCCTTCGCGATGGCGTCACGATCGAGCAGGCGCGCGCCGCGATGCAGACCGCCGTCGCGCGTTTCAATGACGACGATTCCAAGTTCGGCGTCGAAATCCGCCCCATCGCCGAAGAAAAATCCGGAGACATGCGTAAGCCTCTCAACATCTTGCTGAGCGCGGTATTTCTCGTCTTGCTGATCGCCGGCTTGAATGTCGCCAATCTCCTGCTCAGTCGCAACGTCGCTCGCCGGTACGAAATTGCCACGCGTATGAGTCTGGGCGCACCGCGTTCGCGCCTGATCGCTCAACTGCTCACGGAAAGCCTGCTGGTGTCGCTCAGCGCTGGCGTCTTGGGCGCGGTGCTCGCCCGCATCGGTATCCTGGCGATCATCCGCTTCGCTCCTCCCGATATTCCCGGATTTACTTCGATTCCAATCGATTCCGTCGTTCTGGCCTTCGCACTGGCTCTCTCGATCGCGACGTCAGTGCTTTGTGGCCTCGCGCCAGCCATCTTTTCGACGCGCTCCGATCCGTTCGAAGCGATGAAATCAGGAGTCCGCGTCGGCAACGATCGTCAGCATCAAAGATTTTCGCGCGCCCTGGTGATCGCGGAAATTGCACTCGCCCTGATCTTGCTTGCCGGTTCCGGATTGTTGCTGCGTAGCTTTCAAAGGTTGCTGCACGTTCCCCTCGGATTCGATCAGCATGGAATCCTCACGGCACGGCTTTCCTTTCCGCCCGCTGTCTCCGAAAATCCAATCCCATTATCGAAAGCTGTCCTGGAGCGCTTGTCTGAAGTTCCGGGAGTCACCCACGCAGCACTTGCGACCGGCGCGCCGTTCACCTCCGACAATTACAGCACCACATTCGACATTCGCGACAGTCATGCGGCTCCATCAGATCCCGAGCCGCACGCAGCTGTGCTCTACATCACTCCAAAATATTTCGATACGCTCAAAATCCCGCTGATCGCCGGCCGCTTCTTCGCCGAAGCCGACATGCGCGCAACGAACTGGCTCGATCCCGGCGCCGTTCGAATCATTGATGAAGCTCTCGCGCACCGCTTTTTTGCCGGCCGCAACCCGATTGGCGCGCAGATCGGCAACGACGAAAAATGGGCAACCATCGTTGGAGTCGTCGGCACAGTTCACGACGGCGATCTCGCTCTCGAACCGGCGGGAACGATCTATATTCCCGGCTACGCAGGATCGACAGCCGTCGTTCGAACGGCCGCCAATCCGCTCGCGGTCGCCTCCGCAGTCAGCGAGCAACTGCGAGCTTTGAACGGTGATGTTGCGATCTACGCTGTCGAGCCAATGACGGATTTGGTGTCGCAATCTTTGGTCCGCCAAAGATTCGCTACGACTTTGTTGGGACTGTTCGCCTTAGCGGCGCTCGTATTGTCGTTTGTCGGTGTTTACAGCGTGACCGCGTATCGGGTGACGAAGGGAACTCACGAAATCGGTTTGCGCATGGCTCTCGGCGCGCAACGCCGCGACATTCTGCATCTCGCTCTCAGCCACGGATTTCTCATCGCATCGATTGGCATCGCGGCCGGCCTCGCCGGTTCGTCGGCGCTGCGCCCCTTGCTGGTGAATCAACTTTACGGCGTCGGCGCTTCCGATTCATTGACTCTGATTTCAGTAGCCTTGCTCTTGCTCGCAGCAACACTGATCGCTACCTACATACCCGCTCGACGCGCCACCAAAATCGATCCGATGCGGGCTCTTCGCCACGAATAGGTTGGTAGCGCCGGCATCTTGCCGGCGTTTTCCCTGGATTCCGGCACGCAAAAAAACCCACGCACACCATCAGTGCGAATCAAACTTCTCCGCTCTTCTCTGAGCCCTCTGCGAACTCTGCGGTGATCCTTCTTAGCTTTGGACTTTCAACTGTTGACTGTCGACTTCTTCATTGCGGGCGGGCGAGGTAGACGTCGAAGCGTTCGATGGCGGGGCGGATGCGGCGGATGACTTCGGTGGGCCACAGCGTTTTGCTGAGCAGCGTCACCCAGCCGTCTTCGGGCTCGCAAACCGCGCAAAACGTATACCGCTCATACGCCTTTTGATACGAATCCAGCCCGCGGCGCGACAATTCTTTTTCCAACTCCGCATCCGGCCCATCGATCAAGCTTCCGGCGCGCACGCCAAATGTCTCACCTTCAAATCGCTCGAACAATTCCTGGAGTTGCGTCTCGGTCGGCGCGCGTAGCACGATGCATCGCTCCGCCGCTTCGCGATAATGGATATCGTACATCTTGCAAAATTCCTTCACGCGATCGACGTGCGCAAAAAAATCCAGCGAGAAGCCGTCGTTGTTCGCCAGCGCCGGAAACGCTGCCGCCCAGATCGCCGCCGCCTCCTTGCCTTTCACTGGCTCGCGGCTTTCGGTCTCCAGCAGCTCCAGCCCAACGGCTTTTACTTCCGCGCCGAGATCGAGCGTCTCGACGTCCATTGAGTATGGCGGCAGATTGAGCGCTCCCGGATCGACCGGCGCATTTCCCGTCGCGCTCATTCGCTGTACTCCTCGGCTTCAGGCGGGAACTTCGCCTTGAATTCCGCGGACTGTTTTCGCAAATCAAGCCAGTCAAAAAATGCGTCCGGCGTCTCGAGCCAGATCCGAAACCAGTTCGCGATCTCTTCTTTCTCCGTGCGCTTGAATGGCTCGACTTTGTGATTCCGCGCGATCATCTCCGCGCGACGTTTGCCCAGCCGCGCCACGTTCAGGACACGCTCCGCCGCCGCAGGCTCGCCGTGAGCCCGAAACTTTCGCGTCAATTCATCCAGCCGCATGATGCTGACTTCCGCATCTTCCAGCGTCTTGAAGTGCAGCAAATCCTCAAACTCTTCTTCGTACTGATCCTCGGCCTCTTCCTGCAACGATAAATTCACTTTGAATCCGGCATGCTTCAGCACATCCGCAATGTACTCATTTCCGGTTTTTCCGTCTTCGCCATGCTCCGCGATCAGCTTGCGCCGCAACTGATCGATCTCTGCCGGCGTGTACTGTTGCGCGCCGATCTCCCGCGCCGTTTGCAGGATCAATTCTTTCTTCGTTGTTTGCGAATCGCTCATATCGCTCATCGGCCCGCGCCTCGGTGCGCGCCCGCCCCGGTCGGGCTCGGTGTGATCGGCCCTGCTGGTGCGCCATTATCAGGGGAAGGCGTGGGCGCACTCGCTCCGCCCGGATTCTTCAACAATTGCCGGTACTTCGTCACGTTCTTATTATGTTCTTCCAGCGATGCCGCAAAAAAATGCCCACCCTGCGTGTTCGCCACAAAATATAAAAACGGTGTCTTCGTCGGATTGATCGCCGCGCTCAACGACTCCTCGCCCGGATTGCCGATCGGCCCCGGCGGCAATCCCGTGTGTTGATACGTGTTGTACGGCGAATCGATCTGCAAATCCGCTCCCGTCAGCGTCCCTTTGTATTGCCCGATTTGTTCCAGCGCGTAAATCACGGTGGGGTCGCACTGCATCCGCATGTTTTTCGACAGCCGATTCTCGAAAACTCCTGCCACCAGCGGGCGCTCTTCCGGCCGCGGAGTTTCGCGCTCCACCAGCGACGCCAGCGTCACGTAGTGCTCTGTCAAGGAGCTTGCCGGCGCAATCGGCGCCGCCGACCGGATCCGCACCCACTCTTCTTTGAATTTCTTCACCATCTCTGCCGTCAATTCGTTCGCCGCGGGGTGGCGCGGCAGATTATATGTCGCCGGATACAAATATCCTTCCAAAGTTTTCGCGTCCGGCGCCAGGTCGTGGATCAACTCCGGATTTTTCGCCGCCGCCAGAAATTCCGCCGCCGTCATGTACTTCCCGGCTTCCAGGTCGCGCGCGATATCAAACATCGTCTCGCCTTCGCGCACGGTAAACGGCTGCTCGAACACATGCCCGTCCGCGATCTGCCAAAAAACATCGTGCCCCGAAATCGGCTTGTTGAAAAAGTATTCGCCCGCCTGCAATCGCCGCTTGGGATGCCGCCGCGCGTAGTATTCAAACGCCGTCGCGCTGCGGATCACGCCGTTCTGTTCCAGCAATCGCGCCACAGCCCGGCTCGAAGCCCCATGGGGCAAATCAACGAACACGCCCTGCGCCGGAAAACCTCGATACGGCCGCGCAATACTCATCCAGAAATAGAGCGCAAAGCCCGCGGCGACAAGCACCAACAGCAGCAAAAGTTTCCCCAGAGTTTTCAATTTAGTCCGCGTTCTCCGTCAAGGGTTTCAGCTCTCCGGAATCGAACCGCCGAAGGCACCTTTCTTAGATGCTCGCGCCCGGATTTTGCCTCTTCGCCAAATACTCCTTCAAGATCACCGCCGCCGCCATCGCATCCACCGTCGCCCGCTCCGCTTGCTTCTTCTTCCGCACGTTCGCATGCGCGCTTGCATGAACGTGCGCGGGCAGCGAATCGTCGCGAAAAATTTTCCCCGCCTGCTCTTCCAGCAACCGTTCCGCTTCCCAGCTCGTCAGCCGCTCGTCAACCATCTCGACCGGCAATCCTAGCTGCTTCCTCACGCGCTCGCCGAATCGCGTCGCTTCTTCCGCCATTTCGCCGCGCGTTCCATCGAGCCGCAGCGGCAGACCGACCACAATCTCCTTTACCGCGTGCTCGCGCGCCAGTTCCCGCAGCCGCCGCATGTCTTCGTTGCGGTTGACGCGTTCGATCGTCGTCAGCGGCCGCGGCAGCGCCGTTTCGATGTCCGCCAGCGCCAGCCCGATGCGCACTTTTCCGTAATCGATTGCCAGTATCGCCGTCCGGCGAATCGCCGCGGCAGCCGTGCTCTTGTTGGATTCGCGCTCCGAAGAACTCACCTGTCAATTATACCCACGTACACCGCCGTCCACCCTTTTCTCCGCGATCCTCTGCGCTCTCTGCGCCCGTGCGTTAGCATTTCGCAGCCGTGCGTGAGCCGTGCGCCAGCCTCTCCAACGTCAATCCTTTCGTCCGTGCGAACCATTCACCCACACATCCCACATCCCTTGCTTCTTCATCTGCTCATCCAGCCCCGTATCCTTCAACTGCTTCTCAATCTCCGCTCGCGCATACCGTTTCCCCAGCGGCTGCTCTCGGTCCGCGACGCCCCACGCCAGCACGGCCGCAATCACCGTGTTCGCTTTCACTTCGCGGATATCCACCTTGTCGAACGTGTCCGACGCCGCGTGATAATTCGGCAAGTAGTTCGCCTCCACCTGATTCGCCACCATCGTCGGCACGCCATCCAGCAAAAAGTCCCAATTGTCGGTTCCGATGTCGCCGTCGAGCGTGTGATTGTTCACATCCCACGACGCCAGCGGCCGCAGTATCTCCGTCACCGCGTCGCGAATGTCTCCGCGCCCGCTCAGCGAAAATCCCGGCGTCCGCCCCGTCCCATCATCAAAGACAATCACGCCGCGAATTTTATCCATCTCCGCCCGATGCGCCTGCACGTATTGCCACGACCCAACCATTCCTTGCTCTTCGCCGCTGAACAAAATAAAGCGAATCGTCCGCCGCGGCACCAATCCCGTCGCCTTAATCGCCCGCGCCGCCTCGATCACCAGCGCCGCATTGCATCCATTATCCAGCGCACCCGTCCCCAGCTCCCACGAATCCAGATGCGCGCCCAAAATTACCGCCTCGTCTGGCTTCTCGCGCCCGCGAATTTCTCCGACCACGTTCATCTGCTCGACCGGCCCGCCAATCTTGTTCGGCATCGCAAATCGCACGCGCAATTTCCCGCCATTTGCCTCGGCCGCCCGCGCCAGATGCATCGCATCTTCACGCGCCACCACCGCCTGAGGAATCACATCGACCTGCCCATCTCCCACATTCGTATGCCGATACAGCAGCAGCCGTTCCCGCGCTCCCATCCACAAAATCGCCGCCGCGCCGCCTTTCACCGCGCGCGCTATCACTGCCGGCGGAATCGCGTACTCATCAAACAAATCCGCCCACGTCGTCCCAATCTTCGACGACACCAGCAAAATCGATCCCTTCACACTCGCGCCCGCTCGAGCGAAATCTTCCTCCGCCCCCGCGCCGACATAAATCACATTCGCTTCGATCGGGCCGTTAGGCACCGCCGGCGACCACCCCGCCGCCACCAGCCGCACCGGAAACTTTTCCATGCCGTCCAAAATCTCCAGCCGCGTCTCTCCCTCGCTCCACGAATGCGCCAGCTGATATTTTTCCGTGTGAACCGTCACGCCTTCCGCGCGAAACGCCGCAACCGCCCAATCCACCGCCTTCGCCATCTCCGGCGAACCCGACACGCGCCCGCCAATCTCATCTGTCAGCCGCCGCAAATTTCCTTCCAGCGGTGACGGTCCCATCACCTGGGGAATAATCTTCGCCGCCGCCTCCGCGCACGAAGCCTCGGTCGCCGAACACGCCTGCGCGGAAGCTCCGCCGCGTGCGAGCGGATCGGCCTGGCCTGAAGCTAATTGGGCTGGAAGTGGCGACGCGACGAAGCAACAGAGTAGCGAGCCAAAAACAAGAGAAGCCAGACGCATCCGATGATACCTCGCTGCAAGAATGTGCCGACCGAATCGAGACCGGCCGAAGGGCGGGCGAAGTATACCGCACGGGCGAAGAAGCCAAAGGCTGGTTAACGATAATTGGGGCCGGCCGGCGTTTTTGCGCAAGTGCGGATTCTGAAGGACTTCAAAACGTTTGGAATGACACACTTCTGCAAGTGCGGAATCTAAAGGATTTGCAGTAAAGATTATAAGAAGCGTTTTTGGGATAGAGAGTGAGGCGGGAAAGCGAGAACGGCGTATCGTTCGAGCGATATTGAGGACCGACACGGGAAAGTGTATCACACTGTTTACCGAATGTCAAGTAATAACTAGTATGGCATTCGAATGGACCATTTTGGGAATGAAATGGCGGCCGGACGGGGGAGCGGGTAGGATTGCAGCTATGCCGAACACCGAGAATGCACCGAAATATCAGGCGCCGAGCGCGTTCGAAGCGATGTTCAATCGGACTTTTGGGTTTTTGGCCGGGATGGGTCTGGCGCCGAAGTTTATTTATCTGTTGGAGGTGCGGGGACGGAAGAGCGGCAAGATTTATCGTTCGCCGGTCAACCTGATGGAGATTGGCGGCAAACGCATTCTTGTGGCCCCGAGAGGGAGGACGCAGTGGGTCCGCAACGCCGAAGCCGCCGGCGAAATCGTGTTGAAGCGCGCGAGCTTCCGGCGAACGTTTGCCTTGCGCGCATTCGCCGACGCCGACAAACCGCCAATCCTCAAGGAGTATCTCGACCGCTACGCGAGCGCGGTCAAGAAATTCTTCCCGATCCCGCCAGGCTCCCCTGCAGAATCGTTTCGCCCTATCGCTGCAACCTACCCCGTTTTTGAGCTAGTCGCGAAGTAGCCGAGGAACCTACACGCTCTGGCGCGGAATTCTCGATCGAAGAGAGATTCCATCGCGCTAAGAAGGCGAGGAAAGGGCGCCGGCCCGGTCCGCTCGAAATGACGGGGCAGGTTAGGCGGTTGACGGGAGGAACAGGGCAGCGTTGGAGCCTGCAACCTTCGAACACCCCTACAACTCTCTCCTTCGCCCAACGCAGCCACGCATGCGAAAATTCCCGTATAAATGTCGAACTCGCTCCAAGTTATGAAATTCGGCGGTACGTCGGTCGGTGACGCCAACTGCATCGGCCGGGCGGCGGCGATTGTCAAATCTACGGCGGCCCAGCGGCCCGTCGTGGCCGTCGTTTCCGCAATGTCGGGCGTGACGAATCGGCTGGTTGCGGCCTCCCAAAGGGCCGAGCAAGGCGAACAGGAATTCATTTCGCAGCTAATCGACGACCTCCACACCCAGCACATCACTGCCCTCGAAGCCCTGACAAAGAACGCCAGCTCCCGAAGCGAAACCTCCGCCGCTATCCGCGAAGTTCTCGCCGAACTGGAGCGCCTGCTCCGCGGCACCGCCATGCTTCGCGAACTCACCCCGCGCGCTCTCGACGCCATCTCCGGAACCGGCGAACGGCTCTCCGCGCCACTCGTCTCCGCCGCCGTCAACGAACTCGGCGTCAAAGCCGCCGCCGTCTCGGCCACGGAACTCATCGTCACCGACCCGCACCACGGCCGCGCCGAACCCCTGATGGGCCCAACGCGCAATCGCGCCGCCGCCAGACTCAAGCCGCTGCTCGACCAAAAAATCGTTCCAATCGTCACTGGATTCATCGCCGCAACCCCAGAAGGCGTACAAACCACGCTCGGTCGCGGCGGTTCCGACTACTCAGCCACAATCCTCGGCGCCGCCCTCGACGCCGCTGAAACCGTCATCTGGACCGACGTCGACGGCGTCAAAACCGCCGACCCGCGCCTTGTCCCCGAAGCCCAAACGATTCCCGAAATCTCCTACAACGAAGCCGCCGAGCTCGCCTACTTCGGCGCCAAAGTCCTGCATCCGAACACGCTGCGCCCTGTTACGGCCGCCGGCGTCCCCGTCTGGATTCGCAACAGCTTCAAGCCTGAAAATCCGGGCACAAAAATCACCGCCCAAGGCGACTCATCCGGCGGCGGCGTAAAAGCCCTAACCGCCATCAAAGACGTCACCATGATCACCGTCGGCGGCCCCGGGATCGTCGGCCTCACAGATGTCCTCGCGCGCAGCTTCGCCGCCACCGCATCCACGCGCACCAACGTCTTCCTCGTCTCTCAGTCCTCGTCCCAAAACGACATCTGCTTCGTCATCGCAACCGCCGACGAAAAACGAGCCCTCGCTGCCCTCCGCGAAGCCTTTGCCCCCGAGATCGCCGAGCAGACCGTCGAGCACGTCAACACCAACCCCGACGTCGCGATCGTCGCTGCCGTCGGCGAAAACATGAAGGGTATCCCCGGCGTCGCCGGCCGCATCTTCACCGCCCTCGGCCACGAAAACGTGAACATCATGGCCATCGCCCAGGGCTCCAGCGAATACAACATCTCCCTTGTCGTCGAAAAAAGCGCCATGCAGCGTGCCCTGACCTCCCTCCACCACGAATTCCGCCTCTCCGAATTCCTCGTCGCGAAATGACGTGAAGAGGAACATCCTTGCGATTGCCTACTGGCTCTTCTTTGCCTTCGCGCAAACCGTGGGCATGCTCCTTCCTCGCTTCGCCAATATCCACTCGGACCCCACGCCACTGCTCTTGAGTGTCGCCATCCTTTTTCCGGGCGGTCTGCTTGGAACACTTCTCCCCGATGGCACGAATCAGTGGATCCATATCCTGTTTATCGTCGCCGTGAATGCCGGCGCCTGGTATATCTTCTTTAAATTCTTGAGGATACGACCGGAAAACTAACGGCCAGTTATCGCCAGAAACACAACTGCTCCCCGGGCCAGCTTATGCCCCGCGCCCCCTCCTGCCAGAGTAGTGCCTGTAAACAGGAGGCATCACATGGCGCAAACAATCTGGTTGAACAAGCTCAACAACGAGAGCAAATCCCAAGCGGAAGGAATGGAATTCGTCTGCGTCCATCTATTCCAGCGATTGGACCAGGTAGGCAAGCTCACCAAGGAAAAGGGCTGGAACCTCGTGCCAAACGCCACGTCCAAGGACGGCGCCACTCACAAAGCCCTCTGCTGCGACACCTGCGCCAAGAACTACAAAGAAGGCAGCGTCCGCCTGGCCAAAGAACAAGTCCCGGCCTAACTTAAGTTTCCCAGTGTTTTTCGGGTTGTGAGAGAACGCCGGCATGAATGCCGGCGTTCTCCGTTTTTGCAGCGCTTCAGATCTTCTGCAGCTTCCATTTCCCGCGGCGGAACAGAATGACCCCGGCGATGGCAACGACCGACTCCGCCACCACCATGGAGATGTACACACCGTTCTGCTGCAAATGGGCGTGAATTGCCAGGACATATGCCAGTGGGATCTCCAGAAACCAGAACCCGAACAGGTTGACGATGGTCGGAGTCGTCGTGTCGCCGGCGCCGTTGAACGCTTGCAGCATCACCATGCCGTACGCGAACCCGATGTTGCCGCAACTCAGGATGCGAAGGCACGTGGCCGCCAAGGCCACGACTTGCGGGTCGTTGTTAAAAAGCCGAACGATGGGCGTCGCAAACACGATGAAGAACAAGCCGATGCCGCCGAGAAAAAGCATGTTGTAAAGGCCCGTGCGCCAAACGGATTGCTCCGCGCGGTCCGGCCGTTTTGCGCCGAGGTTTTGGCCGACGAGGGTTGCCGCGGCGTTGCTCAATCCCCACGACGGCAGGATCACAAAAATCACGATGCGAACCGCGATCGTGTATCCCGCGAGCGCCGCCGATCCAAAGATGCTCACGATGCGCACAAGTCCGATCCAACTGACGTTCGCGATGGCGAATTGAAAAATCCCCATCACCGAAACGCGAAGCAATCGGGTGAGCACCTCAAGATTGATTTTGAGTTGCCGCCGCAAAATGCGGATGCGCTCGGATCCCCGCATCAGCCGGTAGAACTGATACAGCACGCCGATCGAGCGGCCTGTGAAGGTCGCGAGAGCTGCGCCGGTGACGCCGAGTTTCGGAAACGGTCCGAGCCCGAAAATCAGGCACGGATCGAGCACGAGATTGATGATGTTCGACACCCAGAGCAGTCGCATCGCAATCGCTGCGTCGCCGGCGCCGCGGAAGATGGCGTTATTCCAAAAGAG
>Ga0209169_10001401_pt1 | contig 14709 bp, 14 predicted proteins | sample HubBroMetageWRM4_FD_188346 | JGI IMG/M metagenome (GOLD analysis project Ga0209169, IMG submission 188346) | Warmed soil microbial communities from the Hubbard Brook experimental Forest, New Hampshire - Hubbard Brook CCASE Soil Metagenome WRM 4... | ecosystem: Environmental > Terrestrial > Soil... | reverse complement strand
GGCGGGTGGCCCAGCTTTAGTGATGCTTGCCTGCACCATTTCCACAGAGGGTGCCCCATCCTTGCGTTTTTTGCAAGGGTGGGCGGCGATGCTGCTTGGACATTCTTGCCTGTGCTAGGCAATGGCCGCAGGCATTTCCAACTCCGGCCCTTCGCAAAAAACGCGAAGGACGGGCACCCCGCTCTGCCCAACTCTTCGTCCTACTTGCCTACTTCCTGAATGCACTCTTCCAGCACGTCGATGGCTACGTCCGCTTCTTCTTTGGTCACGACCAGCGGGGGGCATAGGCGGACTGAGCTGGGGCCGCAACCCAGGAAGAGCACGCCTTTTTCGAAGGCCTTTTCGACGATCAGGTCGCGCTCGGCGGCGGCGTGCTCCTTGGTCGACTTATCTTTGACGATGTCGACGCCGATCATCAGGCCGCGGCCGCGGACGTCGCCTACCAGCTTCAGCTTTGTGGGCCAGTTGGCCATGCGCTTCAGCATGTGCGCGCCTACTTCAGCGCTGTGTTCGAGCAGATGTTCTTTCTCGATCACATCGAGGGTGGCGAGCGCTGCGGCGATGCAGACGGGATTGCCGCCGAAGGTTGAAGCGTGCGAACCCGGCACCCAGTCCATGATTTCGGAGCGGGTCATCACGACGCCGAGCGGCATGCCGGAGGCGATGCCTTTCGCGATGAGGACCATGTCCGGTTCAACGCCGGTGTGCTCGACGGCCCACCACTTGCCGGTGCGGCCGATGCCGCTCTGCACTTCATCCAGCACAAGGAGGATGCCGTGACGGTCGCAGATGCGGCGCAGCTCCTGCATGAAGATGGTGGGGGCGACTACGTATCCGCCCTCGCCTTGCACGGGCTCAATGAAGATCGCGGCCACTTCTTCGGGAGGCAGCGTGGTCTTGAACAGCTTCTCTTCGATGAAGCGGGCGCAACCAAGCGCGAATGCATCCGGATCCTGCGCGGGATCTTTTCGTCCGCGATAGAGATCGGGATAGGGCACGTGCGTCACTCCCCCCATAAGGGGCGAAAAACGGCGCCGCTGCTGGGGTTTCGAGGCGGTGAGGGAGAGCGCACCCATGGTACGTCCATGAAACGCACCGAAAAACGCGATGATGTTAGGACGCTTGGTGTGATATCGGGCGAGCTTGAGGGCGCACTCGACGGCCTCGGCACCGGAGTTGCCGTAGTAGATTTTGTGCGGGCCGGGCATGGGCGCGATCTTTGACAGGCGCTCGGCGAGCGTGACCATGCTCTCATAATAGAAATCTGTGCCGGACATGTGGATCAGTTCGCCGGCCTGCTTCTGCATGGCGGCGACTACGTGGGGATGACAGTGGCCGGTTGAGGTCACGGCGATGCCGGCAGAGAAATCGTAGAACTCGTTGCCGTCAACGTCGGTGATGACGATGCCGCGTCCGCTCTTGGCTACGAGCGGGTAGGAGCGGGTGTAGGACGGCGAAATATATTTATCGTCGCCTGCTAGAACGCGCTTGGCGTTGGGTCCGGGCAGGGCGGTCTTAATTCTTGGTCCGGCAGTCATGGTTTTGGTGGTCATTGGAATCCTCCGTAAGGCAGTGGCCAGTGGTTAGTGGCCAGTGGTCAGTAAATGCGTCTCGGAACACGTTGCTCTGGTTCGGGCACACGTGGAACCTAGAGAATCGGGCAGAGGATTTTGTTAGTCGCTACCGAAGAGGCTGGGGCGCAGGCGTGATGGGAGATTGGCCCGATAGCGCCTTGGACACACCAGGCAGTGCAGCCAGCACTCGGGCAGGTGGGCATTGGGCGGACACGAGTTTGAAACTTTGCGCAGCATCGGTAACCATCGACATCACTATCACTAACTGGATTATAGCTTGAGGAGACTCGCCGCGTAACCCCCTTTTGGTTAGTTGTCAGTGACCAGTGGCCGGTGACCAATCGGAAGCCGCCTCGCGGCGCTTGGCGGGACAGCCGAGGCGGCTGTCCCCACATGAGAGCGGATGCCGCCTTCGCCTCATCCTGCGGAGCCGCGGGCGACGAGGAGCTAATAGGGATCTTCACTCCGCTCAGGATGACAGGACCCTTGTGTTGATCTTTAGAATCCTCTTGCCTTGGACTTCGTCTGATATGTTTTAGCTTCCCCGTTTTCTCACTGACATGTCCAATCTTCAGAAGCCCGGCCGGTTTGCGGTGATTCTTGCCTTTGGGCTGGTGTATCTGTTTTGGGGATCGACCTACCTGGCGATTGACATTGCGGTGCAGACGATTCCTCCGGCACTGATGTGCGGGGTGCGGTTTTCGATTGCCGGGGTGGTGATGCTCGCGGTGTGCGCGGCGACGGGACGGCGGATCTGGTATTCGGCGCGGCAGATTCTGCTGGCTTCGGTGGTCGGAATTCTGCTGTTGATGGGCGGGAACCTGACGTTGTCCTGGGCGGAACTCTCGGTGCCTTCCGGGCTCGCGGCTTTGATTGTCGCCATCACGCCGTTGTGGTTTCTGGTGCTGGATTCGTTGCTGCTGGGCGATCATCACATTTCGTGGCGGGGCAAGGCGGGATTGGGGCTGGGGATGGTGGGGCTGCTGGTGCTGTTCTGGCCGGAGTTGCATTCAAGATCGGCGATGGGACGGCGCGAGTTTTGGGCTTCGCTCTCGCTACTTGGCGGGTCGTTTTCCTGGGCGTTGGGATCGGTGCTGTCGAAACGCTGGCAGTCAGGGATGGACGTGTTCAGCGCGACTGGATGGCAGGTGACGGCGGCGGGTGCGGCGAACCTGTTGTTTGCATTGGTCGCGGGAGATTTTTCGCACGTAGCCTGGACGGCGCGCGGAGTGGGCGCTGTGCTTTATCTGGTCGTATGCGGGTCGTGGATCGGGTACACGGCATATATCTGGCTGCTGGAGCATGTGCCTACTTCGAAGGTTTCTACTTACGCGTATGTGAATCCGGTGGTGGCGGTGTTTCTGGGATGGCTGGTTCTGCACGAGCGCGTGGATCGCTTCATTGTTATGGGGAGTGTGATCGTGGTGCTGTCGGTGATTCTGGTGACTAGCGCTAAGGTGAAAGAGAAGAGTGTGGCGGCGGAGTTGCCGGCGGTGGAAGCGGCGGGGTAGCAGTGGTCAGTGATCAGTGATCAGTGGCCAGTGATTTGCAGACGACTTCCGGCGACGGAAGCGCGCTTGGTGTGCGAAGCTGGTGCCGTCCCTGACGGGACTTGGTTTCTTCTGCTCGCGGACCCCGCACCTACGTGCGGGGCTAATGAATGTCGTCGCTGGCGCGACTCGGTTCTATCATTTCGAGGCTTCTTCGTCTCGATCATTTAGAGGCTTCTTCGTCGTCTTCTTCTTCGGTCATCAGATCTATGACGTGGCCTCGGATCGCGTAGGTTTGTTTGGCGGCCCCTGCGGGTTCGAAGGTTACGCGGATGGGGGTTCGTTGCCAGGCTGGGGTGGGGCAGGCGGGGTCGGCTGAGGCATCTTTGATTTCGTTGTCCTTGTCTCTGTTGGCGATGTTCCCGCCTTCGATGGGCTTCTTGAGAACTGGCTTGCGGCGGCTGATTTGGGCTACTACTGCGTAAATCTTCTTGCCGTCATCGGAGACGCCGCAGTATGCAGCGTAGTCGCGATACCAACTGGCGGCGGAGAGGGCGACATCGAACTCGGGAAGATTGAGGGGCGAGATGTGTCCGGTTACGCGGTCGACCAGGAGCCATCCGCCGCGTTGCCATTGCCAGTGCGGCGGGGAGACGGGTTCCTGGGGCAGGCTGTCGTTGACGCGAAAGGCGCGCCGGACCACAAACAAGCGGTCGGTCACGTCGTGGGCGAGGCCTAGAGTGAATTCCTTGACGCGGGCATCGACGAGCAGAGGACGAGCTTTCAGGATGAGCGGTTTGTCATTTTCTGTGTTTGTGCCGGACTCGGGGATGCACTGGACTGTAATCCATTTGCCGAAGGTGATGACGTGAGGTTTGATCGCAGCGAGTGCGGCGCTTGATTGAATGACAATTAGGAAGAGTGGCAGTGCTTTGCGCAGGCGAGATTGGGAAATGCAGAGCATGGCCGAGGTTAAGCAGGAAACAGGTTGGCGCACAAGGTTAGGCGTCACAAATCGCGGGTGGTTTTGCTGGGTTGGTTCCGAATTGGGGCGGGAAAGTCGAGCTTCGCTCGACTGGACAGCCGAGAGCGGCTGTCCCCACATTTACATTTTGTCTTCACATTCACATTTTGCGCTCCTTTGCTCACCCTTCTGCGATGGGGTGTGCGGTTGCAGTAGAATTAACATTTACTAGGGTGCGATGACGTTCCCTCACGATTTTCGTTGGGCCGCGAATGGGGAGGTTGGGACAACTTTCCAGGCAGACGCGGCTTCTGATCAGGATATGCACGTGTTCCCGACACGGCGGCCTGCTTCCCGGATTCTGGTTGTGGACGACCATCCCAGCATTACGCAGTTGATGAGCCAGTTGCTGACGCTGCGCGGTTATGAGGTAGTTACGGCGGCGGATGCGGAAGAGGCCGAGGCGGAGGTGCGGCGGGAAGCGCCTGACTTGATTCTTTCGGATGTGAAGATGCCGGGAAAGTCAGGTTATGAATTGTGCCGTGCGCTCAAAAGTGATCCGGCGACGCGGCTGATTCCTTTCGTGCTGATCACGGGATTGACCGACAGCTCGGACAAGTTGCAGGGGATTGAAGCTGGAGCGGATGACTTCCTGAACAAGCCGGTGCTGGCGGAGGAGTTGACGGCGCGGGTGAAGTCGCTGCTGCGAGTGAAGGAATTTACCGATGAACTGGAAACGGCGGATTCCGTGCTGTGTACGCTGGGGCTGATTGTGGAGGGCCGCGATCCTTATACGGAGGGGCATTGCGAGCGACTGGCGGCGCGGGCGGCGGATTTGGGGCGGCATCTGGGGCTGGATGAAGATTCAATTGTGGCGCTGCGGCGCGGGGGATTTCTGCATGACCTGGGAAAGATCGCGGTGCCGGATGAGATTCTGAAAAAAGGCAGCGACCTGACGCTCGCGGAGTGGGCGATCATGAAGCAGCATCCGGTGACCGGGGAGAGTATCTGCAAGCCGCTGAAGTCGCTGCGGCTGGTGCTGCCGATTATCCGGCATCATCATGAGCATGCGGATGGGTCGGGTTATCCAGATGGAATGCGGGCGGGTGAAATTCCGCTGTTGCCGCGGGTTTTGCAGGTAGTGGATGTGTACGATGCGCTGCGGACGGCGCGGCCTTACAAGCCGGCGCTGTCGCACGATGATGCCGCGCAAACTATGCGCGAAGAGGCCCGCCAGGGCTTGTGGGACGCTGTGCTGGTGAATGAGTTTTTCAGCATGCTGGTGGAGAAGCGCAGCGTTGCTTGAGACGGCGGTTCTCAGTTCTCAGTGATCGGATGCTGGATTTCGAGTACCGGTTTCCTCAACCGGGCCTTTCCGACGTACAATGGCGCAGCCTTTTTCGGCATCTAATCGATTGATGGACATCACTTACAGCATCGTTATTCCTGCCTACAACGAGGGGGCGCGACTGGGGGCAACGCTTGAGAAAGTGTTGGAATATGTGCGCGCGCAGGGATGGAATGCGGAAGTGATTGTGGTGAACGATGGGTCGCGGGATAACACGGCATCGCTGGTGCGTGAGTTTGCAGAGAAGAATCCCGCGGTGCGGCTGGTGGAGAATTCTGGCAACCGCGGCAAAGGCTATAGCGTGCGGAATGGAATGCTGAATGCCCGGGGCGAGATAGTAGTGTTTAGCGATGCTGATCTGTCTTCTCCGATTGAGGAGATGCCGAAGCTGTTGGCGGCGCTGGCTGGGGGCGCGGACATCGCTATTGGTTCACGGTGGTTGCGGGCGGAACTGCAGACGCGGAGACAGTCACTGCACCGGCAGCTTTTTGGCCGGGTTTTTAATCTGTTGCTGCGGATTATTCTGGGGCTGCGATTCAAGGACACCCAGTGCGGGTTCAAGGCTTTCACGCGGCGGGCGGCGCAGACGATTTTGCCGCTGCAGCGCATTGAGCGCTGGGGTTTCGATCCGGAGATTCTTTTTCTGGCGCGAAAGTTTGGCTTTCGCGTGGAGGAAGTAGCCGTGTGCTGGGGGCACAGCGGAGATACGAGGATTCATCCGCTGCTGGATGGGGCGCGCATGTTTTGGGAGCTCATGCGGATTCGCTGGTATGACGTGGCGGGTAAGTATGATGGTGGGTCCGTGGTGGGCGCTCAGCCGGTTAAGACACTGCCTGGTCGGCCTGGGCCTAGAGTTTGAGAATTACGTGGCTCGGTTCCGTATGCCGGCGGGAAGAAGTCGAGCTTCGCTCGACTGGACAGCCGGGGGCGGCTGTCCCCACATTAACATTTGCCTCGGGCCACGACTGAGATTCACGCTGACTTGCGGTTCCCTGCTGCCGCCAATTCCTTTAGAGCTTCTACAACCTTGCGTCCCATTTCTGATGTTGGAATCGGACTTTGTCCGGCTTGAACGAGGTCGGCGGTGCGATTGCTTTGATTCAGCACCGTGGTGACGGCGTTCTCGATGCAGGCTGCCTCCTGGTCGAGCTGAAAAGAATGGCGCAGCAGCATGGCTGCGGAGAGGATTGCGCCCAAGGGATTTGCAATTCCCTTCCCGGCGATATCCGGCGCGGAGCCATGCACCGGTTCGTAGAGGCCGACCGGACCTCCGATGCTGGCTGAAGCGAGCAAGCCTAGAGAACCTACTACTCCGCCGGCCTGGTCGGAGAGAATGTCCCCGAACATGTTTTCGGTGAGGATTACGTCGAAATCTTTGGGGCGCTGCACCAGCGACATGGCGGCGGAATCCACATACATGTGGGAGAGTTGCACGGCGGGATAATCCTTGGCGCAGCGAGTGACGACTTCGCGCCACAGGCGGGAACACTCGAGAACATTGGCTTTGTCGACGGAGAGAACTTTCTGGCGGCGCTTCGCGGCGAGATCGAAGGCGACCCGGGCGATGCGCTCGATGGCTGGTTCGCCGTAGGTCATGGTGTTGGTGGCTACCCGGGAACCGGGGCTGCCTGCGATCGAGCGTGGCTCTCCGAAATAGAGGCCTCCGAGCAACTCGCGGACGATCATTATGTCGGTGCCACGGACTAAATCGGGGCGCAGCGGGGAACAGTCTTCGAGCGCGGGAAAACAGATTGCTGGACGAAGGTTGGCGTAGGCGCCTAGTTCGCGGCGGAGACGGAGGAGTCCAGCTTCGGGACGAAGATGTTGGGGATTGTGATCGAAGGCGGGGCTGCCTACTGCACCTAGCAGAACTGCGGAGGACGAAAGGCACGCCTGGATTGTGTCGGCGGGCAGAGGATCATTCGCGGCGGAGAGTGCTGCGCCGCCTATGTTTTTTTTCTGGAGTTGGAGCTGGTGGCCGAAGGCGTCAGCAACTGCTTGTAGAACCTTTACGGCTTGTTCGGTGACTTCGGGGCCGATGCCGTCGCCGGGGAGGATGGTCAGATTCAGGAGCATGCGGGGATTAGTTTAGCGAAAAAAGGCTGGCCACGCTCACTTCGGGTCGGAACCGAAACGGATTACATTGCCGTCGGGATCCTCGATGTGCATCTCAAGGGCCCATGGGTAGTTTGTTGGTGGAAGGCGGATCGTCACTCCGCGGGCTTTGTATTCCTCATGTAACTTTTCGACGTCTCCCACGCCCACCCAGAGCCATGCCCTGCCTTCGCCCTGACTGCGCTGGCAAAGGTAGATGCCGGCTCGATCGCGGAGGCTTGCCTCCATGCTTTCCACGCGCAGGATAGGCTGACTATTTTCAAAGGAAACGCTGGCCTGATTGGAATCGCTCATACTGACTCCGTTCGAAGCTACACGCCCCAGAGATAGTCTTCCTGCTGCTGATCGTGATGATGATCGGAGCGGACGGGCACGCCGAAAGCGTTGGTTTGCGGCGCCGTCGGAAACGGTCGGGGAGGTTCGGGGTTGGTGGCGCTGGCTGCGGCCGAGACCACCGACGGCAGCGGCTCGAACAGCGGAGTGGCTGAGCCGGCCGGCTTGTGTGTGTCGCGGATCAGTTCGAGCAGATGATGATCTTCAACGTGCTTGATCTTGTCGGCGAGGCGGACGAAGCGGCGATAAATGTCATCGAGGGCACGGCGGTCGAACTGGTAGCCGAGTTGTTCGCAGCGAATGGCGAGGGCGTGACGGCCGGAGTGCTTGCCGAGCACGAGTTTGGAATCGGGGACGCCGACTGATTGCGGCGTCATGATTTCGTAGGTGAGCGGGTTCTTGAGTACGCCATCCTGATGGATGCCAGCTTCGTGGGCGAAGGCATTGCGTCCGATGACGGCCTTGTTGGGCTGGACGGGCACGCCGGTAATTTCGCTGAGCAACTGGCTGGCGGGGAACAGATGTTCGGCGGAGATGGCGGTCTCGTAAGGATAGCGATCGTGACGAACTCGCATGGCCATGACGATTTCTTCGAGCGAGGCGTTTCCGGCGCGCTCACCGATTCCGTTGATAGTGCACTCGACCTGGCGGGCTCCGGCGGCGACGGCAGCCATGGTGTTGGCTACCGCCATTCCCAGATCGTTGTGGCAGTGGGCGGAGATAGTGACGTTCTCGATTCCCTTCACGCGGCGGCGGATGGTTGCGATCAATTCGCCGAACTCGGCGGGGACGGTGTAGCCGACGGTGTCCGGGATATTGAGCGTGGTGGCGCCCGCTTCGACGACTGCGTCGAGCACCTGGCACAGGAATTCAGGGTCGGTGCGCGTGGCGTCTTCGGGGGAAAATTCAACGTCAGGGCAGAGCGATTTGGCGAAGGCGACGGAATCGCGGGCCTGGGCGAGGCACTCCTCACGCGTGATGCGCAGCTTGTACTTCAGGTGAATGTCGGAAGTAGCCAGGAAGACGTGGATGCGCGGGTGAGCGGCGTCTTGCAAAGCTTCCCAGGCGCGCTCGATATCGGGGCGGCAGGCGCGACAGAGCCCCGCGATGATGGGGCGGCGGATGACCGCGGCGATGGCCTTTACGGCCTGGAAGTCGCCGTCGGAGGCGATGGGAAATCCGGCTTCGATCACGTCGACACCGAGCCGGTCGAGCTGGTGAGCGAGGCGCAGCTTCTCCTGATGATTCATGCTGCAACCGGGCGACTGTTCCCCGTCGCGCAGGGTAGTGTCGAAAACCTTGATGCGGACCTGGTCCGTGGACATGGGCCATCCTTCGAGAGCGACGATATGCCGTTCTGGGTTTCATGGTACGGTGAAACCGCACTGAAGCAAAACTTATAATTCTTCATCGATCATAAGATTCTCTTCTATGATAAGATTTGCTAATGATTGTTGAAGATTATATAAGGGAGCGGTAAATGGAACTTTCGCAGCTGGAAGTCTTTTTGGCGGTGGCGCGCGAGCACCGGTTCTCACGAGCTGCGGAGAAACTTCATCGGACGCAGTCGGCGGTGAGCCAGACCATCCGCAAGCTGGAGGATGAACTGGGCGAGGCCCTGCTCGACCGCTCGTCGCGGGAAGGAGTGCTGACCGACGCTGGGCAAGTGCTCTATGAATACGCCGAGAAGCTGCTGAATCTGCGGCATGACGCGCACGAATCTCTGGCGTCGCTGCGGGAGTTGCAGAAGGGCAGGCTGGTGATCGCGGCGAATGAGTTTACGGCACTTTATCTGCTGCCGGTGCTGGCGGAATTCCGGCGACTGCATCCCATGATCAAGATCACGGTGCAGCGGGCGCTGGGCAGCCATATTCCGGACGATGTGTTGCAGCACAGCGCCGAACTCGGCGTGTTGTCTTACAAGCCGGAGGAACCGCGGCTGCATTCAGTGGTGACTTATCTGGACGAACTGGTACTGGTGGTGCCGCCGAAGCATCCGTTGGCCTCGGCGCGGGAGGTGAGCATCCGGCAATTGGGAGCGGAATCGTTTGTGGCGCATATTGTTTCGTCGCCGTACCGTGAGAAAGTTCTGCAGACCTTCGAGCGGCACAAAACGCCCCTGCATATGGGGCTTGAGCTGCCGACGCTGCAGGCTATCAAGCAGTTTGTGGCCATGGGGAACGGAGTTGCGTTCATGCCCGAAATCAGCGTGGAGGCGGAATTGGGGCGGGGAGAATTGGTGCGGATTCCAGTGCGGGAATTGCGGGTGCAACGCAAGCTGCGTTTGATCTACCGCAAGGAGGCGGGGTTGTCGCATGCGGCGCGGGCGTTTTTGAAAGTGGCTGAGGCAGTGGCATTGGAGCGGGCGGGGCGGTACCGGTTTCAGCGGGAGAGTTAGGGGATGCGGCTTGGTTCCCTCAGGGGCTAAAGCCCGATTCACAAGCTCGCTTTTAGACGCAGGCCTGAAGGCCTGCTCCACCCGCGTTCTGGCGCCGCTCCTCCCGCGTTCTAGCGACGCTTCGCGCGGCTCGACTGGGTCCTGAGGCGGGCAAACTACGCCCGCCTCAGGATGACAATCTGAAATGCAAGCTCCCCAGGTATGCTTCAGCGGAGCGGATTAGCAGTCGGCGCAGGCTTCTGAGGGCTGGAATGCTGCCAGAGCCTCGCCTACGCTGGGGTGAATCTCGAGGACTGAATCGAGGTTGGTAAGATCCAGAAGCTCGCGCACGAGGGGGCTGGGACTGGCAACCTTAAGATCTGCGTTTTGCGATCTGGCCCAGGTATGGAGATAAGCCAGTTCGCCAATGCCCGCACTGTCGATAGAGTTGACACCGCCGAGATCAAGCACCACCTTGCCGCCGTTGTCGAGGAACTCGCCAACCAGGCGCGAGAGGGCTGCGGCCTCGTCACGATAGACGATGCGGCCCTGGCAGTGAACGATGATCACGTCGCCGAGATTGCGAGTTTCCAAACTGAGTTTCAAGTTCAACTCCTTATGTTGTGTTCCCAAGGCAGCCAGATTGTGCGGCTGCGGCCACATTTGCCAATTTCTGTTCGTGGATTCCATGCTAATAGATAGACGCGGATGGAGGGATTTCGGAATCATGAAAAGAGTGTAATTTTTTGGCAAGGCGTCCCAGTTCTGCACCGCGGAATTTCTCGGGATATGGGGCATCCTGGGTCTCCATTCCACGGCATCTAAGGAGGGGCCTAACGAATTTCGCGCATTCAGGTAGAATTTGCTGCTGGCACAATTGCCGGGGAGGAATCATTTTCGTGTCAAAAACCGCTGCCGTGGTTCTGGCGTTCATGAGCTTGATGCTGTTCACAACCATATCGAGAGCCCAGTTGCTTCCGAGTGGCAACGTTTACCTGGGAGCTTCTTATGCCGATTCCGCAGATGTGATCAACCAACTAACCTTCCGGGGATGGAATGCCTCAGCGGAAGCGTTGCCGTTCCACCGCTTCTCCTATCTCGGGGTGGTGTTGGACACGAGCGGCTTCTACCGGCAAGGAGTACAGCAGTACAACATTTTTATCGGTCCGCGAGTTTCGAAACAGTACGGGAAGTGGCGTCCGTTCGTGCAGTTGATGGCCGGGGTGCAACGAAATGACGGGGGCGGCGTAGTCCATTGGCCGGTCGCGGAGGATCTGGGAGGTGGAGTGGATCGCAAGTTCCAGTTTCTCTTCCTCAAGAGCTTTTCCTGGCGGCTGCAATTGGACTACGAACGCACGCACGAGCTGCATGCGACGCAGAACGATGTTCGGGGATCGGCCGGACTGGTCTGGCGGTTCTGAGGGAAATCCTGGCAGTTTCGGTTGACCAATTTCTTCCACCTGGCATCTTAAGTTAGCTGCAGTAGAGTTCTCAGCCATGCTGGAAAGGTCGAATCATCATGCGGGAAACCGGATTTCTCATCTTTTCTTTGCTGCTGTTCGCGGGTTTGGCAGACGCGCAAATTCCCAGCGGAAACATATTTTTTGGCTACTCTTATTACAATACCGACCTCTCATCGATCGACCGCGCCAACACCAATGGTTGGGAAGCTTCGTTTGAGCACAAGATCATTCCGTGGGTCGGGGTGGTGGCCGATTTCGACAGTCATTACGGCTCACAGAATTTTGTTGAGAGTTGCGCAGTCCCGGTGGGCGGCGGAGCGCCTGGCTGTCCCAGCATTAACGCCAGCATCACCGAATACAACTTTCTATTTGGGCCGCGAGTATCGCTCTCAGTCGGAAGATTTCGCCCCTTCGCGGAGGCGCTGTTCGGAGGCGCGCATGTCAACGCGAACAACGGCGTAGGCTCCGATACATCATTTGCCACTGCGCTGGGCGGGGGCCTTGATTACAAGATCATCCGTCCGGTCGCGTGGCGATTCCAGGGAGATTACGTGCAGACGCGTTTCTTTGGAACGACGCAGAACAATATCCGGTTGTCGACGGGAATTGTGATTCGCTTCTGACACATTTGTTTGTGGAAAGCGAAACAGGATCCGGCTGGTTGGCTGGATCCTGTTTTGTGTGGCCACCAAGAAAAGCGCCTGCAAAGACTTCGAGTTCAGCGAATTATCCGGTCTTAATCCGGGCTAGGTCTGCCAGTACTTGTGGTCGCGCAGAAAGTAGCTTTCGTTCCAGTAGTTCATCGCGGTTTTCAGGAACAACCAACCCACCCGGAGATGTCCCATCTTCTGGAAGCGGCGATTGGTGGTGTAGACGCCGCCGCGAACGATGCCGAAGCGTTTGCGCTCCACCTGCTGGCTGAGCAGGTAGTCTTCTGCAAAAAGAACCTGTTCATGGAAACCGCGGAGTTCGCGGAATTTCTTCACGTCGAACAGCATGAACATGCCGGTGGCGAAGGGATGATGGAATTGCGAGAGGTACTGGAAGAAATCATTGCCCGCGTAAAACAGCTTGTCGATCCAACTGCCTCCACGGCAAAGAATGTTCGTAGTTACACAGTGAAGCTGCTTGCGCTGGGCGAGTTCGACAGCGCGGCGAACTACGGAAGGATGCGCCAGTTCGATATCGGCATCGAGAAAGAGAACGTAGGTGCTCTCGGCCTGAGCTGCGCCCAGGTTGCGGCCGACTGAAGGCATTCCACCGCGGATCACGCTGACATTCAGGCGGTCGCGGAAGCCGAGAACAATTTCGGGAGTGCCGTCAGTTGAATTGGCGTCAGCGACCAACACTCTCGTACTCGACATCTTCGAGTAGTCCTGATTCATCAGCGAGGTCAGTAGATTCGGAATCAGCTTCGCCTCGTTTTTGGCTGGAATCACGATCGTCAGCTCGCTCGTTGTATTCATGCTGGTTAAACTCATGGATTTGAACCCCCTGTTCGTCAATCGTGAGATACGTCAGGCGGGAATCGACCCAGCCGCCTGAGTTGTAGTAGTGAATTCCTTCCTCTTCGACGTGGACGGCCTGGTGAGTGTGGCCGCAGAAAATACGATCGGCCTCGTGCTGGCGCGCGTACTGCAAAGCTCCTGTGGAGACTTTCGGCGACATGCGGAGCCAGCGAGTGTTTAGCCGGTCAATGAGCCGCACGATGGGCTTGTTCTTGAAATCAAGTTTCTGCAGTTGCAGATAAAGCGATGTTCCCAGTGTGCTCAGCCTGACATTGCTTACCTGGAAACCGTCGAACTGATGGCCGTGGATCGCGATATGACGCAATCCGCCATACTGCCAGTCGTAGCGCTGATAGACGCGGACGCCGACCAGGTGCGACATGATGTTGGTGAGCCCGTGGTCGTGATTGCCTTCCACCCACACGACCTCGATGTTGCGCTTGGGGTTGGAGAGCTTGCGGATGTAGCCGAGGAACTTCCAATGGTCTTTGGTAAGGCGGGCGAAGTTGAGGTCGGCAAAGATGTCGCCCAGCAGGATCAACCGTTGAAAACGGTTTTCCTTTAGCACGCGCGTGGCTTCGCGGGCATGGCTGGTCTCTGCACCGAGGTGCAGGTCGGAAAGGATCAGCGTGTTGTAGCCATGCAGATCCACAATTCAGTTGTAGCAAGTGAATGTTACGAGGTGATGAAATATGCATCAAAATCGGTGCAGTATTACTCGAAGGTAACGGGTGGGTAAACAAAGGGTTTAGGGACGCATATCCGCGAAATGTTTCAGTTGTGTGAATAGGGGAGCGGCTTTTCACGTAGACTGAATCTCCGGCGGCGGCGGCGGTGCAATCAAGGAAGCGAGCCAAACGCGCGATTATTGCGTCGCGGCGTTACTTAATAGAAGCTGCGCGACGCTTCGCGCGGCTCGCCCGGATTCCTCACTGCGCAAAGAACGCTTGTTCGGAATGACAAACTGTTTTTGAAAACCATCGGGCACATTCTGGCGAAGTACACGGCGTGGATTTTGCATTTGCTGGCGCCGCTTGGCATTTGGGGTGTGTTCGCGATCGCCTTCGCAGACTCCGCGTTGCTGGGCATGCCCGTGGACGCGATTGTAGCGGTCTATGTGTACAAAGATCACCGGCAACTGCTCTTCTATGTCCTGATGGCTGCGCTGGGGTCTACAGTAGGCAGCATTCCGCTTTACGTGATCGGGTATCTAGGCGGCGAAAAGGTGCTGCGCAAGAGGATTACAGAAGAGCGTTTTCTCAAGATCCACCACTCGTTCGAGCAGCATGAATTCTGGGCGCTTATGTTTCCTGGAATGCTGCCACCGCCCATGCCCTTCAAAATCTTCGTGCTTGCCGCGGCGGTGTTTGAGATGCGGTTTCGCGACTTTCTGGCGGCTATCTTCGCCGGCAGGTTTGTGCGGTTCCTGATTCTCTCGCTGCTGGTGCTGTGGATCGGGCCGCAGGCTGTAGAACTGCTAGGGACGCTGTTCCGACGGCATATTTATTGGGTGCTGGGAGCGGTTGCTTTCGGAGTG
>Ga0209169_10001400_pt1 | contig 14711 bp, 13 predicted proteins | sample HubBroMetageWRM4_FD_188346 | JGI IMG/M metagenome (GOLD analysis project Ga0209169, IMG submission 188346) | Warmed soil microbial communities from the Hubbard Brook experimental Forest, New Hampshire - Hubbard Brook CCASE Soil Metagenome WRM 4... | ecosystem: Environmental > Terrestrial > Soil... | reverse complement strand
ATGTATCCCAAGCGGTAGGCAATTTCCTCGGGACACGCAACCATCAGTCCCTGACGAGTCTCGATCGTCTGAATAAACAACGACGCCTCCAGCATCGACTCATGGGTTCCCGTGTCGAGCCAAGCCATGCCGCGGCCCATCACCACCACATCCAGTTGCTTCTGTTTCATGTACTGCTTGTTGACATCGGTGATTTCCAGCTCGCCCCGCGCGGACGGCTTCAGCGACTTCGCAATATCCACCACCTGGCTGTCGTAAAAATAAAGTCCGGTAACCGCGTAGCGTGACTTCGGAACTTTCGGCTTCTCCTCCAGGCTCAACGCTTTGCCTTCAGAATCAAACTCAACCACGCCATAACGTTCGGGGTCCTGCACCGGGTAAGCGAAAACCCGCGCGCCAGTGTTCTTCGCGCTTGCCTCTTGCACACACTTCACCAGGTCATGCCCGTAAAAAATGTTGTCGCCGAGAACCAGAGCACAACAAGAAGAGCCAATAAACTCCTTACCGACAAGAAACGCCTGCGCGATGCCCTCCGGCCGCGGCTGCACCACATATTCAAAGTTCAAACCGAAGCGCGATCCGTCCCCCAGAAACTGCTGGAACCTCGGCACGTCTTCCGGCGTCGAAATGAGCAAGATGTCCCGTATCCCCGCCAACATCAGCGTGGACAGCGGGTAATAAATCATGGGCTTGTCATAAATCGGCAGCAGGCTCTTACACACCGCATGGGTTACGGGATAAAGCCGCGTGCCCGATCCGCCCGCCAAAATGATGCCCTTGTAATGAGAACTGCGCGTGGAATCGTGAGTTGGCATTCGTCGTCTAGGGACCTTCTGATGTGTCGAAACTCATTATGCTGTCATCCCGAACGAAGTGAGGGACCCATGCAAGCCCGCCCCACCTGCACCGCTGCAGGGAATTTCTATCACGAACCTCACACCGAGTATTGCGTAGCAATCCACTCTCGGTAATGTCCGCTCGTCACTTCTCGAATCCATGTTTCATTAGCCAGATACCACTCCACCGTCTTCCGAATCCCCGATTCAAACGTCTCCCCCGGTTGCCACTTCAGCTCGCGCTCGATCTTGCGCGTATCCATGGCATAGCGCCGGTCGTGGCCGGGCCGATCCTGCACATAGGTAATGAGGTGACTGTGCGGAACAACCGGATCCGCGGGCCGCAGTTCATCGAGAATCGAGCAGATCGCATGCACGATCTCAAGATTCGGCTTCTCGTTTCGTCCGCCCACATTGTAAGTCTCGCCGACTTTTCCACGCGCCAAAACCGTACGGATGGCATCGCAATGGTCCGCCACATACAACCAGTCGCGCACATTCTGCCCATCGCCATAAACGGGAATCGGCTTGCCATTCATTGCATTCAGGATGGTCAACGGAATCAGTTTTTCAGGAAATTGATACGGCCCGTAATTGTTCGAGCAGTTCGTGGTGAGCACGGGCACGCCGTAAGTATGACGATAGGCTCTCACCAAATGATCGGAAGCCGCCTTGGTTGCAGAATACGGGCTGTTGGGAGAATAAGGAGTTGTCTCGCAAAAAGGTGCGTCCTTCGGGCCAAGCGAGCCATAGACCTCGTCCGTCGAGACGTGAAGGAACCGAAATTGCTCTTTTTCCTGGCCGCCCAACTCCGTCCAATGGGAACGCGCTTCTTCGAGCAGGCTGAATGTGCCATTCACATTGGTGCGCACGAAGTCATCCGGGCCATGAATGGAGCGATCCACGTGGCTCTCAGCGGCAAAGTGCACAATGGCGCGGGGACGGCAGCGCCCCAAAAGATCGCTGATAAGTTTGCGGTCGGCGATATCTCCGTGTACGAAGCTGTAACGCGAATCCGCGGAAATCTTTTCCAGATTGCCAAGATTCCCGGCGTAGGTGAGCTTGTCCAGGTTCACAACTGGGGTGCCTTCAGTTGCGAGCCATTGCAAGACAAAATTGGAGCCGATAAAACCGGCTCCGCCAGTCACCAAAATTGGTTGGTTATTCACTTAATGAATATCCTAAATGTTATCTCACCAGATGGGAAAGTAAGAAGTGTCGGACTGTCCGTGACCGTCAAGAAAGGGTTGTCGCCCTAGCACGCAGGTCGCACACCTATTGCCCAGGACCGGACACCAAATAAGGAATACAATGAAGCTGTGAGATATTACACAACCAAAGCGCTAAACGGTGGCACCACCTTCAAATGCACCTTCTGCGACCATAGTGTCACAACTTTAGATTTCGACGCCACGAACGGGAACCGCCGCACCCAAGCGGCGGCAGTGATCAATCAGCATGCTGCTTCTTTGCATGTGAGGACCTTTGCGCCGACCAAGTTGGGCGGCCGGGGCGCGCTTTGAAACTCGCGAAAGCGAAAGCCTCACGCGCGAGTTGGCGGCGGCGCTAACATTCCTGCTAGATCGACCGTTCGATCCGAATCCCGTTTTGGAGCGGCGAAGTCCTGAAAAGCACAATTGATCGTTCAGGGCGTTGAACAATGCTGAATAATATTAGTGTGAAATCCGAGAAACTCTCGCTGGGACGCATTCTGTCTGTGCGCTGCCCCATGTGCGGGGCTAAACCGAAGGAGAAATGCACGCTCAGCACGGGACGTCCGTCCATCAAGACGCATCACGACCGAGAAGTGGCAGCCGGCAAAGTCGCCCGCCCAGAGAACGCGGGGCTATCGGCGCTGCGAATGCTCAAGTCCATTACGAGCCGCGGCCTCCGCGTCCTTTTTCAGCACAAGTGAAGGACGGAGCCGAATTGCTAACTCGGCCCAGTTTTGAGTAGTAGCGTTTACACGGAGCGGCCGCTCACCAAATTAATCACCAAGACCACTAGCGCGACGACCAGCAGCAAGTGGATTAGACCGCCGGCAATGTGAAGGCTGAAACCCAAAAGCCACAAAATCAAGATAACGACGAAAACTGTCCAAAGCATGTTTATTTCCTCCCCCATCGATTGAATTTACTTATCCCTGCCTCGCATCTTTCGCTCCCAGTTGAGCTCCTCTAAGCGACTTCCCGCACTCCAAACAAAAGGGCTGGGATCGCGGAGTGATCAACCCACAGAACGGGCACATCCTCGGTGACGCGACCTTACTCCCCCGGTTTTTCATCGCGAAGAAGTTTCTAAGGCAATTCGCGACGAAGGCACGAGCCCGAACGGCGATTGGATGCATCTGCGGACCAAGTGGTCGTAAGAGACCAAAGATCAATCTTCCTTAACCCTGACAGGCTTGAAGGCCCATCATTCTTCGGCATCTCTGACAGACTCACAATGACACGTCTAGGCCCATGATTCTGAGCAAGATTGCTCAGTTAAGGCAGCCTGAGTCAGTCTGATAGGACGGACCGTGAATTGATTTGCCAGAGAAAGTGAGCAATTTGGACCATCTATCGTTTTGGATTCAGGAGATCATGACGGTAGAGACGAGCACCTTTTCTCGCTCTTTCAGATTTGCTGAGCTAAGTCAGTCCGTCTGAAGTTTGCTCCCCTTAGTCGCGCAACTCTAAAGGAATGAATTCATGAAGAAGATAGTCTCGCTGTTACTGATGATGTTCGTGGGCCTGGTTGGAACCTATGCATGGGCAGGCTCAGCCCGTGAAGATACGGTCGACCGCCTGCAATCGTCGGTTGAAGTTGTGCATTCGATTATGTCGACGCCGGACAAGGGTATCCCCGAAGAAGTCTTAAGTGGCGCAAAGTGCATTCTGGTGGTGCCGCATTTGATCAAAGGCGGTTTCATTTTTGGCGCCAAGCACGGACGCGGAGTGGCCACCTGCCGCACTGCTGACGGCTGGAGCGCGCCTGCTTTCGTATCCGTTGGTGGCGGCAGCTGGGGATTGCAAATCGGAGTTGAAGGCGTGGATCTGATCATGCTGGTCATGAACGATCGTGGCTTCCAACAGCTCCTCTCGAGCAAGTTTGAACTGACTGGTGAAGGATCGGTAGCGGCGGGCCCGGTGGGTCGTCATGCTTCCGCCGGAACTGACTGGAAGCTGAACACCGAGGTTCTGACTTACTCGCGCTCGAAGGGCGTATTCGCAGGCTTGACTCTGGAAGGGGCGGTGGTTGAGCAGGACAACGACTCGACTCATGCCATCTACGGGAAGCATATGATGTTCCGCAACATTCTTTCGGGCAAGGTCCCTGCACCGGCAAGCACGGATGCGTTTCTGAAGGCTGTGTCCGAAGCAGGACAACAATCGAAAGTTGCCGAAGCTAACGAGAACAAGAAATAAGTCTGCCGTGGTCGCGAGCCCGCTTCAACTTGCGCGGACCGCGACCCGACGAATGACAACAGGAGAGCTAATGATGACGACCAACGAAAAGAACAAATGCGCGCATCTACCGTGTCGGTGCTCAGTACAAGGTGGCGACAAGTACTGCGGGCAGGTCTGCAAGGATGCGGGATCTCGAGAAGTGGAGATTGCATGCCAATGCGACCACGGACCTTGTCCACTTACGGCATAACGAGATGGCAACCCTGATGTACAGTTTGGAATCTTAAGTTGGCTTAGGAGAAAGATGAAAATGCGCCAAGCTATGCTCGTATTACTGGCAGTTGCAGTTCTGCCGGTGCTGGTGAAGGCGCAATCTCTGGCCGATTCGGGGACCGTCGTAGTCCCGGTTCAGGCGGCGCTGCCCAATCTGACTTACACGCCTCCGACCGAAAAGACGAAGCTGCACAACTACCTTTTCGACACCTTTGGCCCCTACCCGATCGTCGGTGCCGCGTTCGTAGCTGGTATTAACCAGGCCTATAACACTCCGCCGGAGTGGAAACAAGGAGCCGAAGCGTACGGCAAGCGATTCGGGTCCAACTTCGCTATCGCAGCAGTAAGTACCACGACGCGTTATGCGCTGGCGGAAGCCCTCCGTGAAGACACTTTGTATTACCGGTGTGAGTGCAATGGCTTCTTCCCTCGATTGAGCCATGCCCTGATTTCGACCTTGACAGCGCGCCGCGGCGAAGACGGCCATCGGGTCTTTTCTTTTCCCGCTCTCGTTGCCCCGTATGCCGGAACGATGACCGCCGTCTACGCGTGGTATCCGAGCCGATACGATGCCAAGGATGCCTTCCGAATGGGAAATTACCTTCAACTGGGGAACGTGGGAGCCAACATCAGTTCGGAGTTCTTCTATGGCGGGCACCACTCCTTGCTCTCTCGGATGCACTTGACCGGCGCGCGCCCCCAGGATTCGAATCCATGAGCGACCGGGAATTAAAGGCGGTCGCAAGCATGGAGTCACCGCCTGCAGAGCTACCGACCGAAGACTTAACCTCCACGTTGAGTTCTGTCGGAATTCTGGTCACCCAATTTCTGGAGTGGTTCGGCGATCTGGGGATATTCTTTTGGCAAGTGGTAAAAGCGGCAGTCACGCCTCCATTTGAATTTCGCGAATTGTTTCGACAGCTCGACGAGATCGGCTCGAAGTCGCTGCCGCTGGTCGCTCTCGCCGGCGCCGCCACCGGCGTTGTCCTCTCCCTTGAGGCTCGATACAGCCTGACGCGATTTGGCGCGAAATCACTACTGCCCTCTGCGATCGTATTCTCGGTAATCCATGAGACCGGTCCCATCATTACTGGCCTGGTCGTAAGCGGGCGTGTGGGCGCTGGCATCGGGGCGGAACTCGCGTCCATGAAAGTCACTGAGCAGATTGATGCCATTGAGGCATCGGCCGTGAATCCGCTGCGGCTGTTGGCCGCGACGCGCATCCTGGCATGCATCTTAATGTTGCCACTCCTGACCCTCGCCGCGGATGCCTGCGGCGTAGTTATGGGCTGGGTTACGCAGGCTCTGTCGGAGCCGCTCTCGTTGCATCAGTTCATCAACAGCGGTTTCAAAGGGGCCGACTTCCACGATTTCGTGCCACCCACGTTCAAGACCGCTTTCTTTGGCCTGATTATTGGTTTAGTGGCGTGTTACCAGGGAATGCGTACAGAGGGTGGTGCAGCCGGGGTAGGCCGTGCAGCTACCAGTTCGGTAGTTTTGTCCTCGCTGTTCGTAATCCTGGCGGATGTGGTGCTGGTAAAGCTCATTCTTATTTTTTGGCCGTAAAGGTTCCATAACAAAAATGAATGCCAGTGGACAAATAGCGGAGCGACCAGAAGCGGAGAAGGATAGCAATGCACCGGCGGTTGCCGTGGAGGATCTGCATAAGTCTTTCGGAAGTCAAAAGGTTTTGGATGGAATCACCCTGAAGGTGAGCCGCGGGGAAACCTTGGCGGTTCTGGGCCGAAGCGGCACGGGTAAAAGCGTTTTGCTGAGGATCATTATTGGTTTGCAGAAACCAGACTCGGGATCGGTTCGCATTCAGGGGCAAGACATCGGCGGGCTGAATGTCGATCAGCTTAGCGAGATCAGGAAGAAAATGGGTTTTCTTTTTCAGCATGCTGCGCTCTACGACTCGCTGACAGTCGGCGAAAACGTGGCTTTTCCGCTGCAGCACCACAAAAGCGAGATGTCGAAGTCCGAGCAGTACGATCGGGTCCGCAAATTAATGACAGAAGTGGGTATGGAAAAAGACCTCGACAAAATGCCCGCGGACATTTCTGGCGGCATGCAGAAAAGAGTAGGGCTGGCCCGTGCTCTCATTCTGGAGCCGGATATTCTGCTGCTCGACGAACCCACGGCCGGTCTTGATCCCATCAGCTCTGGCGAAATTGACGATTTGGTTCTCAAGCTCCAGGAGGAACATCACATGGCATCCATCGTGGTGACTCATGACATGTACAGCGCGAAAACAATTTCCAATCGGCTTGCCCTGCTGAATAAGGGCAAGGTGGTGATTGAAGGCACTTTCGAGGAGTTGCAGAAAAGCGATATCGAGTTTGTCAGGGAATTCTTAAAGCATTCGTAGGAGAACTTCATGTCGAGAGCTGCGCGCTTAGGGGCTTTCATAATTGGAACGTTGGCAATTCTGGCGGCCGGTATTTTTATTATCGGCAGCAAGCAGTACCTTTTCCGCTCGACCTACCAGCTCAAGGCGCAATTCGACAACGTGGAGGGCTTAGATCAGGGCGCAGACGCGCGCCTGGGCGGCGTTCACGTTGGAACCGTGCGCAGTATTGTGTTGCCGCACAAACCGGGCGACAAAGTCACAGTGGTCATGGATCTGGATAAGGCAACGCACGAGATCATTAAGAACGATTCCGTGGCCTCAATCGAGACCGAAGGCTTACTCGGAAATCAATATCTGGCGATTTCGTCGGGATCCTCCGGCGCGCCCGACGTCCGCGATGGCGATACTATTGCCAGTCAGCCGCCGCTAGAAATGGCGCAACTTCTGCAAAAGGCCAGCGGACTCCTGGACAACAGTCAGCAAGCCATCCAGAATGCAACTCGGGCAACCGCTAACCTGGATGCGATAAGCGCGAAGATCAATCGGGGGGATGGAACTGTAGGCGCTTTGGTCAACGACAAGGCGCTCTATAACAACATTGAACAGACCTCGAGCTCAATGAAAGACACGATGGTGCAGGCTCAGGCAGGGGTCACGGACTTCCAGGAGAACATGGAAGCCATGAAGCATAACTTCTTCCTGCGTGGGTTTTTTAAGAGTCGTGGCTACGAAGATTCCAGTGAGTTAACGGCAAATAAAATCGACCAGTTGCCGCAAGCTACTCCGATCAAGGAGTTCACTTATTCTGCGAAGCAACTTTTCGATAAAGAAGATTCAGCCAAGCTTAAGAACCAGAAGTCTCTCAACCCAAGCGGCGAGTTCCTGGCCAATAATCAATTCGGGGTTGCGGTGATCGCGTCGTCCACTGGCATTGGAGATAGTCAAAAAGATTTGGTGCTTACCGCCGCCCGAGCCGCGGTGGTGCGCGAGTATCTGGTTGAGAATTTCGGATTCGACGACAGCCAGGTGAAAACCTTGGGAATGGGCAAGCAGACGGATCAGAATTCGAAGGATGGCTGGGGAACCGTGCAGATTTTGATTTATCCCGAGGGAACTCAGCTTCCTGCGAGCCAGCCGTCACCAACTGCGGCTCCGGCCAAAACAGGATCAGACCAGCCAGTTCAGTCGTCCACATCTACAGCGAAGAACCCACAGTAGAGCTGCGCCAAGAAAAAGGTCCGGCATAACCGTTAAGGCGTCACTTTGCCAGTCGTGAGGTAATTCTGGGCAGGAACGCCAAAGGCATCGGCTACGCGATTAAAGAATGCGAACAATGCAGCGATATAAACCGCCTCTGATATTTGTTCCTCCGACCAGCCCGCCGCGCGCAGTTTCTCGACATCCTGGGCAGTGGACCGAGAAGCAGCTCTGGTGATCAGTTCCACGTACTCCATCAGGGCGCGCTCCGCAGCCGTGAGGCCCGCCGCTTCCAGCTTGCCTTCGAGAATTGCCGCTACGCATTGATCGGTCGCTCCCTGAACCCGCAGGAAGTAAGCGTGGCTGTCCAGTCAATAGGGGCACCGGTTCAGATACGACACATAACTCGCGATCATTTCTTTGTGGCGTCGCGAGAGATGTCCCTCAGAAAAATGGATGGTATTCGAGAACTCGACCACCTGACGCAGAAAATCGGGACGCGCTCCGAAACACTTGATGATGCCGGGGACTTGTTGTCGTCCAGAGCCACTTCGCCAAAAGTCATAAGCAGCTGCAGTTTCCCCCGTGGCGTCGGCATCCTCGATAATCTTGATCTTGGTTGCTGGTGTTCCTTTATTCGTGGTCATCGATTACGCCGAGCCCCCGCAGCCTGGAGTTCAAACAACAAATCCTACACGCCCTCGAGGTGCGAGGCTCTAGTCTTTTCGTAGTATGAATCGGGGTGACAGCGGGGTTGGACAGGTGGTGCCCCGGGCCAGTACGCCGATTCACAATGAGTGAACGGCGCACTGGGGACACGAAGAGTTTATCGATCGGGGGCTATCGTCCGCCGAAGCTGTAGCCGAGCGAGATGCTGTACCGGGCTGCGTAGGATGAGCTGAATTCAACATTATTGTTGATCAGGTAAAGGCGCACTTCCGGACGAATGAAAGCATTACGCCAGACATAGGCGCGAATGCCACCACCGACGTCTCCCATAAAGTGATTGCTGGTTACATAGTTGGTACAGCCTGTAATGTAACCGCAGGTCAGCGTCGAGGTATAAAACCGGAGATTCTCGCCTCCGATCCCGGCCAGTACCTCACCCGTAATATTCTTGGATATCTTGGGTGCCCAGATGCCATTGAAAGAGTAGAAAATTGGACGATAAGGCTGATAGCCTCCGTACAAATTTTGACTCGCTCTCCAAGACACATCGCCCTCAATTCCCAGACGGTGCTTGAGCAGGACGTCTGCGCTGAACGCGGGATATGCACCGCCTCTCAAAGAGGGGTACAAGACCCCGTTTGTGGTTGAGCTTCCGCCTGACGCCAGCGTGCCCACGCCGAAGGCGGCATCAATCTCTTGCCCGTGGGCGGGAATTTGGAACAAACAGAACACAAAAAGAATTGCTATCAAGCTTTGCTTTTTCAAGTTGTTCTCCAAAGAGTTCTTACAGATTTGGATGTAAATCGGACCGGCTGAGTTGGATTCGTGCAATATCCATCCGGTTCGGAATCTTTCTCCGCTTCAATCCCGAGAAGATGTAAGAGTCCTGATCCTTATTCAATCATCTTCCAACGAGTGCACGATGTAAAGAACGGTCAAGAATTGTAACGATAAGGAAATCGGGATCAATGCGTCTAAACCCGCAGGCTGGGAAAAGTTGCGCAGACATTGCTAACGCCTTTTACCATCTTGGTTACTTTGGTAATCCGGAACTGCTTGGCTCTTTCGATAAATTGACATACTGTGGGATTCGTACTTTTCCCCGACTTATCGTAAATTATGACGCTTCTCGAGAAGATTCCTACCGTCGTGACAGTGGCCGTTTTGGTTGGCATTTTTCTCGCGCTGAAGCGGCATAGTCATTCTACGCGTTTACAACTGTGGATGGTGGCGTGGTTCCTCATATTCTCTCACTTCGTGGCGCAGTTGCTGGAGCCCGCGACTGGAGAAATTAGCCCGTATCTACTGGCGATCGACTTGGGTTCGCTGCAAGCCGCCGCCGTGGCCTTCGTGGTCTCCGTCTCAGCGGTTGCCGAAGATAAACGCAAGCGAACATTAATGCTGGCTGTAACCGGCATACCTTCCGTAGCCTACGCGATTCTCGCTAGTTATGACCTGCATGCCAGTTGGCCCTACGTCCTTTGCTTGTCAGCCTGTTTCGTGGGCAGCATTCTCTTCCTCTTCTGGGTTCGGCAGTTCTCGGTTTACGCGGTGTCGATTGCACTGCTGGGTTCCGGCGTCGCGCTTTGGGCCATCCGGGCGGCACTGCACGGCTCCTTTGATGAAGGATTGACCGCCTTGTTGGGACTTGGATTTGCTTTGCCCGGAGTTTTCCTTTGCCGCAATTACTGGCGTGCTTCGCCTGGAATTCTTACTACCGCGGGAGGATTTTTCTGCTGGGGCGCTGTGTTTCCGGTAGCCATGCTGGTGGATCACATCGCACCTCACGCGAATGTCCCGGCGGAACTGTGGAACACTTCCAAGCTGTTTGTAGCTTTTGGCATGATTCTGGCGATTGTCGAGGACAAGTCCGAGTCCATTGAAATCATGCAGCGCAAGGAACGCTCGCTCAATCACCAATTGGAGCGTTTCTCGACGATTACTTCGCAGCTGCTCAGCGGAGCGACTGTGGACTTGCTCTGCAATGAAATAGCTTCAGCTATTACGGAGGTTAGCAATTTCCGCTGCGCAGTAATCCATCTGGATGGCGGAAGCCATGGTTTGCGAGTCGCGGGAGCCAGCGGACTGTCTCCCGAGGCATTAGCTCAGTTAAAGAAGAAGGCTCGTCTATGGACCGGGGACGACATCAAAGATTTCTGCTCTCGTGGCCGCCCGATTGGACAGAACTCGTTTCTGCTCTCTGCGGAAGAGGCTGCGAAATATGACCCCGTGAAGAGTTTGCGGCGTTATGCTCCTAATCCCTACTGGAATAGCGGAGATGAGCTTCTTATTCCATTATGTTCGGCGCGCGGCGGCTACCTGGGGTGCATCGCGCTTGATGATCCGCGGGATGTGGAAGCGGTGAATGCTCAAGAACTGGCGCGCATCGAACTGTTGGCAGCCGATCTTGCGGTGGCTCTCGAGCTCAAGTCCCTGCAGAGTCAGTTGATCCGCTCGGAAAAACTTGCTGCGTTGGGGCAGCTAGTCGCTGGCGTTGCCCACGAATTGAATAATCCGCTCGCTGCCGTCATGGGCTATAGCGATCTCCTTGGCGACGACGTGCCGAGCGGCCCTCCTCGCGAAAAGCTCGATAAGCTGGTGAACGAGAGCCGCCGGATGAAAAAGATCGTAGAGAATCTGCTCCGCTTCTCGCGGCAAAGTACCGTAGATCGCCAGTCGGTTGACCTGGCCCCGGTTATTAGAGACGTGCTTACGCTGCGCGAATATTACGCGCACACCCGGGGACTGGAGATTCTCTCAGACATTCGCTCGAATCTTCCGCGAGTAGCAGTGGACGAAGATCAGTTCAAACAGATTTTGCTTAACTTACTGAACAATTCGATCGATGCCGTAGAAACTGCGGAGGATCCGAAGCGGATTACTGTGCGCGCTTTTGTTCGTGCGAACCGTGCCGTCATCGAAGTGGAAGACACTGGGCCTGGATTTAAAGATTTGAACCGCGCCCTCGATCCGTTCTACACAACCAAGCCCGTAGGCAAGGGCACGGGCCTAGGGCTGAGCATTTGCTACGGAATCGTCAGAGAGCATGATGGCGAGATCAAGCTGGCAAATCTGCAGCCTCGAGGTTCACGTGTCACGGTCGAGTTGCCGCTCGGCGAAATCAAGGAACTGCGTAGTGCCAAGGCTGCCGAGGCCGGTTAGTCTGCCCAGAATGTTACGGCGGTGCAACGACGTCGTAGGGCCGCATCATTTCATTGTCCTCGTGCTCCAGAATGTGACAATGCCAGACGTAGCGCCCGACAAATCCCTCGAAACGAACGATGATTCGCGTGACCATTCCTGGGTCGGCTCGTACCGTATCTTTCCATCCAGCCTCGTTCGGGTCGGGAGGCACCGCATTCCCGGTGTATTTCAGTATGCCCCGCACTTTATAGGTGAAAGGCTCGAAGCGGCGCCGGTCGAGTATCTGGAATCGTACGAGATGAAGATGGATGGGGTGAGAGTCGTCCGTCAGGTTAATCAAGTTCCAGATTTCCACGGAGTTCAATACCGGATCTTCCGTGACTGGCATGTTCCAATGCGCTCGGTTGAGCAACATCGTGACTGGCTTCATTACTCTGTCGTCGATTTCGACCAGCGGTAGCATGCGCGTTTTTGTGGCTTCAGATTCTGGGATGGTGGGCACGGGTCGCAGCGTCGACGGCAGCGAACTTGTGTCCTTAGCTTTATTTCGCGCCACTCGAAACTGCATGATGGTGAAGGCATCGTTCTTGACCACAATTTGTTCGCCGCCATGATCGGCGAAATCGACGATCAAGTCGGCACGCTCGCTGGGCGCCAACTGCAGATGATCGAGCGAAACGGGCGTGGCCAGCAGGCCTTGATCCGTACCGATTTGATGGAAAGATTGTCCGTTAGAAAGCGACAAGTGAAAGAACCTGCCGTTGGCCCCGTTGAGAACACGAAAGCGATATTTACGCGGCTCGACTTCCAGATACGGAAACAACTTCCCATTTACTAAAGTGGCGTCGCCAAAGAATTCCGGAATCCAAGGCGCTTTTGGATCAGGCGAAACCGGGTAGTAAAGCTGGCCCTGCTCGTCGAACATGCGATCGTACATGATCAGTGGGATTTCGTACTTGCCACTTGGCAAGTTCAGAGAGTCCTCGACCGAGTCACGCACGAAAAACGCACCCAGCAACCCGGCAGCGACATTTAGCCGATTAATTCCGAGAGCATGATCGTGATACCACAGCATGGCCGCGTCCTGATTATTGGGATAGTGATAGAGCGCCGACTTCCCCGGAACATACCAGTTCTCTGGATACCCATCGCTTTCGGCGGGAGCCTTCGCGCCATGCAAATGAACCACCGCGCGGACAGCCGGCTTGTCAGCCTCTGCGCCATGGATAGTGTGATCAATAGGCAGGAAATGGGTTGTCGGCAGCTCGTTGGCCCATTCCACCAAAAGTCCTTGTCCACTTCTGGTCTCGAAGCTCGGCCCCGGAGAGCTCGACCCAAATCCCCAGAACCGCGTCGGTTTCACATCGCGATGCACTTTGCTGGTGATCTCCCGCATGGCGATGCGGTAGTAGGGAAGTTTGACGTTAGGATCCGCAGGACTCGGCCGAAATTCGCTGGTCCGCGCGACTTCAGGAATGGGCAGGGTATCTACAAATTGCGCCAGGGAGTTGGGGTTGAGTAGCGGACGCACTGGAGGCATAGGTTGAGTCCGCATGGCCTGGGGAAGGATCAGCCCCGCGCTCAACATCCCGGTCCGCTGCAGAAAGATTCTTCGTGTTATGGACACTCCGGCGTCTCTCCCAATCTGATTTACCCGACAGACCGACAAACGGCAACAGGCATGCGAAGAGCAAGTCTCGCATGCCTGTTTCGTTTCCCGCTAATTCAAAATGACATCAGCCATGAAATATCATGGGCTGATGCCACTTCCTTGTTAGCGGGTCGGTTCCCCAGTGTTCGGGTCAAGGATCAGGCGGCCATCTCGCCTTTCCCTGGTGAAATCGAACATTTGGCTAATGGAACTTGCGATTCCGTCGAACGATCCCTTACCAAGGCGCTGCCCAGCCAGCCAGTTATCCTCGATGAAACGAATGACCGATGTCTGATCTGTCACGGTGTGATCGACGAAGTTCTGTCTTGCCCACGGCGAAATGACCAGCAACGGCTGACGGGGACCATATCCGCAACGGCCAAGCGCGTGCGGATTGTTCGAATTGATACCGGGCAAAGAGTTCGTTGCAGTGCCACAGGCATCCGGACCAGTGAGAGCGTCTGCCGGGCCGGTGGATTGATTGACGATTGGGCTCATCTGATGGTCGTACCAGCCATCGGAATCGTCATACAGGATGACCACCGCGGTGCTGTCCCAGTCGGGCTGTTCTTGCAGGAAGTTGATAACTTTCACCACGAAGTTCTGTTCATCGAGCGGATCAGAGTAGCCGGCGTGAGCGTCCTGGTATCCCTGCGCCTTCAAGAAACTGACGGCCGGAAAATTGCCATGTTTCACTGCATTGAAGAAGTCATCGGTGTCGTACTGGTGGTTGGCGGGGCCGTTGTGCCCGATTTCAGCAATCGATTTCGGCCGCGTGTGCTTTGGATTTCCGGTCGAGGCCCAGTATTGAAAGAACGCATGATGCGGAATGTAATCGCTTTCTTCCACACCTGTAATCTGGGAGGTTGTGCTGCGATTGCAACCAGTGGTGCCGTTGGGATTCTTAATCTCCAGATCGAATCCCCCCATAAATCCTCCCCAAGTCACACCGGCCGCCGTCAGCAGGTCGCCAATATTCTTTGAACCGAGCTCTACCTGGTTGTTGGTCGGGCTGGAGCAGACATCATTCAGGGGGTCGGGATCGCCGATCACGGTTAGTGAGCCGGCTCCGCCATCAACTTCGTCACCCGTTCCGTTCAGAGTCTTGACCGCGCCGTTGGTCTGGCCGGATACCAGGTTGATCACGCCCGGAGTAGATGGACCGAAAGTACTGCTGAACGAGTTGTCGTTCATGGCGA
>Ga0209169_10001398_pt1 | contig 14717 bp, 11 predicted proteins | sample HubBroMetageWRM4_FD_188346 | JGI IMG/M metagenome (GOLD analysis project Ga0209169, IMG submission 188346) | Warmed soil microbial communities from the Hubbard Brook experimental Forest, New Hampshire - Hubbard Brook CCASE Soil Metagenome WRM 4... | ecosystem: Environmental > Terrestrial > Soil... | reverse complement strand
TGGAGGACTCACGTCCGACCGGGCCCGCTGATACCGACGCGTCTCCGCCTAAGGTTACTTTTCCGCCAGTAATTCCTTCGACACCCTTCCGGCTGGTGAAGACGAGCACGATGTCAGTGGACTGCACGCCCCATTGGAAGCCGAAGCTGCCGCCTGTCAGGGTTACAAAGATCGGGTTGGTGAAACGGCCGTCCTTGTCGCGGATCACCAGTACGCCGTTGCCGCGCCGGCCGCCGGCAAAGAAAGCAATCTTGGTGAGGTCTGGTATGACCGCGATGCCGTAGGCGCGCTCGAGTAGCCAGCCCGGGATCCTGCGGTCACCGTCGTCACGCTGTTCCTCCAGAACCTGGCTCGCCAGGAGGAGTTTGCCTTCCTCGCGGGCCTGCGCATGGGCTCCGGTGGCGCTGACCGCCAGCACGAGGCCGGCGAGCGCTGTAAACACACTGGTGCGGATTCGCATGCTTCAATCCCCTCGTCATTTGTTGGCCGGGGCTACCGACCGATGGGAGTGAAGCTTAACTCAACTGCACTTGCAACACGAACGCCGTTGCGCTAAGGGGCGGTTCAGCTGTGGTTTAGCGTCGCGCGCGGCGCAAGCCTGCTACGCGTGGGGAACTTCTAGAACCAGATCGAGACAAAGAGCTGGAAAATATTCGCGTCGAGCTTGTAGAGCGGGTCGGTCTGGGGCGTGTAACCGGCCACCGCATTGGAGCCGAAGCAGGCCTGCGAATAGCAGGCATTGCGGAAATCGCTGTAGTTGATCATCAAATGGTTGAAATGGAAGTTCAGGCTGCTCTTGTTGATCCACGTCGCGTACGGCACGTGAAATTCGTACGCTGCGCCGAATCCAAGCGAAATGCTGTGGAACGCCGCTAGCTCGCGATCGCGCGCCTCGAAGTTGGAGTAGTCGAGGCGAGGGAACAGGTCGCTGTAGAAGTTCGCCGCGTTCTGGAGGTAATAACGCAGGCTGCCGTCGAATATGAAGTGCCGCCAGGGTTGCGTGTAGGAGACCTGGAAAGTGTTGCCGTTGATGCCCCAGGTATCGGTGTAGTACCTGTATTCCGCGGTAACGGCGGCCCGGTAGGGCAGGTAATACTTCAGATCCGCGGAAGCGGCGGTGCTGGTACGCGTGTTCGGCGTAACCTGGGGCGCGAGTGAGAAGCCGCTCGGCTTGGTCGGATCGAGGTAGCGGACCTCGCGATACGGGCTCTGCAGGTATCCCTCGTCCGTAATCGCTTCGAAGTTGAGGTCGAGAATGGCGTTACGGGTGAGAATCTGGCTGACCGACAGGCTGTAGCCGCGGTGGTCGGCCCGCTCGTGAAACGTCGGATCGTTCTCAATGATCCCGTCTACCTTGATGTCGCGGTACACGTTGTCCCACCCACGGCGGTAACCGAAAGTCACGGTCGTGAGATCGCCGAACATACTCTGGCTGATGGAGTAGTAGGCGGTGTTCGAGTCGTAATCCGGCTCCTTACTATGGATATAGCCGGCGGTGTAGATCGTTTTCCCGTGCAGGTAATCGACGGAGAAGCCTTCCTGCTTGCGGGTCTCGTGGTAGGGGCTTGCGGACAGTTTCACGTCGATCGAGGCGCTCGAGATGAGATCCTCGTAATAGCTCGCGGAGAAAGACAGGCTGTCACCGACCTTCTTGCGCACCAGCACCGAAGGTCCCTGAATCGTAATGCCGCCGCCGTCGTAGTTGTGATACAGAACGTCGGCGCGATCATCCGGCAACACGTCGGCGATAGCCGGCGTGACAACGACGCCAAGCGCTGCCAGCACCTTGGCCCATTGGCTGAAACGCCTCAATTGCATCCGCAACCACCACCGACGCCGCCTGTGGCACCCCGGGAACCTTCACGCGATTCGTACACGTGATCGATGTAGGTCGCGGAGATCGGATCGCGGCTGAAGGACATGATGGGATCCGCGAAGTGCTCGCGCTCGTAGGGCTTCACCCAGGGCTGGATCGGCGCGCAGCCGGCCAACGTCCCCAGGACTACCAGTATTGCGACAATGCGGATGCTCATCATGCCCTCCATCGACTCCGCAGTTATTCGCGGATCAGCGAGCGGATGCTGTTCAGATACTCGCTCTCGTCACCCGGCTTGTAGCCGTGGTGCAGGTAGCGCAGGTTGCCCTTGCGATCGATGATCACCGTGCTCGGCATGCCAGACACGTCATAGAGACGGCTCACCTTGCTGTCTTTGTCGTAGCCGACGGGGAAGCTCACGGGCGTCTGCTTCAGCCAGTCGTCCGCCGCCTTCGAATCCGGCTCGACGTTCACGCCGATCAGCGTGAAACCCAGCTTGTTGTACTTCTTGTAGATGTCCTCGAGCAATGGCATCTCCTGGCGGCAGGGGCCACACCAGCTCGCCCAGAAGTTGATCATGACGACCTGGCCCTTGTACTTCGCCAGGTCGAGCTGGCTGCCGCCCTTGGCGGGGAGTACGAATTGCGGCGCCGGGCCCGTCGGGTCGGCGGCCACCGCGGGCAGAGCGATGACGAGAGCGGCGACGATTCCTGCGATACGGTTCTTCATGGGTCCTCCAACAAATCCTCTAAAAGAAGACGGTCGTACCGATGCGCATCTCGATGTTGTTGGTGAGCTTCGTGGTGCCGAGCAGGTCGGACTGGTACACGCGATCCTGCACTGTGATGTGGACCGCGAGCCAATCGGACGGCAACACCCGGTAGCCAGCTCCGAAATTCACCGTAAACTTCTGGTCACCGGCGAAATCGACACTGCCGATACCGCCGAGGAGATAGAAAGCACTGGACAAAGCGTAGCCACGACCGATAAAGGCTTCGCCCGGGAGGAAGTTGTAGCCGAATGACAAATCGTAATACGTGAAGTGTCTCTCAGCGGGCGTCAGCAGCTGGATGTTCCCTCCCAGCGTCTCGAAACTCGTCTTGCCGCCCTTCGAGCGCCCGTATTCGGCCTGCAAAAAGAAGTCTTCCGTGACGTGATACGCAAGCGTCGCCCCGTAGCTCGGGTTCGTGTCGAAGTCCTCGATCGACATCGCACCATAGTCGAGTCCGAGCTCGACATTCGCGCTACGGATCTTCGGCACGGTGATCTTACGACGCTCCACCGTGGGATCGACGACACGCGGTGTGGTGTCGTCATCTAGCGACTGATCCGCGCGTTTGGCGTCCTCGCGGGCTTGCGCCTGCTCGTCACGCGCCTCCTGACGGTGGTGAAACCAATTGCTGACCGTCGCGCAACCGGACAGCGCAGCCAGCGTCACCGTCAGAAGAAGAACGCGAATCCCAGTTTCCATTCGTCTGCTCTCTCATTCTGATTGAGGTTGGTGAAGATGTAGTGACTCTTGAACTCGGCCCGCACGAAGAAGCGGCGGGTGAGATAGCACCTCACACCGGCCCCTACGTAAGCAGTCTGCTCCACGCGATCCGAAGGTTGCACCAGAGTCGCCTTGGGCTCGATGTGCTCGATCCCGGTACCGATGGTGAAAAACGGTGAGATCCGCCATTCCGGCCAGACGACATGTGCGAGTCCGATGTCGCCGGTCACGCCATTCGTGAATTTACCGAGGTAGTTGCCCGCTGAAAGCTCCAGGGCCAGCTGCGAGTTGAAGGAGTAGGAGGTATACATGGAAACGAAGTTCGCGCCACCCCACACGCCGAGGAAGGCTCCGGCTTCGAACCGATGCGACGTGAAGCCAGCACGGTCGCCGAGATCGAAAGTAAACGGAGTGCCGTCAGCCAGTACCGTCTTCAGCATGTCGCGTTGCGAGGCCCACCCCTCGACGCCGCGCTCGGTGCGCACCTTGAACCAATCGGTGCGACGAAAGAGCACCTGCACGCTGGCATCCCGCGCCACGACATTGAACACCGGGTAGCCGCGACCGGCACCGGTGTGCAACTCGAGATACGGCTCGGTGACGAACACCTGTAAACGCTCCCGCGCGCTGCTCACCGCGGGGGTGCAGCAGAGCGCCAGGAAAACGAGCAGGCTTACGAACGGAAGGCTTCGCAAGCTCGTCCTAGTTGACAGGCACAGCCGGGTCGAACGGGTTGTTGAAGAATTGCGCGCCAATATCCAGCCACTCAGACAACAAGCGAAGCTCGGCGGGACTCAGGTAGCCCGCATGCGTGCTTCCGGAACCTGTTGCGAAGCGGTTCAGGAACGCGGCGGACAGCCCACCGTTCGCGCTTCCGGCATTCAGGTACGGTCCTACAGTAACGACGGTCGGGTTGCCATTGGCATCCGGCGGCCCCGCTACATTCTGCAGGGCCCCCATGATAGCTGCCTGTTCGTCATGCTGGAACAGTAGTTGTCGATAAGAGACGGGTTGCACCGGCACGTCGTTCGAGGCGGCACTCGTCAGATTGAGCTGGCCGGCCGGAGCCTGCACCGCGCCGTTGGCATCCGTGAGGCTGTGGCACGCCGCGGATGAGCAGGTGCAGCCCCCTGCCAACGGGCAGGTGTAAGTCGGAGCGGGCGTGACGGTGGTGCCGGTCGTCTGCGGCCGCGGCTGATCCCAGATGGGCTGGATGTGCTCGGGGTAATTGATGATCACGCGGCAATTCGACGCCCAGGCGCTCGCGCAGGTGCTGTTCGTCGGAATCGCTTCAGGCGTGGTCAGATCGTTGTAGCTGAGTGTAATCGGAGCGCTCGGCGTCGCTTGCGCAGGGTCGGTCCAGACATCGGTGTAGAGGACGTTGACGTTCGGGACTTCGCTGCACGGTATGCCCGGAAGCGCCGGGTTCCCGCAAGTGATACGAGCCCGCGCCTCAGCCATCGTCTCACCGGCGTTCGGTAGGAAAGCCGGCAGCATCTGACCGGTCGTTTCACTCGCCGGCAGCGTGCCGGGGAATACCGAGCCGGTTACCGAGCCTCCATACACCGGCGCGAACACGCCCGAGCGGCCATGAGACAGCGGCGCCTGCGGTGTAGGGGTCTTGTGACACCCATTACAGGAAACGACTTCACCGGGTAGCGCCTGCAGCCAGACATCCAGACCCGGCGAGATATTGCGACCGTTCGCATCGAGTACAGCGATTCTGAACGCGACGTCCGCCGGCACCTGGATTTTCACCGAGCCATCGGGCTCGACGGGTGCGTAGCCGAGGATCTCCCGCATGAAGTTGCTCGCGCCAAAGGCATCGTTGGATAGATTCACGACGGTCATGTCGGGAATCGACACCGCCTTCTCGAGTCGCACGAAGCGCGCGGGCCGCTGGTTCGCCGGCGTCATGACGGGATTCGCGATCGTCTGGATGTTCGGTACGGCAGTATCGACGCCGTCGAAGTCGTAGACGCTCTTGATGTCGATCACACCCACGCCCGCGTCCACCAGGTCCTGGTCGACATCCACGCCAGGAAGCTTGTCGAGAATGATGTTCTGGAGCGGCCGCGGCTGCGTGGCCACGACATCCGTCACCATGACGCCTTCGACCGGCTCCATCACCGGCAGAAGGGTGTTCTGGCTCGGGTCGAACATCCACACACTATAAAGAGGAGGGGCGGTCTGCGTTGTCGGGTCCGCGAGGGCCGCATCGGTGCAGGGTCCGATCGAGCCGTCGGTGTTCAGGATGCGGCACTGCTCCCAGCTCACCAGGATGCGGCTCGTGCCATCCCACAGGGGATAGGCCGAATTGAAGCGTCCGCCGGGTGAGGGGCCGGGAATCGTGGAGACCTGGTTGGGAGTCGCGCGCGTCTGCGCCGGACCGGTCGCGCCGGCGTTCGCGAGCAGCGGCTGCGTGTTCTCGACGAAGTCGACACCATTGATGATGACCAGGTCACCGCCGAAGTCGGTGTCGGAGAACTGCCGGATGAGCGAAAGGATGCTGCCGTTCTGCATCTCGCGCGGGCGCATGAACTCGACGACCGTGTTGTTCGTCCCAGTCATATGACTGTTGGCGCCGTAATAGAGCTCCGTATCCGTGCCGTCTGGATTCGACGAGTAGAGGTGCATGGCGTTCGTGCCGCCCGGCGCGTTGTCCCAGCGGGTCCACAGCACGCGGCCGTTCGCGAGGACCGTCGCGTCACGGTCGTCGCTCTGGTTGAACGAGATCTGGTGCACGCCCGTGCCGTCCGCATTCATGACTTCGAGCACGAACGCAGGCTCGGTTTTCGCTTCGTTCTGGTAGACGAACTGCGGCTTGCCCTCATCGAGCAGGACGCCTTCGGACTGCGACTGGCGCGTAGTGGAAAACACGATCCGGCCGTCCGGCAGGTAGTGCGGTGAGACGTCGTTCACCGTCGCCGGGTCGGGGTCCGTGGTGGGATTTATCACCGGTCCGAGCGCACCGGTCGCGATGATGTACTGGTAGATGCGCCACGACGGCGCATTCTTCTGCTGCTGCTTCGCGGTCATCGGCCCGCGCATCGCGAATACGACCCGCGTGCCATCGGCCGAGGCATCCACGTCCTTCACGTCCCATGTGGTGTTGGGCGTCGCGGTGGTGATGCCGCTCGTGATGTTTGTTTCTTTCGCGCTCGGCGAGGCGCTCGCGCGCATATAGAGATCCGCCGACGGAAAAGCGACGCGCATCATGCGGACGTCGTCCGCGCCGGCCGTGATGTTGGCCGTGGTCGGGATAGTGCGCTTGACGTAGAAAATCGGGTAATCGTTGGTCGAGGGATCGGCGGACTGGCTATTGGCGATGTTGAAACTGGCACCGCTGCTGCAGGCACCCAGGACCGTGGCCAGGAAGGCGGCTAGCAAGCCGTTCGCTATACGCTGCACTTTCATCACGCGACACTCCACATCGATCCGCCTGCGCTTCCCAACGACGACGAATGTAACTTAATTCACGGCCCCGTTCGCCAGGTTTTTATCGGAGTGCTGAGTCCGTCACGGCACGCGGACACGGTTCCCTGTCTTCTTCCGCAGCGTTGGTGCACCCGCGAGCGCGCTACTAGTTAGTCCTTTGATTCCGCGCGTGCCGTGACCCGACTCGCAGTTTGCCGAGTAATGAGCCTTGCGACGGGCCTAACAAGAAACATGTCGTCATCTGGCGACGTCGGTCGCGACAGACAATCAGGGGCGGGACTTTCGGGCCGTATAGTGCGGCTCAAGCGGACTGATAATTGGGAGTGGGTGGTCGCTATGATCAAGCAAAGAGTCGGGAACGGGAGCTCGCGCGACGCGCGGCGAACTTCAGCCGTCGCAGCAGCCTGCGCGCTGACCCTTCTGGCAGCACAGGCGGCAACCCCGGCGTTTGCCGGCCCCACCGAGCAGGCCGAGCGTATCTACGAGCGCCTGGCGGGCGTTCAGCCCTCGCCGGCGGTGCTCGCACAGATGGTAGCGGCCATCAACGCGCAGCCGGGTCAGCAAGCGGGCCTGGTCGCGGCGGCGGTTATCGCCACGGACCCGAAAACGGCGCCTACGTTCTACAACGTGACCCTGAAAAACATGGTCATTCCCTGGACGAACCGTAACCAGACCGTGTTCGCCCCGCTCAACGATTACGCAGCGACCGTGATCGGCATGGTGCGGGACAACGTGGCCTTCAATACGGTGCTCTCGGGGGACATTCTTTATACGGTCAATTCCTCGGGATTGCCGGCCGTCTCACCGGCGAACAACAACCACTACGCGATGGCGGAAGCCAACGGCGTCGATCTTTCCGCGACGCTGGTCGCGACCCAGCAGTCGGCGGCTTACGGAATTCCCGCAGCGGCGACGGCGGGTGTGATCACCACCGCAGGAGGCGCGGGTGCCTACTTCATCAATGGCACGAACCGCGCGATGTTCCGCTTCACCATGATCAACTACATGTGTAACGACATGCAGACGCTCATGGATACTTCGCGTCCTACCGACCGCATCCGCCAGGACGTGGCGCGCACCCCGGGCGGCGACAGCCGTATCTTTCTGAACAACTGCGTCGGCTGTCACAGTGGCATGGATCCTAACGCCCAGGCGTTCGCCTACTACAACTTCGATGTGACCTCGAACCAGCTCCAGTACACCCCGGGTGTGACGCAGGCGAAGTACCACATCAACACGCTGAATTTCCCGCAGGGCTTCGTCACTCCAGACGACAGTTGGGCGAACCGCTGGCGCGCGGGTCCCAACGCAGTGTTCGGCTGGAGCTCCGCGCTTCCGGGCAGCGGCAACGGCGCCAAGAGTTGGGGCCAGGAGATCGCGGGCAGCCAACAGTTCGCCACGTGTAAGGTCCAGCAGGTCTACCAGACGGTGTGCTTCCGCCCGCCGACGACTGCTGCGGACCTCACCGCCGCTGCCGCCATCACCAGCAGCTTCCAGTCCGGTTACAACCTCAAGGCCGTGTTCCAGCAAGTCGCTGCGAACTGCGCGGGCAATTGAAGGTGGCTGCCATGAACAAGGAAATTCACATGAGCTTGTTTAGCGCCTTCAAGGCTGCGACGGCCTTAATCCTCGTCACGGCTCTCACCGCTTGCGGCGGCGGGGGCTCCGACGGTCCTGCCACCGTGGTGAACCAGGTATCGTCCAACACCGCTACGGCTAATGCCTACACAGGCCCCGCGGCAGCGACGGCGGACGTCACTTCGTTCCAGATCAACCTCTGGCAGAACATTCGCGTGCAGAACCGCTGCGGCGGTTGTCATCACGAGGGTGGTCAGTCTCCGATGTTCGCGCGTTCCGATGACGTGAACCTCGCGTACCAGGCCGCGTTGCCGCTCGTGAACGTCACCGATCCGTCGCAGTCGACTTTGGTGCTGCGCGTCGGTAGCGGCCACAACTGCTGGGTCGCGGACCCGAGCGCCTGCGCGGCGACCATGCAGCAGTGGATCATGAACTGGCTGGGTGGCGGTTCCGCCTCCGCCACGAGCATCACCCTGATCCCCCCGCCCGTACAGTCGGTGGGGGGCAGCAAGACTTTCCCCGCCGATTCGAGCGCCTTCCAGCAGTACCTGTGGTCGCCGATCCTGACGCAGTTCTGCGTGAACTGTCACACGCCGACCTCGGCGACGGCCCAGTCGCCGTACTTCGCGCAGTCCGATCCGAACCAGGCGTATCTGGCGGCGCAAGCGAAAATCAACCTCAACACGCCGAACGAGTCGCGCTTCTACCAGCGCCTCTCGCAGGACTTGCACCATTGCTGGGCGACTACGCCTGGCGGGGCTCCCGACTGCCCTGGTAGCGCTGCGATCATGCTGACGGCACTGACCGCCTATGCGAACAGTATTCCCACGACGAACATCGATCCGACACTCGTCGTGTCGAAGGCGCTTTCGCTCACGCAGGGCACGATTGCCTCCGGCGGCGCGCGCTACGAGGCCAACATCGTGGCGAAGTACATGTTCGAGACCGGCACGGGCAACATCGCGTACGACACCAGCGGTGTGAGCCCGTCCGCGGACCTCACTCTCAACGGTGGCGTCACGTGGGCCGGTGGATGGGGTCTCACCTTCGCGCCGGGCGGCAAGGCCCAGGCGTCGACTTCCTCGAGTCAGAAGATCGCGATGCTCGCGCAGGGCACCGGCGAATACTCCTTCGAGGCGTGGGTGAATCCGAACAACGTCACGCAGACCGAAGCCTACATGATGAGCTATTCCGGCAGTGACACCACGCGCAATGCCACTTTGGCGCAGAGCGCCCAGGGGTATGAAGGTCGTACCCGTAGCAGCGTTACGGACACCAATGGCAAACCGCCTTTAATCACTGCGCAGGCGGAGAACCTTGCCCAGGCGGCATTGCAACACGTCGTTCTCACCTACGACCCGGTCAACGGCCAGACCCTATACGTGAACGGGACGGTCGCTCCGGACAAGGATCCTGCCGGTGGTGGCTCCCTGGCGAGTTGGGACAGCACGTTCGCCCTGGCCCTCGGCAGCGAGGTCACGGGTAAGGAGCAGTGGGCCGGCACCATCAAGTTCGCGGCCATTCACAGCCGCGCGCTGACGGCGTCGCAGGTGCTGCAGAACTTCAATGCCGGCGTCGGCCAGCAATACTTCCTGTTGTTCGACGTGAGCTCGCTGTCGGGTATCCCGCAGACTTACATCGAGATCACGGCGAGCCAGTACGACACTTACAGCTACCTGTTCACCAACCCGACGTTCATCAGCCTCAATCCGGCCGCGGCGCCGGCGGGGATCAACATCGCCGGGATGCGGATCGGTATCAACGGCACCATCCCGACGGCGGGTCAGTCCTACTCGACTCTGAACGTGACGGTCGGACCGCCGGGCTACACGTCCACGGGCGGGCAGGTGCTGTCGACCGTCGGCGATATCGTCGCCGTCGACCAGGGACCGGCGACCGACATGTTCTTCTTGTCGTTCGACCAGTTCGGCACGTTCTCGCACACTTTCGTCGAGCCGACCTATACGGCGACCGCGACGCCGCCGTGCTCGAGCGTGAGTCCGTTGCCGGCCGGGTCCGTGGCGTGCCCGCCTGACCTGGGAATCGCGACGTTCGAGCGCGTTTACCACACGATGTCGACAATCACCGGCGTGCCGTTCACGAACACGACGATCGCTACTACGTATCAGACACTGCAGCAGGCGATGCCGTCGGCGCCGCAGATCGCCGCGTTCCTGCCATCGCACCAGACTGCGATCTCGCAGATGGCGAGCGCCTATTGCGCCCAACTCGTCGGCACACCGTCGGCGTTCAACACGTTCTTCGCCGGCTCGGGCCTGACAGCGTTGAACCAGAACCTGACTGCGAGCGCCAGCAGCTACTTCGGTGCCGGCGGCGCAACAGGTACGGCGAATCTCAACAGCGTCGTGGGACCCTTGGTTAACGCCATCGTGGGCCCTGTCGCGTATCCGCAGGCCGCTGCCGGTATGACCGCGGAGCTCAACGCGTTGCTGCTGCGAATACCTTCCCTCAATTCCTCAGAAACCGTTTCCCAAGCGACCATCGCCGCCTGCTCTGCCGCCCTGGGCAGTGCAGCAGCCACGGTGCAGTGATCGGCATCAGGAGAGCACAAACATGTTCTTTATCCGAAAGAAACTCCCCCGGTCACACGCTCCTGGCGAGCCCCTGCTGTATCCGGACCACAAAGTACCGATGACGCGGCGCGAGCTGCTCGGCGCTGGCTTGACCACCGCTCCCGCGGTCGTTCTCGCGCCCGCCTGGCTGGCCTCGGTGTTGAAGCCGAACAAGGCGAACGCGGCCACCCTGGATGCTGACATCCAGGCGCTGCTCGGCTCCACCCAATGTAATGTCGCTACGAACCCGAGCGGCATCCCGGTGATCTGTTTCGATCTCGCGGGAGGCGCGAATCTCGTCGGATCGGAAGTCATCGTCGGACAACAGGGCGGTCAAGCCAACTTCCTGACGACGGCCGGCTACGGCAAGATGGGTCTGCCGGGTAACATGGTGCCGTCGGCGACCGGTTTCACCGACTCCAGCTTCGGCCTCATGTGGCACTCTGACGGAGCCATCCTCAGAGGCATGAAGACGACCGCTACTACAGCGGCGACGGCCGCGAACACCACTGGTGCGGTCATCTGCGGCATGTCGCAGAACGACACCGGTCAGAATCCGCACAATCCGATGTACGGTCTGGCGATGATCGGAAGCCGCGGGACGCTGCTGAACCTGGTCGGAAACCAGTCGAGCGTGTCGGGAGGCAACTCCGCATCGGTTCCCTACATGATCAATCCCCTGTTCCAGCCGACGACCATCTCGCTACCCAGCGACGACGTCGGTCTGGTCAGCACCGGTGGGGCGCCCGCCGATCCGGTGTCGGTGGCCGTGCTCGAATCGCAGACCCGCATCTCGGGTGGCAATGGTCTCTATGCGGCCGGAACGGACGAGAGCGCGTTCATGACGAACTCGCAATACACGAGCGTGCTATCGCCGCCTCAAGGCGGTCAAACCGGCGTGTCGCTCTATGCTGGCGGGGGAGCCGCGGACAATCAGCTCAAGAGCCAGGTCCGCTGCGCGTATGCGCAGTCGGCCTACACCGCAGCCACGTTCGGCGATCCTGCCTCGCTCGACCCGACGAAGGATCAGAACATCATTGCGGGCGGCACGCCGATCTTCACGGCGGCGCAGATGCAAAGCGACTCGGACATCCAGAAGACCGCCAGCGTCATGAAGCTGGTGTGCAATGGCTATGCGGCCGCGGGAACGATCAGTCTGGGTGGTTTCGATTATCACGACAGCACCCGCGCCACGGGTGAGACCCGCAATTTCAAGGCCGGCCAGATGATCGGCGCCGTCCTCGAGTATGCGCAGCGCGTCGGCTCGCCATTGATGGTCTATGTGTTCAGCGACGGCTCACTGAGCTCGAGCTCGATGGTCGACACCAGCGCGGCGGGTCGCGACAAGCTTGCCTGGCAGGGCGACAATCAGACCGTGTCGTCGACGTTCTTCCTCGTCTACAGCCCGAAGGGCCGTGCGACGCCCGTCAACGGGGCCGCCAGTCAGCAGATCGGCTGGTACACCCCCGATGGCGCCGTCGATACGACTTCGAGCCCGGCGGCCAACTCGGTCACCCAGATCCCCGAAGTCATGCTGCTCAACTACATGGGTCTGACAGGGCAGGCTGGGCAGTTCAGTACGGTCTTCAAGATGCAGGGGCTGGGATCGGCCAGCGCCCAGGCGGCCCTGACCGCATTCAATTCGATCGTCTAAGTCTATCGGCTGGAAGTCGCCTGGCGGCGCTTCCAGCGAGCGCATCGATCTGCGGTTTGTACTCGCGAGCAAAAGGCGTGACTTTTGCTCGCGAGCCGCATGCCGGTTGCGATGTCGCGCAAAGCCGACGCTCCGGCATATTCTTTCCCGCCGCCGCTTCCGGCACGATAGCGCTGCCACCTGCTTGTATTTCATGTGGTTACCGGCGGAAAGCGCCGCCCCGTTCGTTGACAGTGTTAAGTAGCATGTGCGAGGGTTCGGCGGCAGCCGGCCTGGCGGCGCGAGCGACCCTCAATCAGCGTCAAGGATATTTTTTGAGCTTGCAGCGGCCGAAAGGGCCTGTGTTGCCTCGTGTGCGTCTTTGGTGGCAGTGCGTCAGTACGGCGTTGGCCGTTCTGCTCGCCTGTGGTGCCGGCACGACGTCGCTCGCGCAGCCGACCTACTTTCTCCTCGGACACGAGGCGCCCGATTTCGCTCTGCGCGCGGTCGCGGGCAGCAATGTCCGGCTCTCCGAGCATCGGGGAGATGTCGTCGTCCTGAGTTTTTGGAGCAGCCGCTGCTCACCGTGCCGGGCGCAGCTTTCGGCGCTCGACAAGAGTCTTGGGACCTACCGCTCGGCCGGACTGCAGATGTATGGGATCAACGTCGATGACGATCAGACTCGGGCGCTCGAGTTTGCACACGGCGGGCAAACAGTGAGTTTTGCCCTGCTGCTGGATCCGGCGAAGGCGGCAAGCCGCCGTTACGAGGTCGATAACCTGCCGATGACCCTGTTGATCGATCGTAACGGGATCGTGCGGTACGTCCTGCGCGACTACAGCGCAAAGAGCGACGATCTCTACCTGCAGCAGTTGCGTACTCTGCTGAACGAATGATCGGAATAAATATGAGTCACGTTGTTTCGCGTCTGTCGTTTCCAGCTACTGCCAGGAAGTGGGCCGTGTCGTTGGCCACTGGGCTTGCCGCAGGTGTGATCGGCCTGTCGCTGGCCGCAAGCCCGGCGCTGGCGCAGAGTAAGGCCGCTCCCCCGAGTCCCCCGGTCATTGCGCAGACAGACGCACCTGCGGCTGCTGCTGCCCCCGCGAATGCGGCGCCCCCGGCGGCCGGCGCCGATACTGCTGCGGCACCTCCGGCCGCCGATGCACCGGCTGATGCGGCTCCGGATACCCGTGGCCTCGACCAGGAAGTGCAGGGCCTCAAAAAAGACGTGGTGGATCTGAACCGCGACCTGTTCGTTCTCGAGGAAGAATTGCTGTTCCCAGCCAACACCCAGGTGGCGGTGTTCCTGTCGATGGATGTGGGCGACTTCTTCGCCCTCGACTCGGTCCAGCTCAAGATCGATCAGAAGGAAGTCATCAACTATTTGTACACGCCGCGCGAAGTCGAGGCGTTACTTCGCGGCGGGGTGCACCGCCTGTACCTCGGCAACCTGAAGGTGGGTAAGCACGAACTCGTCGCCTTCTTCAGTGGCAAGGGCCCGAACGATCGTGACTACAAGCGCGGTGCCAGCCTTTCGTTCGAGAAGGGCATCGGCGCCAAGTACCTGGAGCTCAAGATCAACGACCGGCAGCGCAAGCAGCAACCGGAGTTCGAGATCAAGGACTGGGAATAAGCCTTGAGAGGTCCTGCGCTCACCAGACCGTGGCTCAAACATTTGTTGGCGGTGGTCGCCGCCGCGACGGTCGTCGTGGCCGCCGGTCCCGCGAGTGCGCGGCGTCACGATCCGGAGAAGCTCCCGGAGACGCGCATTCGCGATCTCCACTATGGCGACGTCCTCTTTTATTTCTTCCAGGACGACGACTTCGAGGCGATCACGCGTCTCACGGCCTATCAGCACTGGAATTACATCCCTCACCACGAGGCCGAGGGGCAGTTACTGCTCGGTGGACTCTATTTGTCGCTCGGCATGCACAACGAGGCCGGCGAGCGCTTTCAGGCCCTGTTGACGGACGACGTTCCGACGGGCGTGCGCAATCGGGCCTGGTTCTATCTTGCACAGATCTGGTACGCGCGCGGTTATCTCGACAAGGCCGCTGACGCGCTGCGAAAGATCAACGGCAAAATGTCGCCCGAGCTGGAGGCGCAACGCGAGCACCTGTTCGCCAACGTCCTCATGCACCAGGGCAAGTTCGACGAGGCCATCCGGCTCCTGGCCACCGCTCGCGG
>Ga0209169_10001396_pt1 | contig 14725 bp, 12 predicted proteins | sample HubBroMetageWRM4_FD_188346 | JGI IMG/M metagenome (GOLD analysis project Ga0209169, IMG submission 188346) | Warmed soil microbial communities from the Hubbard Brook experimental Forest, New Hampshire - Hubbard Brook CCASE Soil Metagenome WRM 4... | ecosystem: Environmental > Terrestrial > Soil... | reverse complement strand
ATCCGCAATGCCGCCATTCCCCGGCACGCAATAAAGCTTCGAAATTCGCGGCGACTGCCGCAGCTTCCACACCAAAGCATGCTCGCGTCCACCGCTGCCGAAAACCAGAACTTTCATAGCCAGAGAATCAGGTTAGGTGCAGAGAAGGAACGCTGTCAAACCGCACAAGCTTTACCCTGTGTTCCTCTGTGCCCTCTGTGTTAAAGCCTTTTTCTCGACGGCCAAATTAACCATGCTTAATTCCCATCGTATAATCTCCTCAGATGATCACCGTCTCCAAAGAAGACTATCTAAAAGCCATTCTCGAAGCCGAGAGCGAAGGCGAATCCGTAATCTCCGCCCGCCTGGCCGACTGGCTCAAAGTCTCGGCCCCCGCCGTCACCATGGCCGTCCGCCGTCTGAAAAAAGACGGCCTCGTACGGGTCCCAGCCGACGGCCACGTCCGCCTCACCGCCGCCGGCCGCAAGATCGCCCGCAAACTCACACTTCGCCATCACCTGATCGAACGCATGCTATCCGAACTCTTCGGCATGGAATGGTGGAAGGTCCACGACGAAGCCGAGCGCCTCGAGCACGCCGTCTCGCCCGACTTCGAAGCCAAACTCCTCGCTAAACTGGGCAAGACAGGCGCCTGCCCCCACGGCAACCTCAGCGAGATGGAAAGCCCTGCCAGCCGCCGCCATCGCGGACTGTTCCTGCTCTCCGATGCCGCACCCGGAGCCGCCTACGCCGTCAGTGGAATTTATGAGCGCGACCGCCGCCTGCTCGAGTTCCTCGAGGCCCGCGGCATTCGTCCCGGAGCCAGGCTGCGCCTCCTCGAACGCAACTACGACCAGACCCTCGCTCTCTCCACCGCAGCCGGCAACGTCTCCCTGGGCCGCGCCGCCGCCGAGCGCGTCTGGGTCTCCCCCGCCAACCACGGCCCCGCCCGCTAACGGACGTCTTATAAAGTTGTCATCCTGAGCGGAGGTTGTGCTTCGTGAAACGAAGCACAACCGCAGTCGAAGGACCCCGTGCATCTCTCCGCGACCACATGCCAGGCGAGGCATTTCTATAACAGCTCCCAGTCAGCGAAACTTTAGTTAACCATGGTTTATTCCATAGTGTATACTTACGCTAATCTCCGCGAGAGAAAGTCCCCAGGACACATCGGCAGAGATTACGCGCACCCAATCCAACCGATGAAGCCTGCCGTCGCCCAAGCCGAAGAGGAAGTAGTAATCACTCACGAAGACGTGGACCGCGCTCACGATCGCGTCCGAGTGTCTACAGCCCGCGCCCAGCGCGGCTTTTCCTCGCGTGCGCGCCTTCTGTGGTTGCTGGTTGGCCCAGGTGTACTCGTCATGTTAGGAGAAAACGACGGCCCCAGCATGCTCTCCTATGCCGCCACTGGCGCAAAATTCGGCATCGGATTCTTCCTTCCCTTCGTCGCCCTCACCTTTTGCATGGCCATCGTGGTCCAGGAGATGACCGTTCGCCTCGGCGCTGCCACCCATCGTGGACACGCCGAACTCATCTTCGAGCGCTTCGGTCCTTTCTGGGGATGGTTCTCCATGCTCGACCTCGGCATCGGCAACTTCCTCACTCTGATCACAGAGTTCATCGCCATCCGCGCCGGCCTCGGCTTCTTCGGCGTCCCTCCCTGGATCGCGGTCCTCATTGCGCTTGTAATCCTCTACGGCGCTCTCATGAGCCACCGCTATTGGACCTGGGAACGCCTCACCCTGGCTGCAGCCGCATTCAATCTGATCTTCATTCCAGTCGCACTCATGACTCACCCCGCGTGGCACTCCGTCGGCCACGCATTCCTCACCTGGCAACCGCTCCCCGGCTTCAACAAAGACACCGTGCTCCTCATGCTTGCCGATATCGGGGCCACCGTTACCCCGTGGATGCTTTTCTTCCAGCAGAGCGCGACCGTCGATAAAGGAATGACCACAAAAGACATTCGCTTCGGCCGCATCGACACCGCCTTAGGCGCAGCCCTGGCGACCGCCGCCGCCATCGCCACGATTCTGGCGACCGCCCCGCTCCTCGCCCATCACATGACGGCGGAGAATTACCAGGCCGCTGAGTTCGCCCAGGCTCTCCAACCCATCATCGGACGCTTCGGCGCATCGCTCTTCGCCCTCGGCATGGTCGAGGCCGGCATCGTGGCCGCCATCACCATTTCAGCGTCCTCGGCCTACGCCTTCGGAGAAGTCACTCACAAACCCCACAGCCTCAACCTCCCCATGGGAGAAGGCAAGTCGTTTTACGCAGTCCTTACTTTGTGCGCGGTCGTCGCCGCGGCCATCGTCCTGATCCCAGGCCTGCCGCTGGTCTACGTGGTCCTGCTGGTAAACGTAGTCGCAGTTCTGGCCATGCCCCCGGCGCTGGTATTCCTTTTCATGTTGGTCAACGACAAAGAAATCATGGGCGACTTGGTCAGTCCATGGTGGGCAAACATTCTGTCCAGTGCGGTTGTATTCATCCTCACCGCCGCCGGAATACTCTTCGGCGTCAGCATAATCGCCCCCAACATCTTCGCCGCCCTGGGAGGAACGTAAACAAGTGGAATGCCAGGCTTTCAGGTAAGGTGAAGCAGTCCTTCCAGGCCTGCGTTAGAGGACAGAATTTAGAAGAGGCTTTAGTCTCGCTGAAAGACCGGGAAGAGCACGACTTCAGTTCTTAGCCTGCCCTGAGCAAGCGAAGCGCGCCAAAGGGTGCCAGTAGAGACTCGACTCACATGGGCTTTAGCCCTGAGGTACGTTTTTCGGGACAGCAAGAATCATTCTGAACTGGGAGAACAAATCTAGTGGTCAAGAAAGAACACCCTTCGCTCTCCGATCAAACCTGGGTACTCTCTTCGCTCGAGCACGATCAGCTGGTCAAAGCGAAGAAGCACCCCATCCCGCGCCGGCACCTCAAAGGCCCCGAACTCCTCGTCCTCTGGGCGCTTCGACTCTATCTTCTGTTCATGATGGCAGTAGTCGCTTACCAGGTCTGGACCGCCGCTCGCTAAGGGCAATCCGCAGAATTATTTCGTCTTCTGGTCGCTGGCAGTTTCTTCCGGCTGGTCTTCAGCTTTTTGCCAGCTGGAATTCGGGTTGTATTCCTTCATAGCCTTCGCGATAGCATCCGTCTTCTTGCCGAGATCTTTCTGATACACCACCCCGTCCTGCCCAACAATGAAAGTCATTACCCCCGACGATCTGTATTCCGCCGGATACGCTACAAACGCGAATCCCGCAGTCATTTTTCCGTCCACAAGGTAACTCTCAGCACCGCCCGGAGCATTTTTCCCCTGACGCGTCAGAATGTGATAGTAGTAGCCGCGATACGGAGTCGGAGCGCTGTCCCCGCTCTTGGCATAGCTCTCCGTAACCGCCGCTGCCACCAGCGGTCCAACCGGGCTCAGGGGTTCGCCGGCTGCGGCTTTCCAATAAAGGCCATCGCGCTGCCCTTCATCACTGAAGATTTTCTGCGCGTACTCTTTGTGCTGTCCCGAGTATTCCTTTTGCGCCGACACCAGCTCCTGGCAAACCCTGATCGTCGACATTTCATTCCGGCCAACTCGCCGGTACAAAATCTCTCTCTTTCCTGCTTCTGTGTCGAAGTACCACGAACCGCCTTTGTTCACCAGCGGTATGGGCGTCGGCCAATTCTTGGCGCCGATATACAAAACCGTCGTCCCGTCCGGCTCTTTCACCAGACGATGCATTTCCTGATACTTCGCCGCGAAGTTGGCCCGCGCCTGGGAGTCCTCGGCCTCGTCCCCGGACGAAACGATTTCTTTTCCGTCCGCTCCCAAAATGCTTAACATCGCTTTCTCGTCATTGCTCTGCGCTGCCGTGAACAGAGCGCTGCTCGCATCTTCTGCGGAAGAAAAAGTTTTCTGGCCCGGTTGCTGCGCCGCGGACGGCATAGTAAAGCACCCCGTCACAAGAACCACAACCGCGGCCGCCGCAAGCAGATCTGCCCGACGAGTTTCATAGAACTTCAACATCGCTCGCTGCATATGGCTTCTCCGTATTTCAAAGTCTTCGAACAACTGGAAACCCATCGCGGGTCCGATTACCGTCGCCCGCCGCCTCCGCCTCCGTGGAACCCTCCGCCGCCATGAAATCCGCCACCGAAGCTGGCGCTTCCGCGCGATGAGAAGTTCCTGGTCTGCCCTCCATGGTCGTAGCCGCTGAAGGCCCCAGATCGCACCCCGCTCTGACCGCGCGGTGCTGCATATCCTCGAGCCGCCTGCCGGTTTCCATCGAAAGGTCTGGCCCCTCCGGCTCGGTCGAAGCCGCCGCCGGCTCGGTCAAAACCGCCGCCTCGTGCAAATCCGCCACGAGCGTAGGCGCCCCGGTTATAAAACGTTCTGCTCCCGGAGTAGTACCTCCCGCCGTTGAACCTCGCGTAATGGTCATGCCAGTCGAATCCCCAGTGACCCCATCCCCATCCAAACCCGCCCCACCACCCGATTCCGAACCCAAGTCCGAATGAAAGATAAGGCCCGCCAAACCAGATTCCAGGGTACGGATACCATCCCGGCCACGCCACCACCGGATATCCGTAAACCAGCCACGGATCGTACGCCGGAACGTAAACCACATCCGGATCGGTAGGCGCAATCTCGATATCCGAGTCCTGGTCCGTAACCGTTTGCTGCGGTGTAGTCTTCAGATTGCCGGCCTCTTCCGCTTTTCGCCGCATCACCTGCACCGCATCCATCACATCCTTCTGCTGGTTGTAGTAGGCATCGCCCAGCGATGACGTCCATGAAAGGTTCTTGTCCATATTTCCCAGCACCGAAGGAAATGCCGACAGCGCCTTCACGCTCGGATCCCACGGTTGCTGGTCCACAGCGTTACCCAGGTCAGTACCCTTCAAATCAGGATGCGCTTGCACAAATCGGTCCGCCTCTACCACCTGTTCGGGAAACGTCGACGCAGCCAGGATCTGCGCCACCAAAGAATCCGGATACAGCGCAATCGGCGCGACCAACTGCTGCAATTGCTCGGGAGTCTGCTGCGTGTACGGCGGCGCCGGAGCAGGTGCCGGCGCGCTCTGATCCGCCGCACCTTGAACTGGAGCGGCCTCAGCCGGCGCACCTTGGTCTTGCGCCCACACATTCTGAGGCAAGGTCGCGAACACCAGAACCACCGACAACAGGCAACCCAGACTCCTCTGGCCCAATCGATGCTCTGAAAAACTTCCCATGCGTCCGAATATGTTCATATGCTTGAACCTCCCCTGCACTAACATCGCCTGAATCTTTCCTAGTTAGATAGATGACCAACCCGCGATTTAGGTTTCATAAGGCCATGATGCTACTCTCCGTCGAGATCGCGGTATGTAATTTTCTGTAAACCGCCGCGCCAAACTCCCCCGCCCACGAAGACGCGGCCCCTTGTCATCCTGAGGAAGCGGAGTCGCACGCGAAGCGAGCGACTCCCGACGAAGGACCTGTGCATTTTTGTGAAGCTGCCGCGTGCCGCCTCGTTGACTTGTCCCCGCGCCCAACCTAAGATGTGCATTCAGTGGACGCACTCCCTGCGTGCCAAGTGAAATGAGCGATTCGTCCTCACTCGTCGGACAAACCATCTCTCATTACCGCGTGATCGAAAAGCTCGGCGGCGGCGGTATGGGCGTCGTCTACAAGGCTCAGGACACGCGCCTTGATCGCTTCGTGGCTCTTAAATTTCTTCCTGACGACCTCGCCAAAGATCCCCAATCCCTCGCTCGCTTCCGCCGCGAAGCCAAAGCCGCGTCCGCTCTCAACCATCCCAACATCTGCACCATCTACGACATTGGCGAAGAACGGACGGACTTTCATCGCCATGGAATGTCTCGAGGGCCAAACTCTCAAGTATCTGATCGCGGGTCGTCCCATAGACATGGAGCGCCTCCTCGACCTCGCCATCGAAATCTCCGATGCCCTCGATGCCGCCCACGCTCAAGGCATCGTTCACCGCGATATCAAGCCGGCCAACATCTTCATCACCAAACGCGGCCACGCCAAGATTCTCGATTTCGGCCTGGCTAAAGTCACCACTCCTCGCCCCGAAGCCGAATCCGCCGCCGCCACTCTCGCCACCGTCGGCGTCGACTCCGACCATCTCACCAGCCCCGGCTCAGCCCTCGGCACCATGGCTTACATGTCACCCGAACAGGTTCGCGGCAAGGAACTCGATGCCCGTTCTGACCTGTTCTCCTTCGGCGCCGTGCTCTATGAAATGGCTACCGGATCGCTCCCCTTCCGCGGTGAAACCTCCGGCATAATCTTCGAAGCCATCCTCAATCGTGCACCTCTTTCCCCCACCCGCCTCCACCCAGACGTTTCCCCCGAACTCGAACGCATCATCGGCAAGGCCCTCGAAAAAGATCGCGACCTCCGCTACCAGAATGCCGCCGAACTTCGCGCCGATCTTAAGCGCCTGCGCCGCGACACCGGTTCCGGACGCGTCTCCAGCGGCTCAGTCCCCGCCGCATTCTCTTCTTCTTCTGCGCACCCGGGATTTTCCGCCTCCCCGGAAACCCTCCCTTCAGCTTCAGCCACCGCTCCTTCAGGAGCGTCGGCTGCCCATCCTTCCAACAGTTCCATCATCGCCGCAGCCGCCTCCCGCAACAAAGGCAAAGTTCTTTCCCTTGGCGTGTTGCTCCTTCTTCTCGTTCTCGCCGCTGGCTATGGCGTCTACCGCTTTGCTCTGAATCGCCAGCCCTCCGAAGGTCCGGCCACCGTCACAAAAATCAGCCAGTGGAACAAGTCGATCGACTACCCCAGTCTCTCCCCCGACGGCCGCACCATCGCTTTCACCTCTCCCGTCGACGGCTACGACCAGGTCTTCGTCATGCTCACTTCCGGCGGCGCCCCTCTTCAACTCACTCACGACGAAGTCAATAAGATTGTTGTGAATTTCTCCTTCGACGGCACTGAAATTTACTTCGTGCAGACTCTTGGTGAATTCGAGATCTGGACCATACCTACCTTGGGTGGCTCTCCGAAACACTTGGCTGCGGGTTTTAATGTCGTCTCATCGCCCGACGGCCAGTCTTTGTTCATCCAGAAAGCTGACGCTCGCATCGTTCGAACGTTGAGGACTGGCTCTGGCGAAGAGCTGCTCTACACCGCTCCCGTCAGCACCAACTTAGGGTTTGGCCTCAAGGCTTACCCGGACGGGCGGAGCCTCCTGATCACCTTCGGCACTTCCAGCAAGATGTCCTTCCAGCGATTGGATCTCTCCACCCGCAAGATCGAAGACCTGGCCGATCTGCCGGAGACCTCTGCCCACACCTCGTGGGCTGTTCCGGGCAAAAGCCTATATGTGAGCCGCAAGGTCAACGGCATTTCCAACCTCTGGGAGTTCTCTCTCGATAATCATTCCTTGAAGCAAGTCACTTTCGGTCCCGGCCCTGACAGAAGCCCCATGTCCGACCCGAACGGCAAGGGCATTTACTTCATTAACGGCAGAAGTGCCGGAACCCTGACTCTCTATCGCGCCGCCTCCAAACAATTTTCTGATCTCGTAACCGAGGACACAAGTCAGCCCATCTTTTCAAATGACGGCCGGCACTTGGCATACATCACCCAACCCGAAGCGGATAGAACAGAACTCTGGGTCTCGGATTCCGCCGGCCACAACCCCGTGAAACTTATTTCTTCCGGCGCTAACTTGGAAACATTGGGATGGTCCAACGACGCAAGCAAATTTCTTTTTGCCGATCGTACCGGGACGGACTGGCAGCTCTTTATCATCGATGCCAATGGCACGCATCTTCATGAGTTGCCCTGGTCGGGAGATTTTGTCGGCTTCGTCATTTGGGAAACCGGCGATCACTCTTTAATATTGGGCGGCTCCGACAAAAGTACTCGCGCCGATAAGAACTGGAGACTCTCTTTAGATGGCTCTCCCGCAGCCCCCTTTTTCGACCACTGTGGCATGGCCGTCGATTCTTCTCCCGACAACAAATTCATCATCACCTCCTCGCTCTGGGGAGACAATCCTGGCCTCTATCAATACTCCGTCGCCGATAAAAAGTGCACCACCCTGAAGTCCGGCATCGTGTCTTTCATGGCCCTGTATTCACCCGACGGCAAGTCTTTCCTCTACTCTCTCGCCGCCCACGGCGAAACCATCATTTTCCGCCAGCCCTTGCACAACGGCACCCCCGTCGGCTCTCCAGTCCCAGCCCTCAAACTCCCTTTCTCTCTTCGAGAAGACTACGGCGGCAACGCCTTCGCCGTCTCCCCCGATCTCTCTTCGGTGGTTTACGCCCGCCCCGGCGGCTACGACGACCTCTACTTCCTCTCCAAAAAATAATCCGCACGTCCCACGCCTCTACGCAATCCGCCCCAAAACGACTAAACTTAAAGGTTCCAGGAAGCCAATCATGTCCTTAAATACTTTCAACACCCGCTCCATTCTCAAAGTCGGCGGCAAAGAATACGAAATCTACCGACTCGACGCCCTCGACCAGCAAGCCATCTCCACCAAACATCTCCCTTTCTGCCTCCGCATCCTGCTGGAAAACTTGCTGCGCACCGAAGACGGCCGCAACGTAAAAAAAGAAGACATCCGTTCCATGGCCGGTTGGAATAAAAACTCCCAGCCCGACAAAGAAATCGCCTTCACTCCCAGCCGCGTCCTGCTCCAGGATTTCACCGGCGTACCCTGCGTAGTCGACCTCGCTGCCATGCGCGACGCCATGCAACAACTAGGCGGCGATCCCGCTCTGATCAACCCGCTCCAGCCAGTGGAACTAGTAATCGACCACTCCGTCCAGGTCGACGAATTCGGCACCACCAGCGCCTTCGACGTAAACGCTCTTCTCGAATTCCAACGCAACAAAGAGCGCTACTCCTTCCTCCGCTGGGGACAGACCGGCTTCCGCAATCTGGCAATAGTCCCCCCCGACACCGGAATAGTTCACCAGGTAAATCTCGAATACCTGGCCCGAGTAGTCTTCGTCCACGAAACTACCGGCAAGCGCACAGCCTACCCCGACACCCTGGTAGGCACCGACAGTCACACAACTATGGTGAATGGGCTTGGGGTGCTTGGATGGGGCGTGGGCGGGATTGAGGCGGAAGCCGCGATGCTCGGGCAGCCTGTTTCCATGTTGATTCCGCTTGTAGTTGGCGTGAAGCTTAGTGGGCGTTTGCGCGAAGGCGCTACTGCTACCGATCTCGTTCTCACCATCACTGAGATGTTGCGCAAGCATGGAGTGGTGGGAAAGTTTGTCGAGTATTTCGGACCTGGACTGCGCGATCTGCCGCTCGCTGACCGCGCTACCATCGCCAACATGTCGCCGGAATACGGCGCTACCTGCGGCATATTCCCTGTCGACAAAGAAAGTTTGAAATATCTGAAGCTGAGCGGACGCAGCGACGAACTCATAGCTCTGGTCGAAGCCTACTGCCGCGAGCAGGGACTTTTCCACGACGACAAAACTCCGGAAGCCGAATACTCCGAACTGCTCATGCTCGATCTTGGCACGGTTGAGCCCAGCCTCGCCGGCCCGAAGCGCCCGCAAGACCGCGTGATCCTCTCCCAGGCCGCCGACTCTTTTCACAAGGCTCTTCCGTCACTCATCAAACCGAAGGCGGGAGCGAAAACCAACGGGTCGGGAGCGACCAACTCCGCCACCAATTCCGCCCGATGGGAGCAGGAAGGCGGCAGCCCCGCTGCTATCGGCGTGGAGGATCCAAACGTGCACGAGCACGTCTCGCGGAGCGTAAAGGATTCGCTCAAGCACGGCAGTGTCGTCATCGCGGCGATCACTTCCTGCACCAACACTTCAAACCCTTCAGTGATGATCGGCGCCGGATTGTTAGCGAAAAAAGCGGTCGAGAAAGGCCTGTCCGTTCCGCCGTGGGTGAAAACATCGCTGGCGCCGGGCTCGAAAGTAGTCCGTGATTATCTCGAGAACGCCGGCCTGACACCGTATCTCGAGAAGTTGAAATTCCACATCGTGGGTTACGGATGCACCACCTGCATCGGCAACTCCGGGCCGCTGCCGGAAGAAGTCTCGAAAGCGATCGATGAAAAAGATCTGGTGGTCGCTTCCGTGCTCTCCGGCAATCGCAACTTCGAAGGCCGCATCAACTCTGAAGTCCGCGCCAATTATTTGATGTCGCCGCCGCTGGTCGTAGCCTTCGCGCTCGCCGGACGCATCGACATCGACCTCCGCACCGAGGCCATCGGCAAGGGCAGGGACGGCAACCCTGTCTACCTCGCCGACCTCTGGCCCATGCAGCGCGAAGTCGACGAGGCCATCCAGCAGTCTGTGACCGCGGAGATGTTCTCGAAAACTTATGCTGAGGTTTTTGAGGGCGACGAGCGCTGGCGCGGCCTCAAGATTCCCAAAGGTCAGACTTACGCCTGGGAAGAAGATTCCACATACATCCGCCGCGCTCCCTACTTCGAGGGTATGAAGATCAAACCGGCGCCGGTTGAAGAAATCAAGCGCGCGCGCGTCCTCGCGGTGCTCGGCGACAGCGTCACCACCGACCACATCTCTCCCGCCGGCTCCATCAAGAAAGACGGCCCCGCCGGAAAATACTTGCAGGAGCACGGCGTCAAACCCGCCGACTTTAACTCCTACGGCTCGCGCCGCGGCAACCACGAAGTGATGGTCCGGGGAACTTTCGCCAACGTCCGCCTGCGCAACAAACTGGTCAACGTGGAAGGCGGCTTCACCCGCTACTTGCCTACTAATGGGGAAATGTCGATCTTCGACGCTTCCCAGAAATACATTGCGGAAGGCACGCCGCTTATTATTCTGGCCGGAAAAGAATATGGCTCCGGCTCCTCCCGCGACTGGGCCGCTAAAGGCCCGCGCCTGCTGGGGGTCGAAGCCGTGATCGCAGAGAGCTACGAACGCATCCATCGCTCCAACCTCGTCGGCATGGGGGTTCTTCCCCTGCAATTTCCTGCCGGCCAAAACGCGGAATTGCTCAAGCTGACTGGTGAGGAAGTGTTCGACATCACCGGCATCCGCGACGTGGTAGAGAACTTCGCCGCTGGAAGCCAGGTAAAAGTTCGCGCCAAAGCCAAAGGGAAGACCATCGAGTTCGAGGCACTGGTGCGAATCGATACGCCGCAGGAAGCGCTTTACTACGCTAACGGCGGGATTTTGCAGTACGTGCTGAGGCAGTTGCTGGCGGCGAAGCCGAGTGCGGAGACGGTGGCCGTGTAGGTCCGCGGCGGGATAGGCCTGGCGCATCGCCCTGCCTTAAAACCGCCGATTTTGCTCGTGTGGAACAGACACTCACGTCCGTTGCCTTTGACGTTACCTTCGACCTCGCCTCCGATTCCTGTGGCCTTTCCGGCAACAGCAACCCCCAAGCCTCCCGATAGCCCTCACACTTGTACCGCTCCGGATGCCGCGGCTTCTCCGGCAAGAGCGTCACGGCCTTCTTCGGCTTCCCTCGCAAGAGAACCACCGCCGGAATCAGATACCACACATCCTCCGGAATCACATAAGCCGCAAAAAAGTCGACTTGCTTCAGCGTGTAAGGTTTGCTGTGCGCGTTGGGTTTGAACTGGCACAGGTATCCATACTGAGTCCGGCAGTCCGTCGATTTCACCTGCACCCGCAGAATCCGCTCCCCCGATTCAATCCCCACATCGTAAGCCGACGAGTCTCCCCAAGGCTTCGACACCTTGAACCCATTCCGCACCGCCCGAGCCATGAACTGCAATTCCACCCACTCCCCGCGCTCCTTGAAAGTCCTGAACCCCTTGCACTGTGTCATCCCCAACTCCCATCTTCATTACTGTCATCCTCAGCGTTCCTGTCATCCTGAGCGTTCTTGTCATCCTGAGCGAAGTGGGATCGTCTGAAAGACGATTCCACGCAGTCGAAGGACCCCTATAAGCAACTCTGCCGCAGCGGAAGGGAGGGTCTCACGCGACATCACAACGGAACCTCCCCAAAAGAAAAGGCGCGGCCCATGGGCCGCGCCTCAATTTGCAGAATTTTTACTCTATACTTTCAGTATAGCAGTTTGGAATGGGTGAAACCGTCATTTTTCCGGATTTATATTGTCATAGCTGTGAGCAACTTAGCCTCGACTGTGTACTACTTGGCTATTGACAGCTTTTAGGGGCGAAGTGGCTTTGGGAGGGTCGGCTTCCGTCCGCGCGCAGTTTCCCGGTAGTGCCTCAGTTTGAATTTTTGCCGATGGTCATTTCGTAAAACCTTTAGCTCGGTTAGCAGCCTCAAGCTTGGCCCTTTTCCTCTGCACTGCATCCCACTGGAGACGGTGTTTATCGTAGAGATGCGCCTCCCATTCCTTGAATATCGTTGTCTTGAGAACGCCCGGGGTTTCACGATCAACCAATTCAACCTTGAAGGAGAATCTCGCTTTGCAGACTGAGCATTCAAACTCCTGAAAAGGCGGACTTCCGGGAACGGGGCGAAGATTTGCTTTCGGCACGAAGGCAGTTTCCCATACCCCGCACCCGATTGCTACTCCCCTCGATTTCAAATTGAGCCACTACCAGTTTCACTGCGAAATTGCCCGCGACACAAATCTTCGCTACAATTCGCACTGGTCCCCGGGCTCATGTCTCGATGTAAGGAGGCCTTATGGCAACGCCCTCTCGGCTCCTCGGATCTCTCCTCTTTGTCCTTGTCTTTGCGCTTGGCTGCATTTCCGCAGTATATGGTCAGACCAACCCTCCGCCAGCGGACCCACACGAGTTGGTCACTCGCGAACCCAGGATTCTTTCGAAACCGGCAGAGCGCAGCGCGGCGCTCGATCTTCTTGGCCGCGCGCGCAACAATTTCAATTTGCGTGATGCCGAGGCGCCCTACGCGCTGAAGGTTTCGTTCGAGACCAATGGCGCAACCCAGAACGAGGGCTCCGGCACGATGGAGGAGTTCTACGACGGTCACTCGCAGTTCCGCTGGACGGCGGGGTTGGGCGATGTGAAGGTGACTCGCGTGGGCGGTGATCGCGTCTACGGCACGAATCCCTCCCAGGCGATCCCGCTGCGCATTCAGTTGATCCGCTCTGTCCTGTTGCGACCGGTGCTGCGTGACATCGGAAAGTTCGAGATTCGTGCGGCCGATGTGGTGCACGACGGCAGGCCGCTGACCTGCTTCCTTCTGAGCTATTCGCTACCGCCGAATCCTGCGCCGCGTGCGTGGGTCGAGCGTGAGGACTGCGTCGACTCCGAGACCGGCGTGTTGCGCACATGGTCGGAGGCTCCGGGAATTTATGCCGTGTATGACTACGACGGCTCCAATTTCCACGGCCACGTTCTGCCGCGGCAGGTTTCGATCTATGAGGAAGGCCGGCTCGCGGTGCAGATCCATGTCGAAAGTCTGGAAGATGCGCCGAACCTCGATGCCAATCTCTTCAAGCCGTCCGAGGAAATGGGCGAGGCTGCGGAGACTTTCGCTTTGTCGGCCGCTGGCCGTTTAGGGCCATTGCGCGTCGACCCTTCCGACGGGCCCACGTCGCGCTTCTTTCAGCCGGTGATCGTGCATGCCATCCTTGATGCGCAGGATGGCAGCGTGCTCGATGCGGAAACGCTGCAGAATTCCTCCGACGACCTGGGCCGCGCCGCGCTCGATCTGGTGCGGAACTCCGCGTTTGACCCCACGGGATTTCAGCAGGAAATGTTCATCAATGTGCACTTCCACCTGCCTGCCATGACATACGGCGGCGCGCCGATTGCGGTCTTCCACTCTTCGCGTGTGCACTGGGTGCGAGTCGACTGGCGGACCAGAGTGCCACCGGTGCGGCCGCATGGGAGGTAGGGAGTTACAATTATTTCGCCTGCAATTTCATCAAGATTCACTGCGCGCATCACCAGCCATGACCGCTGGCGTCACGGATCGGCTCTGCAGCGTTGAAGATTTGGTAGCCCTCTGGGAAGCCTACGGGGAGTCTAGGGCGGAAAGAGCAGCATGACTGAATGGCTCATCAAGTACGGCCAGTACGCGGCCATCGTGACCGGGCTATTACTGCTGGCATCGGCGACAATCGACCGCCCAAAGGCGCGACAAAAGTGGTACGTGCGCCTTGTTTATGGTGCTGCCGGAGTATTTGTTATTTATGTGAGCATTCACAAGATGTTTTCAAGGTAGCCCACTACCAGGTTCTTTGACTCCGCGTTAGCGACACCTTCCACGCTGCTATAATCGAAGATTGCGCCCATGTCGACGAAGCGACTGATACGGTCTACCACTGTTTTATCCATCCGCCGCAACGGCAGCGTCGTTCTGGCCGGCGATGGCCAGGTTACGCTGGGCGAGTCGGTCATCAAACACACGGCAAAGAAGATCCGCCGCCTCTACAACGACAAGATTCTCGCGGGATTCGCTGGCTCGACCGCCGACGCCTTCACCCTGTTCAGCCGCTTCGAATCAAAACTCGAGCAGTACCACGGCAACCTGGGCCGCGGCGCGGTAGAACTAGCTAAAGACTGGCGCACCGACAAATACTTGCGACACCTGGAAGCATTGCTGCTGGTGTGCGACAAAGAACAAACATTCCTGCTCAGCGGACAAGGCGACGTAATCGAACCTGACGGCGGAGTAGCGGCTATCGGCAGCGGCGGCCCCTACGCGCAGGCCGCAGCCGAAGCCCTGTCGCGGCACACACGACTAACCGCACGCCAGATCGCCGAAGAAGCAATGAAGATCGCCGGCAAAATGTGCATCTATACGAACGATGTGGTCACGATTGAAGAGTTGTAGAAAGGGACCAGGGTTCAGGGTTTAGGGTTCAGGG
>Ga0209169_10001393_pt1 | contig 14738 bp, 13 predicted proteins | sample HubBroMetageWRM4_FD_188346 | JGI IMG/M metagenome (GOLD analysis project Ga0209169, IMG submission 188346) | Warmed soil microbial communities from the Hubbard Brook experimental Forest, New Hampshire - Hubbard Brook CCASE Soil Metagenome WRM 4... | ecosystem: Environmental > Terrestrial > Soil... | reverse complement strand
AAGTTTTGCGCTTTTTCGCGCTTCCACGGATCGCGATACGCGTCGCGATTCGCGATGAACCACGGCGCCGACTCCAGCAGCGTATCCACAATCCTCAGCTTGTTCGCCCGCAGCGACGCGCCCGTCTCGGTCACCTCCACAATCGCGTCCGCCAGCTGCGGCACCTTCACCTCCGTCGCGCCCCACGAAAATTCCACGCGCGCCTTCACGCCGTGCTTCCGCAAATATTGTTCCGTGAGCTGCACCGCTTCCGTCGCAATCACTTTCCCTTCGAGATCCTTCACACTCTGCGCGCTGGAATCCTCCGCCACCGCCAGCACCCATCGCACCTTGCCGAGACTCGTCTTCGAGTAAACCAGCTCGGCAATCTCCTCCACTTCGCCGCTCGTCTCCAGAATCCAGTCCTTGCCCGTGATCCCCGCGTCCAGCGCGCCGCTTCCCACGTAACGCGCCATCTCCTGCGCGCGCACCAGCATGCATTCCAGTTCTGCATCATCGCTCGTCGGAAAGTAACTCCGCGAGCTCACGGAAATCCGCCATCCGGCTCGCGCAAATAATTCGATCGTCGAATCCTGCAAACTCCCTTTCGGAATTCCCAGCTTCAAGCGGCTCATGATTGTTTCCCCTGTCCGTAAAGTTGTTCCTGCGTCAAGAGGCGCTCCGCGATCACCGTCACGTCTCCATTCGTTTCCAGCCGCCGGAAGAAACAGCTGCGGTATCCCTCATGGCACACCGCGTCGCCCGCCAGCGAGACGCGCACCAGCACCGCGTCCTTATCACAATCAAACAGCAGCTCACGCAGCAACAGCTTCTGCCCGCTGCTCTCTCCCTTCATCCACAATTTTTTCCGCGACCGGCTCCAGAAAGTCACGCAGCCCGTCTCGCGCGTCCTATCGAACGCCTCGCGGTTCATGAATCCCAGCATCAGCACGTCGTTATTCACCGCGTCCTGCACGATCGCCGGCACCAGACCGTTCTCTTTTTCGAAGTCGAGTTCCACCATCGCGTCTCCTCCGTCCGCCTCGCCAGAATTCCGCCGCCAAAAATTGCCGCGTAAAAACAAAAAACCCGCCTGGCTTGTTGCGCCGGCGGGTCCGATGATTCCAGCAAGTCTATGATTCGCTTAGCTAGTCACACCTCCGCAGGCACCGGTAATGATGGTGATGATGGTGCTGCGTCGTGTGTGAATTGAACTTCATGAGCGTCGAAGTTAACCTACACACCACAGTCTGTCAACCGACTTCCGCGCCCTACGATATTCACTGTATCCGTTACTCCTCACCCCGCCACAAATCCGCAATCGCCTCGCGCTTGCGTATCACGCGCCATTTCCGCCCTTCCACCATCACTTCCGCCGCGCGCGGCCGCGCGTTGTAGTTGGAGGATTCCGAAAATCCGTACGCGCCTGCCGTCCACACCGCCAGCAAATCTCCCGCGCCCGCTTCCTCTAGTAACACGTCGCGCCCCAGAAAGTCGCCCGTCTCGCACACCGGCCCCACCACATCCACCGCCGACTCGCGCAATGCCGCATCCGCCCCGCGCGACACCTTCGTGATCGCATGCCGCGCCTCGTATAGCACCGGCCGAATCAAATCGTTCATCGCCGCGTCCACAATTACAAACGTCTTTCCACCGTTCTCCTTCGTATAAAGCACACGCGTCAACAACACGCCCGCCGGCCCCACGATCCAGCGCCCTGGTTCCAGCAGCAACTCGCACCCACGAGGTTTCACCGCGTCCACGAGCGTTCGAGCGTATTGTTCCACGTCCGGCGCCACTTCATCCGTGTAGCGAATTCCGAGCCCGCCTCCGAAATCGAGATAGTGGAGCGAGATGCCCTCGCGCCGCAACTCCTGCACGCACTCCACTACACGCCCGATCGCCGTCCCAAACGGTTCGACGCTCAAAATCTGCGACCCGATGTGCGCGCTGATCCCGCGCCACGCAATCCACTTCGAGTTCGCGTGCGCCAGGTACAGCCGCCGCGCCTCGATCCAATCGAGCCCGAACTTGTGCTGCCGGTATCCCGTCGAAATGTGCGCATGCCCGCCCGCTCGCACATCCGGGTTGATGCGAATCGAAACCGCCGGCCGCTTCTCGCCTGTCCGCCCGAGCCGCGCGGATTCCTCGATCAATACTTCCAGTTCCGCCGCAGACTCCACGTTGAAAAGAAAAATTCCCGCGGTATCGCGCCCGGCTCGGTACAAGAGCGCCTCGCGAATCTCCTCGCGCGTTTTCCCCACGCCCGAAAATACGATCGACGCGCCACGAACTCCGACCTTCCGCAGCCGCGCCATCTCTCCACCAGACACCACGTCAAATTTGCTTCCGAGCTTCGCGAGCAGCCGCAGCACCGAGAGATTCCCGTTCGCCTTTACCGCGTAGCACAGCGAATGTTGCACGCCGTGAAACGCGCGATCGAGGCGCTGATACGCCTTCACGATCGAAGCGCGGCTGTACACGTACGACGGCGTGCCAACTTCGCGCGCCAACTCCTCCAGCGCCACACCCTCGCACCACAGCGCAGCGCCGGCTTGCTTCCGTCCGCGGTACTCAAACTCTGGCGTGAACGACGTCGGGTCCACCACCCCGGCGCCACCTGCATGGTTTTTGGCAGTCATCGAATTCATCGGAGACCCAGCAGTGTACAGAACTCCACCCCCATCACGAAACACGCCCGCCGTTCGCCGTTGACACCGCCGCCTCCCATGCTACGATTAAGCGTTTCTCGCTAGAGGTGCGAAGACCATGAGTAGCCGGGTCCAAAATTCCGATCAGCTTCGGAGACCCGCGCGAAATGGGTTTTGTTGTTGTCCTTCGCCGAAATCACTGCGGTAGCTGAAACCGTGGTTTTTGGGGGATAGGCCCAAAGGCTTATCCACTGTCACCCGCGTCAAACCGGGTGGAGCGCTATCGAGAGGTGAAGGATTCCGCGCCGTCGTCTCGCGTTGTTTCCGCCCTCCCGTTTCGCTTCCATCCTAGAGTTACCAAACAAAGTTACGTAGTACCGGATCACACGTGACCGACGTTTTTGAACTCACTCGATCGCTCGTCGATATCGAGTCCATCACGCGCAATGAAGCGCAGGCCGCTTCGTATCTCTACGGCCGCATCGCCGCGATCGCGTCCGCCACAGGCGGCACGGTCGAGCGCATGCCCGTCGAAGGCGATCGCTTCAACGTTTTCGCGTCCTGGGGCCAGCCCGTCGTCACCTTCTCCTCGCACATCGATACCGTTCCGCCGTTTTTTCCCAGCCGCGAAGACGCCTCGCACATTTGGGGCCGCGGCTCGTGCGATGCGAAGGGAATCATCGCCGCAATGACCGTCGCCGCCGAAAATCTCGCCGCGTCCGGCACGCGCGGAGTCGCGCTGCTTTTCGTCGTCGGTGAGGAGCGCGACTCGGCTGGAGCGAAAGCCGCCGCCAAAGCGCCGCGCGGCTCTGCGTATCTGTTGAATGGCGAGCCCACCGAAAGCAAACTCGCGCTCGGCTCGAAAGGCGTGCTGCGTTATGAAGTCACCGCGCGCGGCCGCTTGGCGCATTCCGCGTATCCCGAGCTCGGCCGCTCCGCCATTGAATCGCTGCTCGACGCGCTCGATCGCTTCCGCAAAATTTCACTGCCAGTCGATCCGCTCTTCGGCAAATGCACGATGAACATCGGCACCATCGCCGGTGGCCACGCGCCCAACGTGATCGCCGATTCCGCGCGCGCCGAAATTATGATTCGTCTCGTTGGCGACGCCGCGCCCATTCGCGAAGCGTTTCGCGCCGCGGCCGCTTCCGTCCCGCACGTCGAGATCGTCGAGGTCCTCTGCGATCCCGCGATGCGCATGGAATCCCTCGAAGGCCTGCCCACGACAATCGTCTCGTTCGGCTCTGACATTCCCGATCTCTCGCCCGCCTGGGGCAAGCCGCTCATGTACGGCCCCGGCAGCATTCATCTCGCGCATACCGAAGAAGAGCGCATCCCGAAAGACGAACTCCTCGGCGCCGTCACCACATACCAGACCATCGCGAAGCGTTTGCTCGCTCAACACGCCGGTCAACAGGGAAGCGTGCGATGAGCACGAAACTCGCCATCGTCGGCTACGGCAAGATGGGCAAGCTCATCGACCGTCTCGCGCCCGAGTACGGCTTCGAAGTCGCGCTCCGGCTAGACAGCTCGTCTAATACAAACGCCGCTGCGATCACGGCCACGAACTTCGACGGCATCGACACCGCTATGGAATTCTCCACACCAGCCGCGGCGCCCGTGAACATCGCCGCTCTCGCCGCGCTCGGCGTCAACGTCGTCTCCGGCACAACCGGCTGGTCGTCAAACGCCGCACAGGCCACTCAAGTTCGCGCCGCCGTCGAGCAGCACCGCACCGCGTTCGTCACCAGCTCGAATTTCTCCATCGGCGTCCAAATTTTCCTGAAGCTCGCCGCCTGTGCCGGTAGTCTCTTCGCGCACCAATCCGATTACGAATCGTGGGCCTGGGAAATTCACCACTCCGCGAAGAAAGACGCGCCGTCCGGCACGCTCCTCACTCTCGTCGATCGCGCCACAAAAGCCGGCTACACGCGCCCGATCGATCAACGCAGTAGCCGCGCCGGCGCGCATCCCGGCACACACGAACTCGGCTTCGATTCCGCCGCGGACACGATCACCATCCGCCACACCGCCCGCAATCGCGAAGGTTTCGCGCGCGGTGGGCTCCGCGCAGCCCAGTGGATTCGCGGCAAGCGCGGCGTCTTCGAATTTTCTGAAATTATCGGCGAGCTTCAATCCTCGCCGGAATCACGCATCGAAGGAGCACAAAATGTTTAGAGGACTCGGCACGGCCCTGGTCACACCATTCCGTCGCGATTTTTCGCTCGACGAAGCGGCGCTTCGTTTTCTCGTCAAGCGCCAGCTCAAAGCCGGAGTCGATTTCCTGGTCCCGTGCGGCACCACCGGAGAAAGCCCGTCGCTCACGCACGATGAAAAGCGCCGCGTCATCGAGATCGCTCTCGAAGAATCCAGCGGCCGCGTGCCCGTCATCGCCGGTGCCGGCGGCTACAACACCGCCGAAGTGATTCACGCCGCCCGCGAATATGAATCGCTCGGCGCGAACGGCATTCTTTCCGTCACGCCGTATTACAACAAGCCCTCGCAGGAAGGCCTCTACCAGCACTTCAAGGCCATCGCTGCGTCCGTCAAAATACCTGTGATTCTCTACAATGTGCCCGGCCGCACCGGCGTCAATCTCGAGCCCGCCACCGTCGCGCGCCTCGCGCAAATCGACAACATCACCGGCATCAAGGAAGCCTCCGGCAACATTTCGCAGATGAGCCAGCTGTTCCAGGTCGTCCCCGACGATTTCGCCGTGCTCTCGGGCGACGACGCGATCACACTTCCGCTCGCCGCGCTCGGCGGCGTGGGCGTAATCTCGGTCGTATCAAACGAGGTGCCCGCGGAGATGGCTTCGCTCGTCCACGACACGCTCAATCGCAATTTCACACGAGCTCGCGAAACGCACGGGCAGTACCTGCCGCTGATGGAAATTAATTTCGTCGAATCGAATCCCGGCCCCGTGAAATCCGCGCTCGCGATGATGGGCCTCATCGAGCCGGTGTGGCGTTTGCCGCTCGTCTCGCCCAACACGCAAAATCTCGCGAAGATCCGCAGCGTTCTCGACTCGCTGCACCTGGTGGAAACCGCGCATGTCGCAATCGCCAGCTAGCTCACAACTGAAATCACAAGTTGAGGCGTTGTTCGCGCGGCCGAAGCCGTCGTACTCCAATGACGACTTCGAAATCTTTCATCACTTTATCGCCGCGCTGAATTCCGGGGAAATCCGCTCCGCCGAACCCGACGCAGCAAGCCCCACCGGCTGGCGCGTCAACTCGTGGGTGAAGCAGGGAATTCTGCTCGGCTTCCGCATGGGCACAATCGTCGATATGTCCATCGATCCCTCGAAGCAGCCCTTCCTCGATAAATCCACGTTTCCTGTGAAGCGCTTCTCCGTCTCGAACGCCGTGCGCATCGTCCCCGGCGGTTCCAGCGTCCGCATCGGCGCCTATCTCGGCAAATCCGTCGTATGCATGCCGCCCATGTATATAAATGTCGGCGCCTATGTGGACGAAGCCACCACCGTCGATTCCCATGCTTTGATTGGAAGTTGCGCGCAGATCGGAAAGAAGTGCCACATCTCGGCAGGAGTGCAAATCGGCGGCGTGCTCGAACCTGTCGGCGCGCTCCCCGTCATCATCGAAGACGAAGTTTTAGCGGGCGGCCAGAGCGGCATCTACGAAGGAGTGATCGTCAAGCGCCGCGCCGTCCTAGGCACCGGCACAATCCTCAACGCCTCAACGCCCGTGTACGACATCGTCCGAGACCAAATTCTCACCGCCACAACCGACTCGCCCCTCGTGATCCCCGAAGGCGCCGTCGTCGTCCCCGGCAGTCGCGCCATCACCAAGCCCGCCGCCCAAAGACACAACCTAAGCCTCTACACTCCCATCATCATCAAATACCGCGACGAAAAAACCGACTCCCGCATCCAGCTCGAAGACCTAATCCGTTAAATCACGCATCACCGCGGCACGAGTCGCATCCCGATAGGAGCAACCAGCAAACGGTTCTCCCGGGCTGCGGTGGGTGCGCACCAGCGCTCACCACGGCGCACCACCGCCCCGCCGCACACGCCGCCCGCACCACACCAAAGCCTCGAACACCACCACAGGCCTCACTCCACCACCTTTACCTCATCTAACAAACTCCAAAAACCCTCCGCCATAGTCGGATGTATGTACACCACCTCTTTCAATGTGGTGTACGGCGACTTCGCCAAAATCAGCGTGCCCAACATCTGCACCACCTCTCCCCCGGAAACTCCCAGCACCGCCGCACCCAACACGCAATCATCCTCCGCATCCACAATCACCTTCATCAACCCGGCCGTCTCTCCACGCTCCACCGCGCGCGACACGTTCTCCACCGCATACGTCCCCATCTTGAATTTCTTCCCGCGCGCCCGCGCCTGCTTCTCCGTAATTCCCACGCGCCCCAACTCCGGATCCGTGAACACCGCGTACGGCAAAAACCGATTCACGATCGTGCAGTCTTTTCCGTCGATGATGTTCGCGTACAAAATCTGGTAGTCGTTGTACGAAATATGCGTGAACGCAGGCCCGCCCTTCACATCACCCAGCGCCCACACTCCCGGAACGTTCGTTTCCATCCGCCCGTTCACCTTCACGTACCCACGCGCATCGAGCGCGATCCCCGCCTTGTGGATTTCCATCCCATCGGTATTCGGCGTCCGCCCCGTTGCGCACAAAAGATGCGAGCCGCTCACGACTTCATCTTTCCCGTCAACGTTCACCGTCAATTCAATCGCATCGCCTCTCCGAGCCACACGCGTCGCCGTAGCGCCGAGCCGGAATTCCATCCCCTCACTCTCGAGCGCCTTCTGCAGCGCCGTCGCAATATCCGCATCCTCCTCACCCAAGATCTGCGGCCCGCGCTGGATGATCGTCACCTTGCTCCCAAATCGCCGGTACATCTGTCCAAACTCCATGCCGATGTATCCGCCGCCGAGCACGATCAAATGCTCCGGCAATCCCTCGTACTCCATCAGCGTCTCGTTGTTGAAGTAGGGAACCGTCTCGATTCCTTCGATCTTCGGAATCGCCGGCCGCGTTCCCGTGTCGATGAAAATCTTCTCGCTCTCGAAAATTTCGCCGCCCGCTTCCACCTGATGCGGCCCCACAAACGTGGCATGCGCGTGCACAAATTGAAGATTCGGCCCCGCCGTCTCCACTTTCTTCTCATTCCCCGTGCGGTACTTCATCACGATGTCCCGCTTCCGCTGGATCACCGCCGGCATGTCCACGCTCACGCCGCTCGCGCGTACTCCCCACCGCGCCGCGTCTCTCGCGTAATGCGCCACCTGCGCGGACATCACCATCGTCTTCGTCGGCGTGCACCCCGTGTTGATGCACGTTCCTCCCAGCCATTTTCGCTCGATATACACCACTTTCCATCCAAGCTTCGCGAGCGACAGCGCCAGCGGCTTCCCGCCCTGTCCTGCCCCAATTACGATTGCATCCGCTTTCGTCATCTCGTTCGCTCCGTGTTCGTGCCTGCGCGGCCCTTGCAAGGCCCTTAAACGTGACACCCTTTGAAGTCACGAGTGTACGCCCGACTGTGCGATGTCCTGAATCGGGTCATAGCTACATCGAATTTTCGCGTTTCAATCCGTGGGAAGGAAACATTCCTTCATATTCTTTGCGATGAATCCTGTCGCGGACCTATACAATAGCTGCATGGCACGAGGGTGGGAGAGCAAATCCGTGGAAGGCCAAGTTCAGGAAGCGGAATCGAAAGACGATCACAAGGCTCGTAAGACCGTTTCTCCAGAAGAAGCGGAGAAACACCGGCGGCGTTCAGTCCTTCAGCTTTCCCGCACGCAGGTCGAACGTCAGATTGCGAACGCGCCCGAAGGCCGCTACCGCGAACAGCTCACGCACGCGCTAGCCGACCTCGACGCTCAACTCGCAAAACTGAAGTAAGTTCTCGGCTCGCCGGCAGGAATTCCGCAAGGGCGCGGCGCCTTCGCACCACACAAATCTCAGTCGCGATTCCTTCGCGCCTCGGGCTCTTCCACAAAGACCACGCCAACTCCCACCTGATTCTTGTCCGCGCTCTCTTCGAAGTGCACCACATTCGCGCGCAATGAAATCGGCACCGGTCGCGGCGACTCGCCGTTCGAATCGATCTGCACGCGCAATTCGCTCTGAAGCCGCGGCCTGCTGTTCAAGCACAAGTACGCGCCCTGAATGCTCACGTCGCGTACAGTCGCTTTTTCTTCAAACGATCTTCCATCCTCGGTCTGCCCGCTCACCGTCGCGGTGTAACGCAGGCGTCGCCGCTGTCCGATTCGCGATTCGCGCATCGCCACGTCCACACCCTGATCGCCCATCGTGATCGTCATGCCTTCGGCCGCCGCCCACGTCGCAGGGAACTCCTGCCGCGCCGCCGACAAAAATCCGTCCACGCCCCGATCCGTCGAATCCGGATCGTGATGGAAGAGCACCAGATTTTTCACGCGGCATTCGCGCGCGATTTTCACGCCTTCGAGCCAGCTCGAATGTCCCCAACCCTTCCGCTCGTACGCCAACTGTTCCGGCGAATACTGCGCGTCATAAATCAGCACGTCTGCGCCCTGCGCCAGCTGACGAATATTGCGATCGCACTCCGGCACGCCAGGCTCGTTGTCCGTCGCGTACACGATCGATCCGCCCGTCGTGTCGATTCGATAGCCCATGCATCCCTGCGGATGATTCAGCCAGCCCGTCGTCACTCTCGTTTTCCCGATGTCCCACGACTGCCCGCCGTCCACCTCGTTAAACTGGCGCGACGCCGTCATCATGCTCACATCCACAGGGAAGTACGGGCTCGAAAGCTGCGCCTCGAAAACTTTCCGCAAGCTGTCCGCGCCAAGATGCTTCGATTGAAAACTGTAAAAAGAAAATTTGTTCTGCGCTTCGAAGAACGGATGAAAGAAAGGAATTCCCTGGATGTGATCCCAGTGGTAGTGCGTCACCAGAATGTGCGCATCCACGCCCTCCGCGCCCACGCGCGACGACCAGTGATTCCCCAGCGGCCGCAGCCCCGTGCCGCAATCCAGCACGAATCGCGTGCCTTCCGGAGACATCAGCTCCAGGCACGGCGTGTTTCCGCCATAGCGCCATGTATAGCGCTCGAGTGTCGGCGTCGAGCCGCGCACTCCCCAAAATGTTAGTTTCGCGGGTTTTTGCTTCATCGGATGGATGCGGCGCATCTCCCCCAAGGTGCGTCGCCAGGTCGATGCACGTACAGCGTTAGGGCTTCACGCTGTCCCCTCAGCAAATGGTAGGCGGCACCCGCACCCCAGTCAATCGCGTTTCGCCCGTCGCGTTCGCACTCACCAATCCCAAGCAGCGCCACCATTGCACCGCAGGAATCGCGCCCCATTCCGCGTTGTGGCTGCCTCCCCAATCCAGTTACCATCATCGAGATGGCACCCGACCCTCACGCCGACCACGTCCACGACGCGGCGCACGACCACTCGCACGACCATGATCACGGTCATGACCACGGCCACTCCCACGGCCTGGGCGGCCACTCCCACATCCAAATCGGCGCCGAAGGCATGACGCTCAAACTCGGCCTCTGCGTCCTCGCCACGTTCACTCTCGTCGGCGTCGAACTCGTCGCCGGTTACGCCGGCCACTCCATCGCGCTCGTTAGCGACGCAGTCCACAATCTCACGGACGTCCCGTCGCTCGTCCTTTCCTGGCTCGCCGCGCGCTGGGCCCTCAAGCCGCCCACTGCCGAAAAAACCTACGGCTACCATCGCGCCGGCATCCTCGTCGCCTTCGTGAACGCGATGATCCTCATGATCGTCTCGATCGGACTCATCGTCGAATCCGTTGAACGTTTCCGCTCGCCCGTCGAAGTGAAGTCCAGCCTGATGATCGCCGTCTCGGTGCTCGCGCTGGTCATCAACGGCGGCATCACGCTCGCGGTTACCGGCGGCCGCCGCGACCTGAGCATGCGCAGCGTGTGGATCCACAATCTAGGCGACGCTTTGTCTAATATAGCCATCATCATCGGCGCGCTCGCCATCCGTTACACCGGCGCCGGTTGGATCGACCCGCTCATCGGCGTCGCGATCGGCGTCATGGTTCTGTGGTCCGGCATCGGCATCCTGCGCGAAAGCACACACATTCTTCTCGAAGGTCTGCCGCGCTCGATGCAACTCGAAAAAGTCGCTCGCGCGATGCTCGCCGTCGAAGGGGTTCAGGAAGTTCACGATATCCACATCTGGACGCTCGGCACCGACCTCTACGCGCTCTCCTGCCACATCCGCATTCCGGATATGCATCTCGACGGCTGCGAGAAAATGCTCGGGTCGATTCGCGGCGTGCTCACCGACCAGTTCAACATCACCCACACCACCATTCAGTTCGAACGCGCCGGTCTGGCGGGTGACACCGCGCTCTACATGCCTGAACCCGTCCCCCAACGCAGCCTGCAGTAGCGCTTCCCACTTCGTCACAAGCACATAAAATCGCCTCCAGTTCGGGCACTTCTCATCGCCGGACGGTGTCCAATTTCGAGTCGTCGAAGTGCCCTCGCGCACCCGGCCGGGCCGGGTAGGTTTGCTTTGCCCTGCAACCCGGATGTGCTATAAACGTCAGTCCGAAGGACACTGGCGATGGCACAACCGCAAACGTCCGTGCAATCGGCGCCCGGCAATGCATCAAAGGACGAGCGCCCCAGGGCTGCTGAAACCGTCGAGGCCTCTCATCACTGCCCGCGGTGTTCGGCGAAGCTTACGCCGCGCAAGTGCAAGATGATCTGCACAGAGTGCGGCTATTACATGTCCTGCTCGGATTTCTACTGATATCGATCGGCGGCAGTCGCAGCTAAGTGCGGCTTCCCAGATTTACTGCATCTAAATCGAGTTTCGAATTCTCAGGAGGCGCGAACGTGGCACTCAGAATGGTAGATAACGAAGTGAATGGCGTGACGGTGCTCGAAATCGAAGGGCGCATCGTGCTAGGCGAAGAATCGAACGCCTTCCGCGAGAAGGTCAAGAGCTTGCTCGCCGCGGGGAAGAAGAAGATCGTCCTGAACCTCGCGCAGGTCGGCTACATTGACTCCGCCGGCCTCGGCACTCTGGTCGCCACCTTCCACAGCGCCCGCTCGCAGGGCGCCGTGCTCAAGCTCGCCAACCTCGGCGCGAAGTTCAAGGAAGTTCTGCAGGTCACGAAGCTCATGACCGTGTTTGACACCTACGACAGCGAAGCGGCCGCCGTCGCCAGCTTCAACAAGTAACTCCCGCTTTAAATTTCACAGGGCAGGTGCGCCACGCGCGCGCCTGCCCTGTTTTGTTTTGTCCGACAGGGCCCAAGCCCTGCCGGCGTCTGACGGATTTAGTCCGTAGTTACGCGCCGGCCTTTTTCTCTCCGACGACGCGCTCCCCATCCACGTTGTAAATCGCGATGCCGCTCAGCAGCTTCGGATAAAAGTCCGTGGACTTCTGCGGCATCACATCGCCGCCCAGCGCAATCTCCGCCGTCTGCTGCACGGTCACAGGGTTCAGCAAAAACGCCAACTGCTGCTTGCCCTCGTCCACCGCCGCAATCGCGCCGTCAAACTCGCGAATGTATTCGACGTTCTTTTCTGCCGTCACCATCTCCGCCGAAATTCCAAGGCCCTTATCGATCAGCAGGCGATGGAGCAGCACAATGTCCAGCCCGCGCTGCGCTTCGGAAATATCCGGCAGCAACAGTTCAAGGTCCGCGTCGCGACGCAGCGCAAAAAGATAAAACGCGCCCGCCGCCGCTCCGGCATACACGCCGATCGCGCGCCGCTTGTGCTTGTCGCTCTGCAGGTCCTTGCGGAATTCGTCGTACGCCGCTTTGCGCTCTTCGTCGTTCGTGAAGGGATACGAATACCAATCCCAGTTGCGCGCCACGCCGGCGCGGAATTTTTCGAAATCGAAATTCGCGATGCGGCCGATCAGGCGGTGCGTCGGCAGAATCAGCAGGCCTTTTGAGAAGGTGTTGACGAAGGTCATCATCGCGAACTCTTCGGGCGCGTACAAATCCGTCTTTCCCGCTTTCGCGCGTGCCTCGTTGCGCGAATTGATCGCCGTCTCGTAGCGATGGTGTCCGTCGGCGATCAGAATTTTCTTGTCCTTCATCGCCGCCTGCACGCGCGCGATGAACTTCGCGTCGGTCACCGGCCAGATCTTGTGCACCACGCCGTACTCGTCGGTCATGTCGAATGGAACTTCCTTCTTCATGATTTCTTCGAGCAGCGAGTCGATCTGGTGCTGCGCGTCGTTGTAGAGCAGGAAAAGTTGCCCGGTCTGCATGTGCGTGTGCTTCAGCAGCTCGATGCGGTCCGCCTTCGGGCCCGAGAGTGTGTATTCGTGGCGGAACACGACTTTCGCGTCGTAATCCTCCACGCGGCCGAGCGCGATGAATCCCACGCGCGTCTTTTTCGTCTGCGTGCCCGGCACCAGAAATTCCTGCGAGTAGATGGTGATCGCCGGCGCCTGGTCTTGCTCGAGGATGCCGTTCTTGATCCACTCCTTCACCTTCGCGCCCGCCCGCGTGTACACATTGTCGTCCGGCGTGTCGGTGGGGAAGCTGCGGCCCTTTTCGATGATGATCAGGTTGTCGGGGCTGGCGGCGTAGTACTTGTCCTGCATGGCCGGCGAGATTTTGTCGTAGGGCTGGGTCAGTACTTCGTCGAGCCGGACTTTGGTGGTGTCGTAACGGTATGCGCGAAACGGCTGGATTTCTGCCATGGCTGCCTCGGATGGGATGAAGTGGTGTTTCGAGCCCACTATTGTAGCAAGGTCTTTCGTGGAATAGCCTGCCGCGCGGGGTGTCCTTGGAGGCGAACTCGCCGCCACCGGGCCGTGATTGGGCGGAGGTGGGACTGGAACGGAGCCGGTTAGATGGTTCCAGAAAATAGCTTTTGAGAGCCTGTTTTTGTGTCGATTAGAAATGGGGTCGGGTGATTGTTTTCTTGGAGTTACGGCGATTTCTAATCGCATCCAGTGTCGATTAGAAATTGCGGCGGGGAGGGGAGTGAAGCCGGTGGAAGTGCGTCCGGCGCCGAGAGGTGAGGCGGCGCGGCTCATAAGCTTAGGCTGGGGGTGAATTGCTTATCCCCGGCTTACGATAGCATACTAGTTAATAGAAGTCAATGGTGCAGTTGAGTTTCAAAATGGGAATGGAGTGGCACGCAGCACAAGGCGACGGCCGTGCGAGTCTCCGCGCCAGCATCGGGCGCTCCGGCTCGCACTCAGACTAAAGATCTAAGCTACAGGCGCGAGTGCGGCGCCCTAAAGCTAGAGGCACGAAAGGCGAGCGCAGCGAGATGTAGCTTAGACTTTCGAGTCTGAGCGCGACTCACTCTCAGTGGGTCGCGGGTTGAGCTATGCCGGCATTGGGCAGTGCCGATGGTGGGACTCGCCTGCCGGCGCTGGACCACGGCCACGCTTCGGGTGTGACGGCCAGACCTGCCTTGACCGGATTGCGCGCGATGTATGAGCGGATATTTTCAAACTCTTTGCCATCGCGGCAGAAGTGGTCGTAGTACTCGATTTGCCAGAAGCTTCCGGATCTTCGGAGGATTCTATTTGCGAAGTGCGCTGTGTTTCCCTTCAACGACTGCATGATCGTTTTCATTTCGATACGAGGGGTGATGAGTAGGTGCACGTGATTGGGCATTACGACGTATTCGTGCAAAACGTAATGGAGAAGAGGACTTTGCGCAGCACGCTCGATCGTTGCGCAGACGTCTTCCGCGATCCGTTTCTCGCGCAGCCAGAGAGGGCCACGGGTGCTACCGTCGAGAAATTTGTCCATGCGGGCGAAGCGTTGGCCGTTGGTTAGGTTCGCGGCCGTCCGAGCTTCGATGACGACCGCGGCGGGCAGGGAGCCGTTTAGGCGCCAGGTGACGAAGATGGCAGCACCTTTTGGGAAGACGTGGGGGAGGTTGCGGCGGTAGCTGCGGTTCATGGAGTTTATGAAGTCATAGTGCTGCTACGTAAACAGTTCAATCCGGAAAACTACGGTTTATGAAGAATGCGTAGTTTCCGCAGGTAGCGGCGGTGTGGTGGGAATAGCTCAACCCGGGACCAACTGAGAGTTGGTCCCGCTCAGACTCGAAAGTCTAAGCTACATCGCGCTTGGCGCGACTAAA
>Ga0209169_10001391_pt1 | contig 14758 bp, 9 predicted proteins | sample HubBroMetageWRM4_FD_188346 | JGI IMG/M metagenome (GOLD analysis project Ga0209169, IMG submission 188346) | Warmed soil microbial communities from the Hubbard Brook experimental Forest, New Hampshire - Hubbard Brook CCASE Soil Metagenome WRM 4... | ecosystem: Environmental > Terrestrial > Soil... | reverse complement strand
GGGTCCCCCCCTTCGCTCTGCATGTGCCGGTAGTCCATGCAAACCCGGTTCAACACCCACTCGCCGATCTCGAGGATGAGGTTCGTCTCTTCCGCGAGCGGAATGAATTGCGAGGGCGGAATATCTCCGTGTCCGGGCAGCCGCCAGCGTAAGAGCGCTTCCGCTCCAATGATGCGGCCGCTGCGCAGGTCGACCTTCGGCTGGTACTTGATGACGAGCTCGTCGCGCTCCAGCGCGCGCCGCAGCTTGCTCTTCAACATGAGCCGCTCGACAGCCGCAGCGTTCATTTCGGGGGAGTAGAAGGCGAAGGTGTTACCGCCGTTCTGCTTCGAGTAGTACATCGCCGCGTCCGCATTGCGGATGAGGTCGATGACGTTCTCGGCGTCCCGGGGGCACAGCGCCACGCCAATGCTCGCCGTCAGGAAGACTTCATGCTGGTTGAGTTGGAACGCGCGGCTCACTTCCGTGAGGATGGAGCGCGCGAGATGGGCGATCGGACCGCGGTTGTCCGAATCGGCGGGCAATCCGTCCACGAACAGCGCGAATTCATCACCGGCGAGCCGGCCGACGATGGTGTCTTTCGGGAGTGACCGGGTGAGGCGCTCCGCGAGCACTTCGAGCACCCGATCGCCCGAGCCGTGACCGAAGGTGTCGTTCACTTCCTTGAACCGGTCCATATCCAGATACAACAGCGCGACCACCTGCCCGCTGCGCAACGCGCGAGCGATCGTCTGCTGCAGCAGGTGGTGGAACTGCATCCGGTTCGGGATCTTGGTGAGCGCGTCATAGCGGGCGAGGTAGCGGATGCGCCGCTCAGCACGCTTGCGATCGGTAATGTTGCGCGCGACGAAGATGTTGCCCTGGAACTGCGGATCGTCGCTTTCGATGTGCGAGCCGGTGAGCGACACGGGGATCGTTTGTCCCGCACGAGTTTTTACGACGGTCTCGCGTGTCTCTTGCGCGGCTTGTGTCAGATCGAAGCTTTCGCGCTCACGCTCGTCGAGCACGGCCACGATACCGCGACCGAGGATCTCCTCCTCGCTGAAGCCGAGAAGCTTGCAGGCGGCGGAGTTCGCCAGCTTGATCACGCCGTCAGGCGACGTTACGAACACAGCGTCTGTCATGCTGTTCAGCACGCTGTGCAGATAGCTCTTGTTAATAGTGTATTGGCGCAGACGTGCGCGCATGCGCTCGAGTGCCTGTTGCAGGTCACCAAGGACGTCACGGCGCCGCACTTCGAGAGGGCGCGTGTAGTCGCCCTGGCCGATGCGATCGGCACTCTTAATGAGAGCATCGATCGGCCGCTCGATTTTGTGCGCGGCTCGCCACGCGATGGCGGCCCCCACGAGCCCGACCAACAACGCCAGCACGCCCGCCAGAATCAGGGCGAGATGCGATTGCGAGGCGCTCGCCGCGACGAGTCGCCCGGTTAAACTGGTTTCCGGTACCGGAGCCGCCTGCTCGAGCAACACCTTAACCGTACCGAAGGTCTCCGGCGTCGCAGCTCCCGGGATGTTTTCCACGAGAGTGCGGACGGGCTCGGTCGCCTCTGCCTGCAACACGCCTTTCTGCGGCTGTACGCTTCTGTGCCAGGTGTATATGACGGTACCGGTGCTATCCATCACCGTGATCGCCGCTACGGTCGGATCCTCGATGAACGGCAACAATCGACGGGCCACCGTGACTGTATCCCGTGTGCGGATGGAGTTCGTGATCGAGTCGGCGGCGTGTGCAGCTGTGCTGCTCGCGCGAGCACGCAACTCCACATCCAAACTCTCGCGGGCGGTATCTTCGGCCATCGCGCCGAGATGGCGTGTGTCGGAGTCGTGCTGCCAGACCAGCAGAACGGTCACCGCAGCCATAGCGAGCAGAACGGCTACGAAAGCCGCGGTCGCGTATTTCAATTTGAGACTGACGGCAGTCATTTATCTGGGGCTTCGCCGGTCGGAAAGGCTTGCCCGTATCCCCGTAATATTTCGGGGATGATATTAACCGTCGTCCGGCTGGGAACGCCACCGGAATGGGGCGCCAATTGGCGACAAAATGCGCGCCAACAGGTGTTAAATCGCCCTTTCTGCGGTGCTTATTTTCCTTTGGCCACCATCTTGACCTCAGCCGGCTGGCCGGACCAGACGCGCTTGATATAGCCCAGCATGAGCCCACGCATGGTGGACATCGGATCGGCGCTCGCCGCGAAAATCGGCGGGCTGCGCCGCAGCAAGCGCCAGTTCTCGCTGCGCAGGATCTGCCGGAGGTACTCCATGTTCCGGTCGATCGCTTCCATGTAGGGGTTGCGACCGCCGTAGAGGGCTTCCAGAAAGCGGTAAGCCGCATGGAACTCGCCATCGAGGCGCTTGGCGCGCACCTCGGCCACGAACTCCGGCGTCTGGCGCAGCAGATCGAGGCCGGAGGCGTACTTCACCTGTCGGCCGCCGTTGGCGGCGACGGGCAGCGCGACGCCGCCGAGCACGAACTCCGCGTAAAGGCGGTCACGGCACTTTTCCAGGTAACAGCGATCGGCGATCTGGGCGACCATGTCGGCGGTGCCGAGCAGGTGACCGAGCATCACGTCACGCTTGTCGGGGACCTTCGCTTCGATCTTCGGGAAGGGGACTTCGTAACCGGTGAAATGAATGATCTGGGAGGTGACCGGTACCCAGGCGCTCAGGCCAAGCTCCGGCAAATATTCTTCCAGAAAGCGGGCGCCACGCGATACGTGGGTGCGGGTGAACTCCGCGCCATTGCGTGATTCGTGGTCGTCCGTGCGCCGTAAGTAACCGACGTCATGGAATAGGCCGACGATGAGCCCCACGATCGCGCGCTCACTGCCGAGCCGAGCTGCATCTGGCTGCATCCGCTCGTGCCCCACGATGAGGCGGGCGAGCGCCAGGGTTATGTCCAACGTGTGTTGGCGATCGTGATAGACGGTATCGACACCGAAATAACCCGGCACCTGGCCGGCGAACAGTCGCTCGAAGTGCTCGAACGCCTGCTCGAGCGGCTTGAACTCAAGTTCCGGCCAGACGGGCCGATAAAGCGCTTCGACAGCCTCGAGAACCGCCGCGGGCACACTCACCTGCACGGTATTGGTTACGTCGAAATCACTGCGCCGAACGCTTTTCATTGTGGGTGCTGCTGTGCGGCTCGACAGCCGTCCCCGATCTTCGATCCTCGGCAGTCTAGGCAGTAAGGGGGGTGACGGCAGCGAAGCGGCGCACAGTTTCGTGCTGCTGCCCTGGTGTACGCGTTGATGCTGCGCAAGCGTCGCTTGACGGCGCTATGTCAAACGGCTACGCCAACGCAGACGTTAAGTTAATAGATGCGTAAGCCGCCGTATTTGCGACGGATACGGCGATCGAGCACCTGCCAGCCGAGCAGGAACCCCAATCCCAACGCCACCACGAACGAGCCCAGCGCCCAATGCCACACGGGCCGTGCGGGCGAGTCGGGCGGCGTCATGAAATAGGGTGGGTCGTGGGCCGGTTGTTCGGCTGCGGCCGCGGTGTCTTCGGCGCGGGGCGTCGCGGCCGGTGTTGAGGGGGACGCCGGCGCCGCGGGAGAGTTCGTTGCCGCCGGCGGCGATACCGTCGCAGGCGAGCCACCGGCCGTGTTGGTTTGTGCGCCCCCTGGCTTGCCGTGCGGCGCCCCTTTGGCCGCCGCCAACTCTCCTTCCAGTCGCGTCACATCCTGTTTGAGCTTCTCGACTTCGGCAGTGCGCTCGCTGAGCCGCACGTGCAGCGGCTCATCGGCCGACAGGTATGATTTCCGAACCCAACCTTCCGTGCCGTTGGTCAGATGCACATGGACCTGATCGCCCTGGCGGTCGAGAACCTCCACCCCATCGCCGCTCTTGATGGTGGCTATACGTTCTCCGGTCGAATCGGGCGCGCTATTCACGTTCACCACGACCTGCTCGACGACGTACGCAGTCTCCGCGTGAGCTGCGGAGGCCGCTGCTGCCAGACCCGGCAGCAGTAACAACGCCCCCCGGTACCTCACGCGTCGATGCCGTGTTGTTTCAACAATGCCCGCACATCCGGCGGTCGTCCGCGAAACTCGATGAAGGCCTCGAGGGCGTCGCGACTGCCGCCACGCGTAAGAATGGTGTCCAGAAAGCGCTGCGCGGTGGTGCGATCGAACACGCCCGTTTCCTCGAACGCCGAGAAGGCATCCGCCGCCAGGACCTCCGCCCACTTATAACTGTAGTACCCGGCCGCATAGCCGCCGGCGAAAATATGTCCGAAGCTGTTGGGAAAGCGGTTCCACTCCGGCACCGGAACGACGGCCACCTCACGGCGTACCTCGTTCAGAATGTCCAGGACGCGCCCGCCGCGCTCCGGGGAAAATTCCGCGTGCATCCGGAAATCGAACAGGGCGAACTCGAGCTGCCGCATCGTCTGCAGGCCGGCGTGGAAGCTGCGGGTCGCGATGAGACGGGACTGGGTCTCCACCGGCAGCGGCGCGCCGGTCTGGTAGTGCCCGGAGATCCGTCGTAGCACATCAGGGTGCCACGCGTAGTTCTCGAGAAACTGACTCGGCAGCTCCACGGCATCCCAGGAGACGCCGTTGATTCCGGCGATGCTCGGATAGTCGACCCGCGTCAACATGTGGTGCAGCCCGTGCCCGAACTCATGAAACAGCGTCAGCACGTCGTCGTGTGTCAGGAGTGCCGGACGGCTCGTGCCCGGTGGCAGGAAGTTGCACACCAGGTAGGCGACCGGCAGCGCTGAGCCGGAGTCGAGTTGCTTGCGGCCGACGCACTCGTCCATCCACGCCCCACTGCGCTTGTTGGGTCGCGCGTAGGCGTCGAGATAGAAACTGCCGATGGCCTGTCCCGCACTGCCTTCGATTTCGAAGAAGCGCACGTCCGAATGCCAGACCGGAGCGTTCTGCCGTTCGCGGATGCGGACGCCAAACAGGCGCTCCGCAACTTCAAACAGCCCGATGAGCACCTTCGGCAGCGGAAAATACGGACGTAGCTCTTCCTGCGAAACGTTGTAGCGGGTGCGCTGCAGCTTCTCGGCGTAGAAGCCCACATCCCAGGCGGAAACCGGGTGTCCCGCGAAGGCCTCGAGCTCGGCGAATTCGCGTAGTGCCGCGGGCCGGGCCGCACGGGCGAGCTCGTGGAGGAATTGGATGACCTCCTCGGGAGTACGCGCCATCCGTGTCGACAGGGCGTATTCCGCGTAGCTGCGGAAGTCGAGCAGCCGGGCTGCCTCGTGCCGGAGGCGCAGAATGTTTTCCATGACCTCGGAATTGTCCCAACGGCCGGCGTTCGGGCCGTTATCCGAGGCACGCGTTGTCCACGCTTCGTAGAAAGCGCGGCGCAAAGTCGCCGATTCCGCATCCGTGACGACCGCAACATAGGTCGGCTGGTCGAGGGTGAGAACCCAGCCTTCGACGCGTTTCTCGTGTGCGCGTCGCCGTGCCTGTTCGATGAGCATCTCGTTCAGGCCACGCAGCTCCTCGCTGTTGGCGACGTGATACGTCCACCCGTTCGTGGCGTCGAGCACGTTCTCTTCGAACTTCGCCTGCAGTTGGGTGAGCTCCAGCATCACCGCCTTGAAGCGCTCTTTGCGCTCGACCGGCAGGCCGACACCGGCGAGCCGGAAATCACGCAGCGCGTGCTCGATGACCTGGCGCTGTACCGGCGCGAGTGCGGCTCCTTCCTCCTCGGCAATCGTTCGATAGGCCCGGTAGAGCGATTCGCTTTGCGCAAGATCCGTCTGGTACGCCGACAGCAGCGGGAGACAGGCGTTGTAGCCCGCCCGCAGCGCGTCGGAATTCAGCACTGCGTTCAGGTGGCTCACGGGAGACCAGGTGCGCGAGACCTGGTGCTGCAGCTCTTCGAGGGGCTCGATGACCGTGGCGAAGGTCGGCTTCCCGAGCGACTCCAGTTGACCGATCCGGGCGCGGCTGCGCTCCAGGAGCTCGCGTACGCCCGGCTCGACGTGCTCGGGCCGAATTAGCGCGAAGGGGGGAAGAGGCTCGTGCCCCAGCAGAGGGTTTTCCATGGATGTCTCGTTCCCGTGGGAGAGCGCCATTCTAATCCACACCTCCTGTCCCCATGTACCATGAGGGCGGAAGCGGCACGAACGGGATCCGGTGATATGTCCGACCAATACGACCTGATTGTCATCGGCGGCGGCAGTGGTGGCCTGGCGGCCGCCAAGCGCGCGGCAGAATACGGCGCACGCGTAGTGCTCATCGAGTCGGGACGGCTGGGCGGGGCCTGCGTGAACGTCGGCTGCGTCCCGAAGAAAGTCATGTGGAACGCGGCCGATCTCGCCGCCGGGCTCCATGACGCCCCCGAATACGGGTTCCGGGTGACCACCGACGGACACGACTGGCCGCTCATGAAGAAGAAGCGGGATGCCTACGTCCTGCGCCTGAACGGCATCCACGAAAGCCTGCTCGCGAAGTACAAAGTGGAGCTCGTCCGGGGACACGGTCGCCTTCTGGACGCTCATACAGTGCTGGCGGCGGATCGCCACCTCCATGCGAAACACATCCTGATTGCCACCGGGAGCAGGCCCCTGGTGCCGGAAATTCCGGGCGCGGAGCTGGGCATCACCTCGGACGGATTTTTTGAGCTCGAGGATCGGCCACGGCGGGTAGCGGTCGTCGGCAGCGGCTACATCGCGATCGAGGTGACGGGCATTCTCGCCGCACTGGGATCGAAAACGACGCTCGTCCTGCGAGGCGAGAGTGCCCTGAAGGGTTTTGACACCATGATCGGGCAGTGCACCCTGAAAATCTTTCGCGACGAGGGCGTCGAGGTCGCCACGAGTGCGTGGCCGGAAGCGCTCGCGCGCAACGCTGACGGCGCTTTGGAGCTGACTGCCCGCGATGGCCGGCGCTTGGGGCCGTTCGATACGGTGATCTGGGCGATCGGGCGTGGGCCGGTGTCGGATCACCTCGGTCTGGAGCAGGCCCGGGTGAACCTCGATTCGCAGGGCTACATCACTACCGACAAATACCAGGTCACCAACTCCGAAAACATCTACGCGATTGGCGACATAACAGGTCGTGCCCAACTCACTCCCGTCGCGATTGCCGCGGGCCGACGCCTGTCGGATCGTGTCTTCGGCGGCATGAAAGATCGCCACCTCGACTACACCAACATTCCCACCGTCGTGTTCGGTCATCCGCCCATCGGGACCGTGGGGATGACGGAGGCGGCGGCGCGAGATATGTATGGAGACGAGGCCGTCACCGTGTTCGCCGCGAGCTTCGTTCCGATGTACTACGCCATGACAGCCGCGAAGCTGCGGTGTGACATGAAGCTCGTCACCGTGGGCCCGGAGCAGAAGGTCGTCGGCGTTCACATCGTGGGTGACGGCGCGGACGAGATGTTGCAGGGCTTTGCGGTGGCCGTACGTATGGGAGCGACTAAGAAAGACTTCGACGATACGGTGGCGATCCATCCCACCGTCGCGGAAGAGCTCGTTACGATGCGGTAGCGTCGGCGCGGTGAGGCGCGCCGGTCGCGAGCGCCTCTCTACTGCGCCGACATACTCGGCAGTGCGGCGCGCTCCTTCAGTGCCGCCAACACCGGCGCGGTCGCCGGGCGCACCCCTCGCCAGATGCGAAACGACTCGGCCGCCTGCTCCACCAGCATTCCCCAGCCTTGCAGGGCGCGCGCGCAGCCGAGCTTGAGCGCCCAGCGCACGAACGGCGTGTCAGATTTTCCGTACGCCATGTCATAACAGATGGTTTCGGGTCCGACGACCGCGGGGGGGATGGCGGGAATGTCGCCGCTCAGGCTGGCGGAAGTCGCGTTGATGATGAGATCGTAAGCCCCACCCGCGATGTAGCGGAAACCAACACCGCTCGTCTTACCGAGTTTCTCGAAGGCTCTTGCGAGCGCCTCCGCACGCTCCGAAGTCCGGTTCGCGATGACGATTTCGGCGGGGGAGAGGGCTAGCAGCGGGGCGAGCACCCCTCGTGCCGCGCCACCGGCGCCGATCATGAGAATGCGGCGGTGGGTGATGACGATTCCCTGGTTATCGCAGAGATCGCGCACCAAGCCGGTGCCGTCGGTGTTGTCGCCGAGGATCGTGCCGTCATTGCGGACCGCGAAAGTGTTTACGGCGGCGGCATGCGCCGCGCGCGCGGTGAGGTCGTCGGCGACGTCGACCGCGGCAATCTTGTGGGGCAGGGTGATGTTGAGCCCCCGGCCGCCCTGCCGGAAAAACTCGCGCACCCGCTCGTGAAAGGCGTCCGGTGCGAAGTCATACAACCGGTAGGACATCGCCTGGCCGGTCTCGCGACTGAACAGGCCGTGGATGAACGGCGACCAGCTATGGGCGACGGGGTGTCCCACTACTCCATATTGGTCCCACGTTTCTGCTGCACTCGCTGGTGCGCTCATTTAACCGTGCTCGGGCTGGGGGCGGGAACGTCTCACTTCAGGGCCCGGATACTCGTGCCGCCCGCCTGTCCGGCCCGGGTCGCCGGCCGATCGAGCTGCGCCTGCAGTTCCGGTAACCATACACGCATGCGCTCGGCAAGAAGGTACGGCGGGTTCACAATCAGCAATCCCGACCCATTCAGACCCACTCGGGAGTCACGCGGATATAACCATAACTCGGCTACCAGGGTCTCGGTGCGGTCGAGACTTTGCGCCAGGCCCGCCTGCCAAGCTGCTATGTCGCGCTCGTCCTTGATCGGATACCAGGCGGCAATGACCCCCGTCTGGAACCTCCGTAGCGCCTCCACGATAGCGGCCGAGACACGCTCGAAATCGTGGGTGGTTTCTTCGTACGGTGGGTCGATGAACGTGAGGCCGCGGCGCTCTGCCGGGGGGAGCCACGCTCGGAGTCGCTCGAAACCGTCGCCCTGCTCCACGCGCATCTGTGAGTTGTAGGCGACTGCCGCCTCTAACACCCGTGCCTCGGCGGGCACGAGCTCGACCAGTACCGCGCGATCCTGGGGCCGCAGCTCGCTCGCCGCGAGCAAGGGCGAGCCTGGATAGGCGCGCCGGCTACCCTCGCGCGCGCGATATTCCTCGAGTCTTTGCGCGTAACGCCGCAACTCCTCGGAGTTGTTCTCGTTGGCGGAAAAGCGGGAAACGCCGCCCTCCGCCTCCGTGCCGCCGAGGGAAAGATCGTAGGCGCCGCGACCCGAGTGGGTCTCGAAATAAAAGAGCCCTTTATCCTTGCGCTGCAGTGCAGTCAGTAATGCCAACAGCGTGACGTGTTTGTGAACGTCAGCGAAATTACCTGCGTGAAAGGAGTGTCGGTACTTCAAAGGAGCCTATCTCACCGATGTTCATCTGCTGCGGACGACCCGCATCGGCCGCTTGGCGCGATCCTTTCGCTTACATAGTCCGTGCTATGCGCGCGAAACGATCGCGCCAAGCAGCTCGATGGGGCCGGCTGTTGCGTGCGCTCCGCGCACTCACAGGCGGTCCGGGGCAGTCCTCGCGGGCAGCCCGTGCGACGCGTGCGTCGCACCCCTCGCGACGATGCCCATCAGTGAGATAGGCTCCTCGCACACCGCTGTTATTTCGAGCCGTGCATCATTTCGCACCGCGCGGACGACTGCCCGAGACCGTGTCGCTGGCTGCAGGCTTAGTATTGTTGGCTGACTTGGCGGTGGTGGCTTTTGCCTTCGCCGCGGTGGGCGCCGCTTTGTGGCCGTCGTGGGCCGCCGCTTTACCTTTTCCGTCGCTCGCACCCTTGCCAGGCTGCGCGGACGATGACGCCGCCTTCTTCGCGGCTGCCTTGGCCGCTGTGCGGGGCGCCGCCGCTGAAGAGGCTGTTCCTTGCGAGGCAGGCGTAACGTGTGTTGGCTTCGTACCGCCGGCGGCTTGGTCGGCTTTGGCTTTGCCCGCGGCCGCCTTACCCTTGCCCTTGCTTGCGCCGTTCGCGCCCTTCTTTTTCGCCGCTCCCTTGGCGCCATCCGCTGCCGCAGCTTCTGCGCCCGCCGCCGGTGCCGCCGCCGCGCCCTTCTTCTTACCACGCCCGAAGCGCCCAAACCGGCCACCGCCGCGCTCCGGCGCCGCCGCGATGAGGGCTTTGCATTCCTCCAGCGTCAGCGTCTTCGGCTCGCGATCCTTCGGAATCTTGGCGTTCTTCTTCTTATCGGTGATGTACGGCCCATAACGACCGTTCAACACCTGGATGCCGTCATCCGGAAAATCGAGAATCAGGCGGTTCGCGTCGGCCTCCTGTTTGAGGCGGATGACTTCGAGCGCGCGCTCGTGAGTGATCGTGTACGGATCGTCCTCTTTCAGCGAGACATACTTGCTGCCGTACTTCACATACGGACCGAAGCGGCCGACGTTGGTAGTAATCGTTTCGCCGTCAGCGGCCAGCCCGAGAGTGCGGGGCAGCTGGAAGAGGTCCATCGCGTCGGCGAGATTGATCGAGTCCATCTTCTGGCCCGGGCGCAACCCGGCGAACTTGGGCTTTTCTTCGTCGTCCTTGGTTCCGATCTGCACGAAGGGACCGAAGCGGCCCATGCGCACGGTGACCGGCTTCCCCGTCGCGGGGTCCTTGCCCAACTCACGCGCCTGCGCGACCTGCTCGCGGGTCACGTTCTTCTCGATCGACTCGACCTGGTCGATGAAGGGCTTCCAGAACTTCTCGAGGGGTGTGGTCCACTCCTCTTCACCGCGCGAGACGGCGTCGAGCTCATCCTCCATCGCCGCCGTGAAGCCATACTCCACATAACGGTGGAAGTGCTCCGTCAGGAAACGACCGACGATCTTGCCGATATCCGTTGGAATGAAGCGGCGGGCGTCCATCTCCACATACTCGCGATCCTGCAAGGTCGAGATGATCGTAGCGTAGGTGGAAGGCCGGCCGATGCCGTGCTCTTCGAGTGCCTTTACGAGGGAGGCTTCGGAGAAGCGCGGCGGCGGCTCGGTGAAGTGTTGCTCGGCACGGATGGCGAGGAGGTCCACCGTGTCGCCCTCAGTCATCGGGGGCAACACGTGATCGCTGTCGTCCGCCTTCACGTCGTCCATGCCTTCCTGGTACACCGAAATGTATCCCGGTTTCACCAAGGTCGAACCGTTGGCACGAAGCATGTGCCTGGTGGGCCCATCGGGGCCAGCGAGCATGTCGACCGCGACCGTGTCGAATACCGCGTGATTCATCTGTGAGGCGACCGCGCGTTTCCAGATGAGCGAATACAGCCGGAAATGATCGTCCTCGATCTTGCCTTCGATGCTCGCAGGCGTAATCGCGGCGGATGTCGGGCGGATCGCTTCGTGCGCTTCCTGCGCGTTCTTCGACTTCGTCTTATAGATGCGCGGCTCGTCGGCGACCTCAGCCTTGCCATATAGCCGGGTAGCGACTTCGCGAATTTCTGTGATCGCTTCGGCCGCTAGCGATACCGAGTCCGTACGCATGTAGGTAATGAGGCCGACGCTGCCCTCTTCACCACCTATGTCCAGACCTTCATACAACTGCTGCGCCAGACGCATGGTTCGTCGCGCGTTGAAACCGAGTTTGCGCGCGGCTTCCTGTTGCAGTGTCGAAGTGGTGAACGGCGGCGCCGGGTTCCTGCGACGCTGCTTGCGATCGATAGCGATGACGCGGAGCTGGCCGGGGCCATCTGCGGGCGCGCCGGCAGCGGCCGCGGCGTCATGAGTGGCCGCCTGTATGGTTCGCTCGACCTCGCGCGCCTGTGACTCGTTGGTGAAGCTGAACTGCTCCACCTTCTGTCCGCGGTACTCGATGAGTTTGAGAGGGAAGGGCTGGGCCGCTGTGGTCGCCACGTGCGAGCCTTCGCCGTCGATACTCCAATACTCCTGCGGGATGAACGCAAGAATCTCCGCCTCGCGCTCGCAGATCATGCGCAATGCGGGACTCTGTACCCGGCCGGCGGACAGTCCCTGCCGCACCTTCTTCCAGAGCAACGGCGAAAGGTTGAAACCAACCAGGTAATCCAACGCCCGGCGCGCCTGCTGCGCATTGACGAGATCGAGCGACAGTCCGCGCGGTTGCGCTACGGCTTCGCGAACGGCGTTGCGCGTGATCTCGTAGAACACAACGCGATGGACGTCTTTGCCCACCAGATCGCCGCGCGAATCCAATATTTCCCGTAAGTGCCAGGCTATGGCCTCACCCTCGCGGTCAGGGTCGGTTGCCAGGTAGAGGGACTTCGCTTTGCGCAGGGTGCGGGAGATGGCGTCGACGTGGCGCTCGTTCTTCTCGAGCACCTGGTATTTCATGGCGTAGCCATGCTCGGGATCGACGGCGCCTTCCTTGGGCACGAGGTCGCGGACGTGCCCGTAGGACGCGAGCACTTCGAAGTCTTTGCCAAGGTATTTCTTGATGGTCTTCGCCTTGGCAGGCGATTCGACGATGACCAGGTTGTCTGCCATTGCTTACCGAATATCCCTGACCGAACTCACTGGATGCCAAAAACGAAAAACCGCGGACGGACCGCGGACCTGTTCTGACCGTGGCCGCCGCCCCGCTTCAGTGCGGAACGTTAGGATGCCCATCGGACACCAGATCCTCGAGCCGCTCGAACGCCAACTCCTGCCCCGGCTGGCTCGACAACACCATGAGCACGACCCACTTGAGCTGCTCCGTGTCGAGCTCGTCCGCGTCCAGCGCCAACATGCGCTCGATCACGATCTCACGCTGCTGCGGCGACAGAATGCCAAGGCGCTCGAGCGTAAACAGAAACCCGCGGCACTCCGTCGACAATCGCGCGAGCTCTCCGTCGGAGAAAATCCGCACCGTCGGCCCTCTTCCTTTGTCCTTTGTGGATAAAGGCAAGGGTGGGCGATCGCGCTCGCAAGCCAGATCGGCGAGCCAGTCGAGCGCGCGCTCGACATTCGCCTGCGCGAAGCCGGCACGTTCGAGATCCCGCACGAGATGCTCGCGTTCAGGTACCTCGGGTACCTCGTCGAGCATATAGCGGTCAAAAACGTAAATCAGGATGTCGAGAACGCTGCCGGTCATCATTCAGGTATGCGGTCATAACGACCGCCCGGGAGAGCTGCCACGCAGCCTTCGAGCTCGAGAATCAGCAACATCGAGGCCAGCGAGTCGCTCGGGAGGCCGGTGCGCTCGACGAGTCCATCGATGGTTGCGGGTTCAAAGCCGAGCGCATCTAACAGCATTTCATACTCCTTGTCCAATGGGGTACCTGTCTTCCGGCGGCGCCGTGCGGCCATAACCCTTTGTCCGTGAACGGGTATTTGCAACTCGGAGAGAACGTCGCCGGGTTCCTCGACGAGCTTCGCGCCCTCGCGGATGAGCTTGTGACAGCCGCGCGAGAGTGGACTATGTATAGAGCCGGGTATTGCGAACACGTCGCGCCCCTGCTCTCCGGCGTAGCGTGCGGTGATCAGTGAGCCACTGCGGCAAGTGGCCTCCACGACTAAAGTGCCGTGGGAGAGTCCGCTGATGATGCGGTTGCGTCTTGGGAAGTTGCGCTTCGAGGGTTCGGTCCGTGGCGGAAACTCTGATATGAGTGCACCGCTCTCGCGAATCCGCGCGGCGAGCGACGCATTCTCGGAGGGATAGACCGCGTCTAAGCCGGTGCCGAATACGGCGACGGTGACGCCGTCAACCTGTAACGCGCCTTGGTGACTCGCTGCGTCCACGCCCACGGCCAGGCCGCTCGTGATAGTCAGTCCCGCGCGCGCGAACCCTGCGGCGAACGCTCGCGCCGTGTTCCGCCCCGCGGCTGTGGGATTGCGTGACCCGACCATGGCGAGCTGCGGCGAATGCAGGGCCTCGATAGAGCCTAGAACGAACAACACCGCGGGGGCGCCGGGGGTTTGGGCCAACATCGGCGGATAAGCCGTGTCCGTGCACAACAGCAGCTTGGCGCCGCTGCTCTCGATCCACCGCAGGTCGCGGAGTAACTCCGCCTCATCCGGCGCGGCCAGAAACGCTCGCGCGGCGGGCGGTATACGAACTCCGCGCAGCATGTGCGCGGGACACTCGACAGAAGACTCACCACCCGTCACTTCGAACAGCGCACGCACGTGCTCGGCCGTCAGACCCGGTGTTCTCGCCAACATCGCACGGACTTTGGTCGCCTCCATGCGCAAGAGCATAGAGGAGTGTCAGACGGATGGCGCCTGGGTGAAACTGACGTAAGTGTATAAAAACAAACGCCCGCGGTGCGCAATACACCGCGGGCGTCTTGGGAGAGTGACGCGCCAGTACGCGCGCCAGGTGCGCAGCGTTACGGGTTGTGCACGATGTCCTGAAGTTGAATGGTGTCGGTGGCGCCGAGGATGAGCCCGTAGCTCACCCGGTCGAACGCGCGGAACACCAGCATCGTGCCCGTACGCTCATCCGGCAGCTTCACCTTTTTCGCGAACGAAGAATCGAGATCCTGGTTCTTACGGGTGAAGCTCGCTCCATGTGCGTAAACGTCACGGACGACCGAGCCGGCCCGGTCGATTCCGAGCACAGTGCCGTTGTTGACGCCGTCCCGCGTGCCGCGGTTGATTGCGACAATCTGGTACTGACCGATGAGGTCGGTTCCGTCCACCACCGCGATGATCCGGCCGCGAACATTGTTGTGCGGCGCGCTTGGTATGAAATTCAACGGCGTGTCGTTGTCTGCCGAGAGCACCTTGTCGCCGCGCAGTGTCTCGCGCGCGGTGTCGATCAACACTGCCTTGGTGACGTCGCCAGGCTTCGAGACCAGGGCCGTCGCCGTATAGACGCCTTGATAGCCCACGACCTTGCCATCATCGGGATCGCGCAACGGGTCGCCGATGTGCACGACGCTGTAGCGTGCGTTATTCGGTCCGTTGAGGTTTTTCACA
>Ga0209169_10001390_pt1 | contig 14760 bp, 12 predicted proteins | sample HubBroMetageWRM4_FD_188346 | JGI IMG/M metagenome (GOLD analysis project Ga0209169, IMG submission 188346) | Warmed soil microbial communities from the Hubbard Brook experimental Forest, New Hampshire - Hubbard Brook CCASE Soil Metagenome WRM 4... | ecosystem: Environmental > Terrestrial > Soil... | reverse complement strand
GCTGTATCTAGTGCTTCTCTGCGTAGTGCTCGGACCATACGGTTCAAACCGCAGAGCCACGATCTTCCGTCACGCGAGGGCATCCCTGCGCCGGCTTGAAGAGACTGTAGACCGAGACTGGCGCCCGCAAGCCCTAGGGCACGCCCTAACGCTCTTCTTCGTCATGCTGATGCTATGCGGAGCCATAGATACCGGTCATCAGCTAACTCCCATCTTCGCGATCGCGACCGTGGCCTTTTTGGTATTTTTCGGCCGCACCAGGCTCCTGGCCTGGCCCGGCGTCATGTTGCTACTCGCTGTGGGCTGGATCTGCTACGCGGCCGTTGCCTTCTGGTCGGGGCACCTGTCGGTAATATTCGGTGGTCTGGGCTCAGTGGGAGGAAACTATTCGGGTGACCTACGCCTACATGGAAACGTCTCCCATTCGCAGGTCGATGACATTCGCCTCTTGATCTTCGCCGGCATATGGGCGCTTGCGCTTATAGGATTTTTCCTTAGCCGCAAAGCCGGCGTTAACCGCATCGCCGCGGGCGTGATTATGCTGACACCGCTCCTCACGGCGGCCGGACAGTCATATGGCGGAGAAGCTGGCCTACGCGCGTTTCTCTTCTCCCTTCCCGGCGCCCTTTGCCTCGTGGCGGCGACTTTGACATCCTCCGGCCTGAGACTTGGGATAATTCTTGCCGGTGCATTGACGACAGCGCTTGTTCCAGGCTTCCTGATCGCCCGCTGGGGGAATGAGCTCTCTGAGATGGTCGTGCCAGGCGAGATCGCCGGAATGAACGCCTTGTACCGCATTGCTCCGCCAGGATCCGAGATAGTCTCGATTACCCCGCAAGTTACCTGGGAATATAAAGATATCGGGCAGTACCAGTATGACAACAGCCTTACTGAGTTCGCCTTCGGATCAACCTCTAGCATCACCGCACAGATGACTAATCCCCGGGGGGACTATGTGATCATCACCGCCAGTCAGCTCGAGTATGCACAGGAAGCGTACGGCCTGCCGCCTAGCTGGGGAACTGGTGTCGAACGAAGCCTGAACGCTTCACCCACGTTCCGCCTGCTCTATTCGAACTCCACAGCCCAAGTCTATGAATATACCGGACATAAATGATGTCACAGACTCAGAGCTCACCTATCGAGGGTAAGAGCCCGCCGGCTGGCCTCCGGATGGATCGCCTAGTGATCGGCATGCTCGCGGTAGGGCTATCAGTTATTAGCATCGCCGCCACGGTCCTCTCAACTCCCTGGCAAATCCGATTTCCCATAGTGGCGGTTACCGCGCTATTCGGGCCAGCCATCCCGGCCCTGCGGCTGCGCCCGGAACTCAGCCTCCAGGAGTGTCTGGTGTATGGCATCGGGGTCAACGTCGCACTGCAGATGCTAGTCGGGCTAGCCCTTGTGATGTGGCATATATGGATCCCGGTAACCGCCTCGCTAGGCCTGTTCGTAATCTCCTTGGCCGTAGGCCTCAAGCTGCTGTTTACCGCAGGGATATAGGGAGCCGGAAGAATGCACTCTACAGATCCGATACTTCGGTTGATGGGAAGGCATGTACTGCCGGGAGTATTCTTCGTGGTGCTGAGCTCGCTCTTGCTTTGTCTCTGGGAGCTGCGGCGCCTCACCTCAGGCGATGACAAGACTACGAGGCGGTGGCTGCTGCCTGTCGGCGGGCTTGTGCTCGGCCTTCTATCGATCGCCTTCATCATGGCCAGGTTTATTACGGTCGACTAGCCCTCTGCCGATATCAATCCGGATGTAGAAGACCAGCACGCAAGGATGCCGATGACCTACCGAACCATTAAGCTCGGTAAAACCGGGATAGAGACTACTGCTCTCGGATTTGGCAGTGCCAATCTTTTCCGGCTGCCGAGCGCAGCGCAAAGAGCCCAGATCTTGTGCGCAGCTCACGACGCTGGTATTCGCCACTTCGATGTTGCGCCCATGTATGGTCTCGGGCTCGCAGAGACCGAGATCGGCCGCTTTGCCCGCCGCCGCCGCGACTCCATCACCATCGCCACGAAGTTCGGCATCGCGCCAACCCGGCTAGCTCGATACGTCGGACGCGGGCAGCGACCAGCCCGGAGAATGCTGGAAGCGCTCCCGAGTCTCCGGGACCGGGCGCGTGAGAAGGCAGCTGGCCCCCGGTCCGGCCTGGCGGGCACGCTTCTTTACTCAGCCGAGGGCTACTGCCCAGCGGCCGCAAGGAAGAGCCTGGAGCGCAGCCTCCGTGCACTTAACACCGAGTACATCGACCTTCTGCTCCTGCACGATCCGCTTCCCGGCAGCGTGCGCTCACAGGATGTGCGCTGTTACCTAGAGGATGCCCGCGGCTCCGGCCTCATCAGGTCATGGGGACTGGCCGGAGAGCCTGCGCCCTGCCTCCAGGTAGCTGGCGGTTTTCCCGACGGCATTGACGTTCTTCAGGTGCGCGACGACATCTGGCTGCGGTCTGCACGCCACGTGCCTACCAATATCGGTGGACTGATCACGTTCGGGGCATTGGGCAATGCGTTGGCTCGGCTAATGCGTCTTCTATCCGCCGACCCTCGGGAACGCGGACGGTGGACCACGCTCACAGGCGAGGACTGCGGCAATCCCGAAACACTCGCGTCGCTGCTGCTCGCCAGCGCGCTTCGAGAGAATGATTCAGGCATCGTGCTTTTCAGCACCATACGGCCGCAACGAATCAGGCAGGCCACCGAGGCCGCGCAGGTATCGGCTGTGTCTGCCGTTGAGGCGCTGGCTGCCGCCTTGAGCCCGACCGGCACATATTCAGAAAGTTCTAGCAGGAAAGGCTCGACGCGTTGATTACCTCTGCTACCGCACTGCCCAATGATCACACCCTGACCGCCGATCTCGCCGTGATCGGTGCTGGGCCTGCGGGCATCGTGGTGAGTCTGGAGGCGGCCCGGTACGGCTTCGACGTTCTGCTGGTAGAGAGTGGACGCCAGAAGTTCGATCCAGACATCCAGAATCTGGCTGAAGCTGCCGAGATGGATCCAGCCCTGCACTCCCCAATGCGGCTGACAACGCGGCGTCAGCTCGGCGGCACCTCCGTTATATGGGGAGGCAAATGCGTTCCCTATGATGAAGTCGACTTCGACTACAGGCCGTTTATGAGCGATGCTCAGTGGCCAGTCAGCTACGACCAGATCGTGCCGTATTTTCAGCGGGCCTGCGACTGGCTGGCGTGCGGACGCGCAACGTTCGATACCACCCGGATGCCGCATCTCCCGCCTTCTCTCGTGCCAGGCTTTGCCGACGGTGACACGATGGCATCAACTCTTGAACGCTGGTCCCTGCCCACTAATTTCGGTCGCGAATACCGGGACGTCCTGCGACGCTCGGCTCGCGTTCGTGCAGTCACCGGCCTCACCTGCACGCAAGTCGTCTGCCGGGAAGGCTACCCAGAGGTAGATCACCTCTCGTGCCGTAACCTCGGAGGAAAGCACATCCAGGTCCGCGCTCGGGCTTACGTGCTCGCCTGCGGCGGGCTCGACACCACCCGCCTCCTGCTGGCTTCTCCCGGCCCGGGCGAAAGGCCTCTTGGCGACCACTCGGGACATCTGGGGTCGTGGTACATGGGACATCTGGAGGGAGTGATCGCCAATGTCCGGTTCAATACGGCACCCAGGTCCACGATCTTCGGGTATGAACGTGATATTGACGGCACCTATATACGGCGCAGGTTGACCGTCAGCCGCAAAGCGCAGCTCGCGGAACATCTTCCGAATGTCGCGGCATGGCTGGCAAATCCGGAGCTCGCCGATCCGCGGCACCGAAATGGAGTTCTCTCATTTGCCTACCTTATGCTACGCTCCCCGCTCGGCAGGCTCATGGCGCCAGACGCTCAGCGACTCTCGCTCAGCGGAGAGGAAGTGCCCGGCTCTCCTTATGGCGGGGCCGAGAGAGGGTCAGTGCGTCAGCACATGCTGAACGTGTCGCGCGACGTCTGGCCTGTCGCCCGCTTCGCAGTCGGGTTCGGTAGCAAGCGATTCCTGCCGCAGCGACGCCGGGCTGCCGGATTCTTCGTGTACAGCAAGGAGAACTCTTACCCGCTTCAATATCACGGGGAGCAGGCGCCGAAGCGGGACAGCCAGGTCACCTTGACTGGCGAGCGAGATGCCCTGGGAATGCCGAAACTAAAGATCGACCTTAAGTTTTCGGCGCAAGATGTAGACGGAATTATCCGGACTCATCATCTTTGGGATACCTGCCTGAGGGAGTCGGGACTCGGTCATCTTGAATATTTGTCGGCTGATCCCGAATCGACAGTATGGAGTCGTGCAGGCGGCGGCTTTCATCAACTCGGGACCACACGCATGGCAGCCCGGCAGGAGGATGGGGTCGTCGATTCCGACCTCGCCGTGCACGGCGTCAGCAATCTATTCGTGGCAAGCAGCTCAACCTTCGTGACGTCGGGGCAGGCCAACCCGACATTCATGATCGTTGCCTTTGCCGCCAGGCTGGCCGACCGGCTGAAGAAAGTGCTACCCGACCTGAAGCCAACTAGCTGTGATTAAGAGCGACGAGATGGACGATGCCCAGCTGGTAATGCTTAGGGCCCCCGCTACCTCTGCACACTCGGATGTTCATCGCACGCTCTTCCGCGATGCCATTGCTCTTATCAGCAATTCCGGCCTCACTTCCATCCTGGGAGTCGTCTACTGGCTGGCAGCCGCACATATAATGAGCCGCACCGATCTAGGCAGGGGCTCTGCGCTGCTGTCGGCCCTCTGGACCGTATCCGCATTGGCGCAGCTCAATTATGCCAGAGCTATACCCGGGCTTTTGCCCATGGCTCGCGGTAAGGCTACCAGGCGACTCGGGAAAATTTACACTCAGGTGGTGGTCCTTAGCGTGGCCGCGGGCTTGGCTTTCGCTATCATAGCACCAATGGTAAGCGGCAAATTTGGATACATCAGCGGAATCCCCAGCTTTGCGCCGCTCTTCGCGCTCTCTATTCCCATTTACAGCATCTTCACGCTGGAGGACTCGGTACTTGCCACCGTACGGCGCGCGGTAATCATCCCCTTCGAGAACGCCATATATGGCGTGCTGAAAATTGTTGTGTTGTTTATCCCGGTACTCTTTCGTATAATGCCGGGCAGCGTGGTGATGCTGGCATCATGGATTTTGCCGCTACCATTTATCGTGCTACCTCTCAACGTCTACCTTTTTAAGCGCGGAGTGCCGCAGGCGACTAGCACATTTCCCGCCGGCGCAGTGCCAGAGGAAGGTAAGTGGGTCCGTTATGACTTCCTCGGCTATCTCTTCTGGCTGCTTGGCACGCTTCCGCTGCCTGTAGTGGCTGTCACCGTTCTGGGACCAGCCAGAGCCGCGGCGTTTGCCGTGCCTTTTACGATAATTACCGCGATTGATGTGCTGTCACTCAATCTTGGCAACCAGCTGACCGCTGAGATGTCCCGTACATGGGGCGAATTTAGCGTTCTGACGATCCGTTTTGTCCGGCGCGCGTGGGGAGTGATCGCCGCGCTTAGCATCGGACTGATCGTCATGGCACCTTATGTGCTTTCGCTGTTTGGGACGCAGTACCGAACCGACGGGACCATGGTGTTCCAGATAATGATGGTCGCAGCGTTTCCGCGCGCCATAATGTTCTTCGGCATTGCCGCGGCGCGGGCTAGGGGAGTTGCCGCAAAATCTCCGGCCAGCGGACCTGTCATTCTCCTTTTGCAGGCCACTACCTGCTCCCTTACCCTGGCGATATCGCTGTTCGCGATGCATTTTGTGGGTATTCTCGGCATAGCGCTGGGCTGGACCATAGCGAGCGTGATAGGCGCGGCTATCGCCATCATAGCTGTCCGGCCGCTGCCGCTGCGCATGGTGGCTATCGGGAATGGCAGGCACCGTGGAAATTCGCAGCTGCGATCAACTCTGCTTCGAGTCGGACGCCGGGCCGAGCCGCGGCACAGATAATTTAGACAGCATGGTCCGGGCAGGGAGGCAAGATTCAATTGGTAGGGCAGCGCCTCGATCAGCCGGCGCAACCAACAAAGGCGGCGAAAGGACGCATCAAGTCACTGGACGGGCTACGAGGCGTCGCGGCGCTCATCGTCGTTTTCCACCATATACTGCTCACCGTCCCATCGCTTGCCTTGGCATACGAGTTCACTGAACCGCGTTATGCCCACGACTGGCTGGACATCCTCACTTATACGCCGCTGCACCTCATATGGGATGGCCCGGCTGCTGTGGTCATCTTCTTCGTGCTGAGCGGCTATGTCCTGTCGGTTCCGTACGCGGCAGGCAAGACCGGCGGCTGGCGTAGCTACTATCCGCAACGCCTCCTCCGTCTCTACCTCCCCGTGTGGGGCGCCCTCATCTTCTCCTTGATCGCCGTCACCGCCGTGCAACGTCACTACGTGCCTGGCGCCACTTACTTCGTCAACCTCCATGCCACGGCGCCGCATGGAGTGGCGCAGGCTGCCCGCAACGCCACGTTGCTCCTTAAGACCGGCTGGCTCGACAGCCCCCTATGGTCACTTCGTTTCGAGGTCGCCTTCTCGGTCTTCCTCCCGCTTGCCGTATGGGGCGGCGCCGTATGCCCCCGGTTGTGGGCGGTGAAGGGCGCGGCTTGTCTAGCTGTCGTGGTCGCCGGGTGGCAGCTTCACTCTCAACTGCTCGAGTACGTCCCCATGTTCGGCTTCGGTGTCATACTGGCCTACGAGCAGGAACGGTTCCGCGCCGTCACCAGGCGATTCACTCAGCCGCAGTGGATTGTGATCACGACGGTCTCGGTCCTGCTCATCTCCTCCTATTGGGACCTATGGGGCCTCGGACTAGGCGGCATCGCGGCGTTTGGTCAGGCGCTCTCCGCCATCGGCGGCTGCGGTGTTCTTGTCGCCATGCGCGACTGGCCCTCAGCCCGCCGCTTCGGCGAGGCCGCACCGATCCAGTGGCTCGGGAAACGGTCGTTCAGCCTCTACCTCATCCATGAGCCCATCGTTCTCACTGTCGTCTTTGCTCTCGGCGGCAAGCCGAACGTGCCTCTCATCTTTGCGATCGCGTTGCCGATCACGATGGTTCTGACCGAGGTGTTCTACCGGCTGGTCGAGCATCCGAGCCACCTGTTCGCCTTGGCGGTCGGCCGGCTGGTAAAGGAGCGCTGGCCAGTCCAGCCTGGACATGGTGGTCATCGCGGCCGGCTTCGTCCAGGGCTGCAAGAAGGCGTGGCCACTACGGTGGAACCTGCCCCGCGACTGCCGGCGTATCGGGCTGATCCAGGCGGACATCGGACGACAACGATCTCGCCGCCTAGACCGCCCCGAAGGTAACTGTCGTCGGCGATACTGGCGCTGTGGCTCTCCAGAGGCAGGTCATCGCGGCAGGCGGCGCCAATCGTTCCTACCTCGTGGCCGAGCCCCCGCCGGGCACGCCGGTCTCGGCGGTCATCATGAGCCTTCACGGCACCCGCTCGACCGCGGATCGCCAGGCGCGCCTGTCCGGTTTCGGGCAATTCGCCAGGACCGCAGGCGCCGTGGTGGTATTTCCCCAGGCAATCGAGCCGATCGGACCTGGCTACGAGTGGGACCTCAGCCGGGACGTCGACTACATTGCCGGGCTCGCCACCGAGCTCGTCAGCCGGCACCGGGTGGCTCATGGCCGCGTGCTCCTCACGGGGATGTCCGGCGGCGCCCGGATGTCGAGCCGTTTCGCCAGCGTTCACCCTGAGCTCGTCCAGGCGCTCGGTGCGGTGGCAGGGCTGCGCTCGCCGGCCGTCCCGGTGCGCCGGCCGGTCCCGGTCCTGTCGTTCCACGGCACGAACGACAGGATCAACCCGTACCGGGGCAGCGGCACGCAACGCTGGAACGAAAGCGTCCCCGACGCTGCCCTGGCATGGGCGCTGGCCAACGGCATCACGGCTGCGCCGGCGGAAGTGCCCGTGAGCCCGGCGCTGACCCGGACGACCTACGGTGCGGAGGGGCAGCCCGGCGAGGTGACGCTGTGGACGTCGCGCGGGGCCGGTCACACCTGGCCCGGCGGGCATCCCGGGCTGCTGCTGAGCCTCTTCCTCGGCCGTACGTCCCGGGAGATCGACGCCACCAAGTCGATCTGGGAGTTCGGGCTCCACCACGCCGGCGACCCGTGACGCCTGCGAGCTAGCGGCTGAAACGCAAAGCCGGCCAGGTCTGGCTATTCGCCATCCGCTTCGCAGCAATTATATCGTCTGCACTGTTAGTGCCCGTTTAGTGCGTGCTGGTGGCGTTCGGGGTAGCGGGAACCGGGCCCAGGAGTCGCAGCATTAACCAGCGGCACGCTCCGGCCGGCTTTCCCGGTATAGTTTTAATTATGGACTACCGGAGATGGTTCGTTAAGAGATCGAAAGCGGAAATCTTGATAATTGGTCTGCTTTCCCTTATCTTGATGATTTCTGCAGCGTCTCTGCAGATAAGCAAGACTTCCGTATCCTATGCCACTGGTGATTACATTCCGCCGGTAAGTGCAAATTTCTCCTATGGCTTTGACTTTGCCCAGCAAGGACCATACTTGCGCCAGGCCTCCGAAGCCAGAGCCATTTCATCGGCGCGCCGGGTAATGGCGTCGATTCCTGGAATGATTGAGGACACGTCGATTATGGATTGGGGGCTGCCTAACCCCGAGCCCACGCCGGGAACATTCGATCTCTCGGCATTGGCCGCCCGGATCAGGCTGATCTCTTCAACCGGCGGCATCCCGATGATCACACTGTGTGCGGCACCCGAATGGATGACGCACAGCACTAGCCCCGACGTGGCGCCTACCGCGTCCCACTACCAGGATTTCGCCAGGCTAGCCGCTAGGATCGCGCAAGCTTTCCCGCAGGTCAGGTACTTCGTCGTGTGGAATGAACTCAAAGGCTTCTGGGACGTAGCGGCAAACACCTGGAATATCCAGCAGTACACGATCATGTACAACGATGTCTATAAAGCAATTAAGCGAGTCAGGCCTGACGCCATCGTAGGCGGCCCATACGTGTCCATGACTCCCTACCCGACCCCGCTATACGGAACTCTGCCATCCACTCCGCATGGCGCCTGGGGCTACCTTGACCAGCGGGATCTCAACGCCATCAGCTACTGGCTTGCGCACAGCTCAGGCGCTCAGTTCATAGCCGTCGACGGGGAAGACTTTCCCCAGACCGGCCCTATAGCTGGACCGCTTACCGCAACCGAGACGTATTCAACCGTCGACCATTGGCTCCGCCGCCGAACGTCCCTGCCCATTTGGTGGATCGAGTCGCCCATCCAGCCCGCGGACAGTAACTGGCCGCAGGGCCTGGCGGCAGCGATCCGGGTTGCCGCGCTTGTCCAGGCCGCGTGTAGCGATGCCCATGTCATGCTGCAGTGGCAGCCCGAGGGAGGAGAGGGAATCCCAGATGAGGGTCTGTGGACGGCGACGAACAATGCCAACGGCGGTAAGGCCACGGTGCTCGCGCATCTACTCCCCGGCGTCCTCTCCGCACTTCGCTACCCAATGACGATCCTGCCAGGTCAGGATCGAGGAGTTCTTGTTGCCGGCGGCAGCGGCGGCGTAATCGCGATAAACACCACCACAGGTACGGCCAGAGCAGTGATAAGCGGAAGACAGATAACGCTCCTCGCGGGCCAGGTAACGGTCATGCCTCGGTCATAGGCGTGACCGGAGGACCAGGACATGTCAGGTCGACTACGGCCCGCATCCACCAATGCGATTGGATCAGATTCATCCCTGATACGAGTAAACGGCTACGGAAGAGATGTTGAGCTGCGCTGAGGAATTCTCTGGGGCTTCCGGGCCGAGCAGGGCAGACTCATTTTGAAGGATCCATGACATGGGCTCATCGGGTACCCATTGACCGGTAACGGAGCCTAGCTTCTTGCCGTCGAGATAGAAGGTCAGGCTACTCGGCGTCCAGTCGATTTCGGAAGTGTGCCACGTGGTCCAAGCCGCGGCGGGGCAGAATTGGTCGACGTTTGACTCAGCAGGGCTGTGCACAAACGCGCAGATAGTCGAGTTCCAGTTGCCCTCGGGAAAGTCCACCTCTGAGTCAACTAGGGCGTTGCCAGAGGGCCAGAGGAGGTGGGCGCTCTTGTAACCGGCGGACGGATCTGCAGAAACGCTGAACCGTTCCACGTATTTCCCATACAACATGCCTATCGCAGCTTTCGGCACTAGCGCGGCCGAATGAATCCACTGCGTTGTCCGGAACATTCGTATGTGCATCTGCCCACCACTGATCCAGACGGTCTCGCTGGGATCGTAGTACCCTCCGAGGGGCAAATTTTCCTCGGTCGCGGTATCTGGCCACGGGTAGGGATATGCCCACCATTGCGATTGCAGCGCAGCCGGCAGGCCGGAGCAATAAGCCGCTGCCGTCCCGGCGTCGTTATTGCAGCCCGAGAAGGTACCCAGCGCGGCCGACTCGGAGAAGTTGGTTTGCCACTTCAGCTTCCAGGGGCTGGCGGCGGATTGAGTCCCGGTCCTGGCCGAAGAGTCAGGGGTGTTGGTTCTTGCCGTGGCTCCCGCCGCGGATGCAGCGCTGGTCGACATGGCTGCGATGGTAACGGCAGCGGCTATGCCGACCGCGGCGGCGACCCCGGTGCGGCGGCCGACCGACCTCCTGCGGTCGGCCGCAGGAGGCGTGACGCCCGCCCCCGCGATGCGTTCGGATTTTCCCCGAAGAATCATGAGTATTCCTTCCTTTGCACGTGATACAAGTCTCTGTTATTGAAGATCTGATTATCAGAGGCGAATTCCCCTGCTAGGCACGGCCATTTAGTCCGGGCCGTCCTGCCCGGGCCGTGTCATTTGGCCCGGGCCGTCCGGCCCCCAGGGATGGCACGCGGACCGAGGGCATGCAGGAAGTCATGGTCAGCGGGACCTAGCCGCTGTCGGGCATCCGGTGCGGGCGGTCAGCTGCTGGCCCGGACGCCGGCCGCGCCGTGGCGTAAGTCCGGCTCGGTATTCGAAATGATGCTATGTCGCATTTATCAAATCAAATGAGCGAAACTCACGCGAACGTAACTTTTTACAGCACGTTAATTTCGCCGGGTCACTACCGGATCTGATTTGCGCTGTTCAGCGCCTCGCACCAAAGACTTCTCGCGCCCTGCACCCGGACGGCTGAGGCCACGGATCGGTGCGATGTACAGTCTCCGCAAGACGTACCCTCTCTGTACGATGTACAGTCTCAGTACGATGTACAGTCTTATGCCAGAAGATGCCAAGTCCGCTCGTCTTTGCCATTGTCGGCATCCATACGCTGCGCACCGGCACTATCGGAGCGGATCAGAGTGCTCCCTCTGCTCAGGCTGTCCGCGTTATCGGCCAACCTCCGGGGTTTTGCAGCTGCTGGCCGGCTGCTTCGACTTCCGCCGAACGCGCCGGAACCTTTGACCAGAGCCTCTGGCCTGTGTGCCTTACGGGCAAGCAACCTGAATGCATTCGGCGATGGATTCCGGGTACTCCGGGTCATTCGCACCGAACGTAGCCGGACAAAGAGAAGGACTACTGCTCAAAATCCAGTTACCGCGCCCTGGGCCCTTCAGCCACTGACGGCGGCGGCGAGGACGCGGCGGAACTCGACCGATACCCGGTCCGCCCTGGTGTGCAGTTCGGCGGCGATGTCGAGCGGGAACTCCAGACCGGACAGCGCCCGCCGCTGCAGGTCCAGATCCTCTTCGAAGATCGACATCTCGTACTTCGCGGCGCTCGCGGCCTGTTCGGAGTCGGTCAGGCCCGGTCCGGTCACCGTCTGGTACACCCGGCAGGTGCGCTCATCCTCGGGCTGCACGGTGAAGGTGAGGAACTGCCACCCGCCCGCGTCGAGGTACTCAAGCAGCAGGGTCGCGGTCAGCGCAGCCTGGTACCGGTAGGTCATCCGGCGACGCTGCACCGCCGGCCTGGCGCCATCACGCACCGCGGGGTCGGTGAGGTTGGTGAACGTGTGCTCGCGCACGGCCGTGAACGACAGGCCGCGGCGGTCGACCTCGGCCCGCGGGATAGGTTCGGGCCCGGCGCCGCCGATCGTGGCCGCGTGGACGAACGGCAGGTGCGCCTCGTCGAGGAAGTTGTCGATGAGCATCGCCGCGTTGGCCTCCACCCGGAGGACCGGCAGGAACACCGTCGCGATGCCGTCGCCGCGCGGCGGGATGCCCGGATGCAGTTCCGGGATGGGAGCGCGCGGGGGCTCCGGGGCGAGCCACACGATGCCGTCATGCTCGGCGACCTCGGCCGGGCGACGCAGCGTGGCCCGCTCCGGGATCACCGCGGTGTCCTCGAGCGCCGGGATTGCCACGCACCTGCCGTCGGGGGCGAACCGCCAGCCGTGGTACGTGCACTGCAGCGTGCCGTCGGTGACCTGCCCGGCGGACAGCCGCGCCCTGCGGTGCGGGCACGCGTCCGCGAACGCCGCGATGCCGCCGCCGAGGCGGGCCAGCGCCCAGCCCTGACCGCCGAGCCGGGCCGCGACGGGCTCCCGGCCGACGTCCGAGGACAGCGCCACGGGATGCCAGAACTGCGCCAGCGCCGGATGCGCGTTGGTGAATTCCTCAGCCGTCATGTCCCTATCGTCGCGCATCGACCCGCCCGCGGCTGCGGGGATTCCTGCCTGTCACCGGGCTCTGCGTGGCGACCGGCGCGCCGCGCCTCCCCCCTCCCTCATCGTCCCAGCTAGATGCCACTAATTGCGGCGAGTATACGCTGAGCGTATTCTCGTGGGTATGAGTGTTCCCATGACGCTGCTTGGCCTGCTGGACCGTGAGCCGAGCCACGGCTATGACCTCAAGCGGGACTACGACACCTACTTCGGCCGGGAGAAGCCGCTGCCCTACGGCCAGGTCTACGCCACCCTCAGCAGGCTGGCACGGGACGGCAAGGCGATCGCCGGGCCCGCCGAGCACGGCGAGGGGCCGGACCGCAAGCGCTACGCCATCACCGAGGCCGGCGTCAAGGACGTCGAGAGATGGCTGTCCGAACCGGCCGCCCCCGAGCCTCACCTGCAGACCGTGCTGTTCGCCAAGGTCGTGCTTGCCCTGATGCTCGGACGCCCCGCCGAGCGGTACCTCGACCTGCAGCGAGCGGCGCACCTGGCGCGCATGCGCGAGCTCACCGAGCTGAAGCAGCGCGGCAACCTCGTCGACACCCTGCTCGCCGATCACGGCCTGTATCACCTGGAGGCGGACCTGCGATGGATCGACCACACCGCGGCCCGGCTGGACCTGCTCGCCCAGGCTGTGGCGCGGTGAAGGCCTTTATCGAGGCACGTGCCCCGGGTCGCCGCCTAGCCCGCTAGTTCACTTCCGCAGCCTTCGGCGGCGAATTTTCGGGCCTGCAGGAGAACAGGCGCCGTCTTCCGGCGCCGCTTCAGCTGGCGTCAGGCGAGGCCGTGTTCTTCGACGGTTGGCCAGCGTCATTTTCGTTCGAGAATTCAACGTCCCAGAAGGATTGCCATTCGGCGCCGTGCTTAGGGGATTTAAATTGCTTAAGCTGATCAGCGCGCCTTTCGATAACTACAATAAATGGATATATATGAACAGAATCGACAGCCCGCTGCAATCCGTTCACCTTCAGCACATTGTCATCGCCAGTCCGCTTCAGGGCATGTAGGCTACGAGACAGCCCTTCGACATAGCCCTGGAAAGCATTGAAGGAGCCATGTACGTCTTCACACAAATATACGCCACCTGGCTGGAGGTGAGGAAGAAGCACTTCCAAGGTCGCGATCTGCTGGAATGACCTGTGCCCGCCGTCATCAATAATGATATCTAGCTTAGGAATTTGCTTGATAACCGCTTTCCAGAAGTTCTTGTCCGATTGATCCCCTATGAATATTCGGGTTCTGTCATCTTCATAAGAGCGGCAAGCAGGCTCGATGTCGACTCCGTAGACGTGCGCCTTGTCGCCAAAGTACGAGTGCCACATACGGAGGCTTCCGCCGCTGAAGACCCCGACCTCGAGGATATGAACTTCTCTCCCTCTGAATTTAGAAAAATGCCTGTCATAGATGGGAAAGTAGTGCCTCCATTTCCACACGCCGGGCCCAGATGTCACCTCATCAAAATACTTTTCGAGCCAGGTTCTTGAAGTTGAGCCAGGAGCCGGTTGATTACTGGTAGTAAACTTTCGCCCGTACTTGTAACCCTGCCAGACGTCAAGCGGAATATTACACAGTGTAGCGACATGCATTCGGCCACGCTGGACTAGAATCTTCAAACGCTTTTTAGAGTCCATTGTTAGCACCTTAGCCCCGATCTACCGATCAAATGGGGCTGCTTGTGAATGTCAATGTGAAAGGTACCCTCCGAACTGGGACGATGGGAGTGTCTAAAGCCTCCGGCACCCGCTTCGAGAGGACACCTTTGTAAGTGCGATTGTTGTATGACAGGGACGGGCAGCATCGATGGCATGGAACTGCTGTGTCCAGGGACGGGACGTCTAAACGTGGCCGGGCTCGGGATCGGTGTGCTACCTGGGAGGCCGCCCCTTGAAGCCCTTTCTAGCGTGCCCCGGGCGCCGCTGACCGCGTGGCGGACGGGCGCCGGAGCGCGGTCAGCGCGGCGGCGGCGAAGGCGCAGGCGGCCAGGAATTCCAGGGGCCAGCGGTCGGCCGCCTCGTGCTGGATGACGCCGTGGAACTTGTTCACCGCGGGCGGCCAGGGCGACCGGCCGAACCACAGCATCGTCGGCTTGTCGATGTCTGGCAGCGCCGCCCCTGCCATGCCGGCCAGCACAGCCACCCGGCGGCCGGGCGGCGACACGGCGGCGAATGTGC
>Ga0209169_10001389_pt1 | contig 14763 bp, 10 predicted proteins | sample HubBroMetageWRM4_FD_188346 | JGI IMG/M metagenome (GOLD analysis project Ga0209169, IMG submission 188346) | Warmed soil microbial communities from the Hubbard Brook experimental Forest, New Hampshire - Hubbard Brook CCASE Soil Metagenome WRM 4... | ecosystem: Environmental > Terrestrial > Soil... | reverse complement strand
CCGGCAAGGTGTTGCACGTATTGCACGTGGATAGCTGGGAGGCGGGTGCGCAGAACTGGTCGCCAGCGTTCGCCGCGGGGTTCCGCAATCTACGGGGTTACGATCTGCTACCGTATATCGCGACCTTGACAGGTGTTCCTGTCACGAGCGCGGATGTGTCCGAACGGGTGCTGTTGGACGTGCGTCGCACGATCAACGACCTGATGCAGACGGGGTTCTTCCAGACTCTAGCAACCCTCGCGCACCAACACGGCTGCCTGTTTAGCGCCGAGCCTGCGAATCCGACCTTCCCGGCGGATGGCCTCGAGCACATCGCGAAGATCGATTGGCCGATGGGAGAGTTCTGGCTCGGCACACCCCGTAACGACAAGCCGACGGACATCAAGGATGCCGTGTGCGGGTCGCGCCTTTATGGGAAGCGTATCGCGGGGGCCGAATCGTTCACGCAAGGGCTGATGAAATGGGACGAGCATCCCTTTACCCTCAAGCCGGTGGGCGATCGCATCTATTGCGAAGGCATCAACCGCTTCATGTTGCATGTCTACGCGCATCAGCCCTGGTTGGACCGTGCCCCCGGCATGACGCTGAGCGGGATTGGCACCTTCTTTAGCCGCACCCAGACCTGGTGGAAGCCGGGAAAGGCTTGGTTCGATTACCTGCGCCGCTGCCAGGCGGTCTTGCAGGAGGGCGTTGCGGTCGCTGACGTCTGTTGCTTTACTGGCGAGAACCTTCCCGCAAGGTCGTTGCTGCCGAGGCAATTGAGCGTGGCCCTCCCTGAGGGATTTTCCTACGACTGCATCAACCGCGATGGACTATTGCACCTCGCGGAAGTGCGCGACGGTTGGATTGTGTTGAAGAGTGGTGGCCGGTATCGCGTCCTGGTTTTGCCGGACGATGTGTTGTTGACGCCGGAGATCGCGACGCGCTTGCGCGACCTGGTGCGCGCGGGCGCCGTGGTAATGGGGCCGAGGCCGCTGCGCTCGCCGAGTTTGACGGACTTTCCCGCCGCGGACGCGACGGTTCGGGCGGTGGCCGACGAGCTCTGGGGAGACGCCGAGGGCGTGCAGTCGCCGAACCAGGTGACCGATCGGCTCGTCGGCAACGGGCGTGTCATTTGGGGTAGGCCGCTCGCCGCCGTGTTGACCGAAGCCGGCGTGCCCCCCGACCTCGAGCTAGTAGCCCCCGAGGGCCCTTTCCGCTGGACCCATCGCCGCGGAGACGGTTGGGATGTCTACTTTGTCTCGAATCAATTCAACATGCCCCTGAAGGTTATGGCGACCTTCCGGGTTAGCGGCCGCCGTCCCGAACTCTGGCACGCCGACGGCGGCGAGATGGAGAAGCTCGCGATGTGGCGTGAGGAGTCGGGCAGAACGGTAGTTCCCCTGTCCTTTGACCCGTGCGGCTCCGTGTTCGTGGTCTTTGCGCAGCCCACGGACTCCGTGGACCGCAAGGCGCAGCTCACCGCGATGTCAGGCTCGAGTAGCGACCGCGCCGGCGGCAGAGCCTCAGTCCGTGAGCGCGACTTACCCCCGGCGCTCGCGCTCAATGGCCCTTGGCACGCCCGATTTACCGACCGTGTGACTCAGCCGGTTGAGTTGACGCTGCGCAGCCTCTCGTCATGGACGGAGCAGGTTGAAGAGGCCGTCAAATACTACTCCGGCACGGCCACCTACACGACAGACTTCGTCGTCCCTAAGGCGATGGTGCGCAAGGAAATCCGTCTGTCGCTCGAGTTGGGCGTCGTGCACGACCTGGTCGAAGTCTGGCTCAACGACCAACACCTTGGGGTGCTTTGGAAGCCCCCTTTCAATATCGACGTCACGCACGCGGCGCGTGCCGGAAGAAACAAGCTCCGACTCGCCGTCACCAACACCTGGCGCAACCGCATTATCGGCGACTACGGTAAGGAGCCGGCTGAGCGGAAGTCGTATGTAGTGCCGCTGTTGCGCCTCGGGAAGGAGTGGCTCCCCGGCGGGCCCGGGACAGTGTTGTCACCGGCGGGCCTGTTGGGACCGGTACGCATCCGGTGCGCCGCGATCGTCAGGCCGGAATAGCGGGCCGCGGCGCTTAACGGCCTACGGCACTCGGCGGCCTGCAGAGCTAACGGGGCCGCGGGATTTGGTGGCGGCCGGCGACACCTGGCGAATCCTGGCGCTCACCGGGCGGCAGCGTTTGGAGGACCAACGGCGCAGCGTGCTCGCGAACCTTCAACGACTCTTAGCCTTCCCACTCTTGCGGCGCCGCCCGCCGCCGCGCGCCTTGCGAGTCCCCGTCGAAACTGGGCTCGACGGCGTTACCGTCGCCGCTGCAGCCGCCCGAGTACCGCCGGCCGTGCCCAACGCCGTGGGCCGAGCGCCGCCGCTTCCCAACGCTACTGGCCGAGCCCCACCGCCGGCACCAACCGCAGGTGTTGGAGTCCCCGTCCAACCAAGCTCCTCGCTGATCCGGCGTGCCGTCTCTACCACGTCTTTTGTCAGCGTCTGCATCCGCTGATCATTCATATACTGAGCAGCGCTCGAGACACTGATCGCGGCGGTGATGTTGCCAGCAACATCGCGTATCGGCGCCGCCACGCAGCGCACCTGGTCTTCGTTCTCCTCAAGATCGAACGCGTAGCCGGACTGCGCGTAACTGCGCATACGCGTGAGCCACTCCTGCAGGGCATTCGGTGTACGCTGACCGCCGTTCTCCGAGCGGAAGAAGTTTGCCCAGGACTCCTCATCGTGATCGAGTATCAACGCTTTGCCGAGACCGGTGGAGGACACCGGTTGCAGCTCGCCGACGCGGGAGCTGATGTTGATCCGTCGCTTTCCGGCGATCTTGTCGAGGTAGAGCACCTGGCCACGGTCGAGTACGCCCAGGTGCACGGTATCTTCGGTCAACAGGGCGAGGCGCTCGAGTTGCGGTCCCGCGACGCGCGGCAGGTCGAGCTCATCGCGGACCCGGAAGCCCAGTTCGAGAAGCTTAGGCCCAAGGCTGTAACCGCTGCGTGGAACGAATGTCAGATAGCGACGATCGGCCAGGGCGGACGCCAGGCGATGCGTCGTGCTCCGCGTGAGTCCCAGGCGATCGGCCAGATCGCCGAGCGTAATCGGCCCTTCCGCGACGAGCTCGATCACGTCGAGTCCGCGAAACAGCGTCTGGCTGCCGAGGCGCGCCGGCTCCTGGGCCTCGCGCGCGGCACCGGCGGGGGGCTCCGGGCGCATTGGAGGTGTTCTTCCCATTATATGGTACCCGTATTAGTATGTGGGACGCGGTGCTTCGCCCGCAACGAATGCCTCACCGTACCCCCTGGAAGAAATAATCCATGACGTTCCCGGTCATCAGACAGGTTCGCGCCAGCGTAATCCGCGGGGGCGGGGCCGACTATCACGACCAGCAGGGGGCGCATTGGATCGACGATCACATCGCTACCCCCATGAGCCGCTACCCCGAGTACCGGCAGAGCCGGCGCAGCTTCGGCATCAATGTGCTCGGCACCCTGGTAGTGGAGATCGAGGCGGCTGACGGCACCATCGGATTCGCGGTCACCACGGGCGGTGAGCCCGCTGCATTCATCGTTGAGAAACATCTCGCTCGCTTTCTGGAAGGCCGGGATCCGACACAGATCGAGAAGATCTGGGACCAGATGTATTTCTCGACACAGTACTACGGCCGCAAGGGACTGGTGGTGAATGCGATCTCCGGGGTGGACCTGGCCTTGTGGGACCTGCTTGGCAAGCTCCGGGGCGAGCCGGTCTACCAGATGCTCGGTGGCGCGGTGCGGGACGAGCTCGTGTTCTACGCCACCGGCTCGCGTCCGGACCTCGCCAAGGAAATGGGATTCATCGGCGGCAAGCTGCCTTTGCATCACGGCCCGGCGGAAGGTGAAGAAGGGCTCGCCAAGAACATCGCTATGCTCGCCGACATGCGCAGCAAGGTCGGTCCCGATTTCTGGCTCATGCTCGATTGCTGGATGAGCCTCGATCTCAACTATGCGGTCAGGCTGGCGCAGCGCGCGCACGACTACGGACTCAAGTGGATCGAAGAAGCGTTGTCTCCCGACGATTACTGGGGCTATGCCGATCTGAAGCGTAGCACGCCGCGCGGAATGTTGGTCACCACCGGGGAGCACGAGGCCACGCGCTGGGGCTTTCGCATGCTGCTCGAGATGGAGTGCTGCGACATCATCCAGCCCGATGTCGGCTGGTGTGGCGGCATGACGGAGCTTCTGAAGATCGCAGCCCTCGCGGACAGTCGTGGGGTGCTCGTTATTCCGCACGGCTCGAGCGTCTACAGCTACCACTTCGTGATCACGCGTCACAACAGTCCGTTTGCCGAATTTCTCATGATGGCTCCCGCGGCCGACAAGGTGGTGCCGATGTTCCACCCCCAGCTCACGGGCGAGCCGGTGCCGGTGAACGGCCGGCTGAAGCTCCCCGACCGTCCGGGCTTCGGCGTCGAGCTGAACCGCAGCGTCGCACTCCATCGACCCTACAACCACTGACACGTTGGCCACTGGCCATAACTCGAGGCTCAACCGCTCATGAAACTGTTGCGTTATGGCCCGGCGGGCCGCGAACAACCCGGCATCCTGGACGCCCAGGGCCAACTGCGTGCCCTTTCCGGTCGCCACTCCGACATCGGGCCGGAGCAGCTTTCCCCGGCGAGTCTGAAAGCTCTCGCCGCCATCGATCCTACCTCGCTGCCGTTGGTACCGGGCAGCCCTCGACTGGGCCTGCCGTTCGCTGGCACCCGCAAGTTCATTGCCATAGGGCTGAACTATGCCGACCACGCCGCGGAATCGAATCTGCCGATTCCCTCCGAGCCGGTGATTTTCACCAAGGCGGTGAGTTGCCTGCAGGGACCGAACGATGCAGTGATGATTCCGAAGGACTCGAAAAAGACGGACTGGGAAGTCGAGCTTGGTGTCGTCATCGGAACCACGGCCCGCTACGTCGAGGAGAGCGCGGCTCTGGAGCACGTCGCGGGCTATGTAGTGATCAACGATGTTTCCGAGCGCGAGTACCAGATCGAGCGCGGTGGCACATGGGACAAGGGAAAAGGTTGCGACACCTTCGGTCCGGTAGGTCCGTGGCTCGTCACGCGTGACGAAGTCGGTGATGTACAGAACCTCGGTATGTGGCTCGACGTCAACGGACAGCGCATGCAGAACGGCAGCACGAAGACCATGATTTTCGGTGTCGCGACACTGGTGAGCTACATCAGTCGTTTTCTCACCCTCGAGCCGGGCGACATCATTACGACGGGCACTCCTCCCGGTGTCGGTATGGGAAAGAAGCCGCAGGCGATTTACCTCAAGCCCGGCGATACCGTGCGACTCGGAATCGACAAGTTGGGTGAACAGCAACAGCAGGTCATCGCCTGGCGTCGTCCCGGCTGATGAATAGGGAGAAGACCTTGTATTCCGAGCGTTTCAAGAATCGAGTGGCCGTCATCACGGGCGGCGCTTCCGGAGTGGGGCTCGGCGCCGCGGCCCGCATCGCCGCCGAAGGCGGCAAGGTCAGCCTGTGGGATCGTGACGCGGCGACGTTGGCGAAGGCGGCTGCATCGATCGGCGACGGCACCCACACTGTGCAGGTCGACGTCACCGACGCCGCGAAGCTGGCGAGCGCCGCCGAGAGCGTTTACGCGAAGTTCGGCCGGCTCGATGTGTTGATAGCGAGCGCCGGCATCACCGGCCCAACTGCGAAGTTGTGGGAATACCCGCTGGAAGAATGGCGGCGTGTCATCGACGTCGACGTGAATGGGATTTTCTACGCCTGCCGGGCTGTCGTGCCCCAGATGCTGAAGAACGATTATGGCCGGATCGTGAACATCAGTTCCGTGGCGGGTAAAGAAGGAAATCCCAACGCCTCCGCCTATTCGACGGCGAAAGCCGCGGTAATCGGGCTCACGAAGTCACTCGGCAAGGAGCTTGCCACGAGCGGCGTACGGGTGAACTGCGTGACGCCGGCGACCTTCAAAAGCCCGCTGCTCGATCAGCTCCCGCAGAGCCAGATCGACTACATGCAGTCGAAGATCCCGATGGGACGTCTGGGTGAGATCGACGAGGTCGCCGCCCTGGTGTGTTGGCTCGCGAGCAGCGAGTGCTCGTTCTCGACCGCGGCGACTTTCGACATCTCGGGCGGCCGGACCACTTACTAAGGCAGCAGGGGGCGTCGTGCAGGGCCAACCCAATGTCGAGGAGAACATGGTCGATGAGCCCATGTTTAATCAGCGCATTGTTGACGCCCACATGCACTTGTGGGATCTCGACAAGATCCGTTACCCGTGGCTCACGCCGCCATTGCCGGTGGGAATCACGGGTGATGTGAGCTCGATCGCGAAGACCTACCTGCTCGACGATTACCTGCGTGACGCGGGCGGCGAGACTGGCAAACTCCAGGTCGCGAAGGTCGTGCACGTCGAGGCGGGAGCCAACCCCGCCGATTCCTTAAAAGAGACGCGCTGGCTACAGAGCATTGCGGATGCTCGGGGTTACCCGCAGGCGCTCGTCGCTCACGCGGAGTTGAATTCCCCGAACGTGGAAACGCTGCTTGCGGAGCATGCGAGTCACCGCAACGTACGCGGCATCCGCCAGATTCTGAACTGGCACCCCGATCCGACCAAAACCTACACGCCGCGCGATCTGCTTGCCGATCCGACCTGGGAGCGCGGTTTCGCGCTCCTGAGAAAGTATGGCCTGTCCTTCGACTTGCAGATCTACCCGGGGCAGATGCACGCCGCCGCACAACTCGCCGCTCGTCACCCCGACACACCGATCATTCTGAATCACACTGGCATGCCGGTGGATCGGGACGCAGCGGGTCTGCAGGCGTGGCGCGCGGGCATGCGGGCCCTTGCGCAGCAGCCGAACGTGGTCGCGAAGATCTCGGGACTTGGCATGCTCGACTGGCAGTGGACCACGGAGAGCCTGCGGCCGTTCGTGCACGAGACGCTCGAGACTTTCGGGCCCGCGCGCTGTCTGTTCGCGAGCAACTTCCCGGTCGATCGCCTGTTTGGCGCGTTCGCCCGTCAATACAGCGCCTACCAGTCGCTGACTGCGACTTTGAGTGCTACTGAGCGGGCGCAGGTGTTTGCAACGAACGCCGAGCGTATTTATAGAATCTGAGTTTGCTGTCGGAAGGGGGTCGAGATAGTGCCCAATCCATTGCTTGGCGTTTTCTTCCACTGGTTGGGCGGACTCGCCTCGGCCAGCTTCTACGTGCCGTTTCGCAGTGTACGCGGCTGGTCGTGGGAGATTTTCTGGCTCGTCGGCGGGGTGTTCAGTTGGATCATCGCCCCCTGGCTGTTTGCGAGTCTGCGCACCCACGACTTGCTCGAGGTGCTCGCCGCGGCGCCGCCGGCGACCCTGGCGTTGTGTTATTTCTTCGGCGCGCTCTGGGGCTTCGGCGGCCTGACGTTCGGCCTCACGATGCGGTACCTCGGTATCTCACTCGGCACGGCTATCGCGCTCGGCCTGACAGCCGCGTTTGGCACACTCATTCCACCGCTCGTGAACGGCCAGCTGTTCGGATCGCTGATCCATTCAACAGGCGGCCTCGTGGTGTTGTCTGGTGTGGCCACGGCGCTCATCGGAATCGCCGTTGTCGGCAAAGCCGGCCACGCTAAAGAGTTTGAGCAGGCCGCCCGGGAAGAAATGTCCTCCGGCGGTGTCAGCGACTTGCCGAGGGCTGCGGATTTCCGCAAGGGCGTGGGGGTCGCGGTGTTTTCCGGGATCATGAGCAGTTGCTTCGCTTACGGGCTCGCCGCCGGGGAGCCGCTGCGACAGTTGACACTGGCCCACGGTACCGCGCCGCTGGCGCAGGGGCTGCCCGTGCTGGTCGTGGTGCTGCTCGGTGGCTTCACCACCAACGCGGTGTGGTGCCTGATCCTGATACTCAAAAACCGCAGCGGCCGCGAGTTGGTGGGTGTGCTGAAGGTCGCTGGCGCTACGCTGGTGCCCTCGACGGGTCGCAACTACCTGCTGTGCGCACTCGCCGGCACGGCCTGGTATTTCCAGTTCTTTTTCTACACCATGGGTGAGAGCCAGATGGGACGCTACGGCTTTTCGAGCTGGACCCTTCACATGTCCAGCATCATCATTTTCGCAGCGCTCTGGGGTCTGGGCCTGCGGGAGTGGCGTGGCGCCAGTAAGCGCAGTCTCGTTCTGCTGACGATCGGGCTGCTGGTGTTGGTGAGCTCCACGGTCGTCATCGGTTTGGGAAACGCACTCGTAGCACAAGGGTAGTGATGAGTATCCTCCGTTGCCGGGTCGTGATTGCCACGACTGCCGTGATGTTGTTCCTCTCGGGCGCCGCCTCGGCAGTGTCGCAGGGCGGTAAGTGGATCGAAGCGTGGTACTCGCCACCCTTTCCTCCTACTGCCGCGCTCGCGTTCGGCGATGTTCGTATTTTCGCGCATCAAACCGTTCGCCAGGTCGTGCGCCTGGAAGCCGGGGGCGAGCGGGTGCGCGTGCGTCTCACCAATGAGCTGGGCCTCGTTCCTGTAAAAATCGGCTCCGTGCATGTGGCGCTGTCTTCTCGCAACGGCGTGGCCGAGCCCGAAACCGATCGTGTCCTGACATTCGGCGGCAAGCAGGATGCGGTCATACCGGTAGGTCAGGCATTGCTGAGCGACCCTGTTGAGATGACCGTGAGTGCCTTTGCGGATGTCGCCATCTCGATCTACTACCCCGGGCGGCTGGCCCCGGCCGGACACCTGCTATCAGTGCATGTTTCGTCACACGGCGATCACGGAGCCGAGCCGGTCTGGCGTGATGCCGCAACGGCTGTGAGGGCGCCAGCGCTCGTGAGTGGAGTCGAGGTTGAGGCGGCCCAGGCACGTCGTGTACTCGTGGCGTTCGGCGATTCGATCACCGAGGGCGCGTGTGCGACACCCGGGACCAACATGGATTATCCGGAGCAGCTGGCGCGCCGCCTGGAGCGCAGTGGCGCGGGTAGCGGTTGGGTCGTAATCAATTCCGGGATCAGCGGCAACCGGCTCCTGCACGAAGGGTCAGGGCAGAGCGCCCTGGATCGTTTCGAGCGCGATGCGCTCGACATACCCGGGGTGAGCGCCATCATTGTCCTCGAGGGAATCAACGACATCGGCTGGGCGTTCGATGCCAACGGGGACACCGGGCCACTCACTGTTGCGGATATTGTCGGCGCTTACAAGCAGCTCATCGCCCGCGCGCACGCTCGTCGATTGAAAATAATCGGTGGCACTATCACTCCCTACGAGGACGCGATGTACTACCACCCCGAGGGCGAGACAGTGCGCGCGGCCGTCAACGAATGGATCCGCACCAGTGGAGCGTTTGACGCGGTGATCGACTTCGAGCAGGCTGTGCGTGACCCGCAGCATCCAACACGATATCGCGGCGCGGACCAATGCGGCGACAATCTGCATCCGAATGATGCGGGTTATCATGCGATGTCCGAGGTTGTCGATCTCGAGGCGTTCAAATGACACAGATCCGGATGAACCGCCGGCAGGCGCTGTTGGCTACCGGGGCGCTCGTCGCGACGCCTCCGCGTTTGTTGCGCGCCGGGCAGCCCGCGTTGCGTGCCGTCCTGACCCGTACCGAGTGTATTGATCGACCGCTCGGGCTCGAAGTGGCGCAGCCGCGCTTCTCGTGGGCACTCGAGAGCCCGGATCATAATGTCCGCCAGAAGGCTTATCACATCCGTGTCGCCTCCCAGCCCGAGCTCTTGTCGGGTGCGCGCGCCGATCTCTGGGATAGCGGGGTGATTCGAACCGACCGCTGTTTCGATGTCCCCTATAAGGGCGCCGCGCTGCATGCCGGCCAGCGTGCGTGGTGGTCCGTGCAGGTCTGGGACGACCGCGACGCGGCGTCAGCCCCGTCGGAGCCGACTTGGTTCGAGATGGGACTGATGGGTCCAAACGATTGGCAGGCGCAGTGGCTGGCTATCGAGGGGGCGGAGGAGCGCGCCGACCGCGCGGCGGGCCTCGACTGGATCTGGGGTGGAGAGGGCCTGAGCCCACGGCTACAGAAATTTCGCTTCCGGTGCTCCTTCCCGACGGCCCCGACCCGCGCTGAGCTCTTTATAGCCGCCAAGGACGATCTGAAAGGGCTCTGGATCAATGGCAAACAACTGCCATTGCCGCCTACGCCCTTGTTCTGGGGCACGATGACGCGTTTCCCCGTCGAGTTGGTCGCCGGTGCGAATGTCATATGTGTTGCGGCGACGGCGGAAACGACCGGATTCTTTCCGGCCGACGGGGGAGCGGTCGCCGCGCTGTTGAAAGTGACGGCCGCGGACGGCCAGGTGACCCGTCTGAGCACCGGTTCCGATTGGCGCAGCTCCAATGCCGATGTTGCCGACTGGATCCAGCCCGGTTTCGACGATCACGGCTGGCCCAACGCAGTGACCTCCAAGGCCAATACGAAGTTCGAGCCCTGGTTACCGCAGCCCGCGTTGTTGGTGCGCCGTGAATTCAACCTGGCCAAACTGCCTGTACGCGCCCGCCTGTATGCGACCGCTCTGGGCGCTTACGAAGCGAGGATCAACGGGCAGAAGGTGGGTGATGCGCACCTGTCTCCGGAAGTGTCGGTCGCATCGGATCACGTTTTCTACCAGTGTTACGACGCTACGGGTCTCCTGCGACAAGGCGCGAATGCGCTTGGCGCACTCGTAGGCGACGGCTGGTACGCATCAGCCCTTGCGTGGCGGAACCAACGATATTCGCTCGGCAGCGGCCCCCGACGCTTTCGGGCGCAACTGGTCCTCGAATACAAAGACGGCAGTCGCGAGGTCATTGCCACGGACTCGCAATGGCGGACGACCGAATCTGCGGTGCGCTCGTCCGAGATTTACAACGGCGAGGTCTTCGACGCACGAGCGGAAGTCCCTGGTTGGGATACACCAGGTTTCGACGCCGGTGCCTGGATTGCTTGTGAAGTGGGATCGACGCCACCCTGCAAACTCGTCGCGCAGATCGACCCGCCCATCCGCACGACTCTGACACTACCCGCGAAGCGCATTTTGCAGCCTCGCCCTGGTGTCTTCGTCTGTGACTTCGGCCAGAACTTCTCAGGCTGGTGCCGTTTACGTGTGAAGGGTATGGCCGGCACGACGGTGCAATTGCGTTACGCGGAGATTGTGCAGTCCTCGGGAGAGATCGACCAGGCCAACCTGCGGGGCGCGAAGGCCACTGACCGTTACACGCTGCGCGGCGACCCGGCGGGCGAGACGTACGAGCCGCATTTCACGTATCACGGTTTTCGTTATGTCGAGGTGAGTGGATTCCCCGGAACGCTCACGGCCGAAGCCATACTCGGAATGGTCGCGCACACTGACGCCACCGTCACTGGAGAGCTGACGGCCCAGAACGCCATGGTGCAGGAAATCTGGCGCAACGCCTTCTGGAGTCAGCGGTCGAATTTCTTTGGCGTCCCCACGGACTGCCCGCAGCGCGATGAGCGCCTGGGGTGGATGGGCGACATCCAGGTTTTTCTGGATGCGGCCTCCTTCAACATGGATGTCGACGCGTTCATCCGTCGCTTCATGGCCGAAGTGCGCGCCGGCCAGACAGCGGACGGGGCGTTTCCGATCGTCACGCCGCAGCCGCTGAGTTTTCCGGTGATGGTGACCTCCGGTTGGAGCGATGCCGGTGTCATTCTTCCCTGGACTCTGTATCGCCGTTACGGCGAGACGGCAGTGATCGAGGAGAACTGGCGCGCGATGGAGGGTTGGCTCAACTACATTGCGACCGCGAATCCCGACTTCATCTACCGCCAGCGCCGGGGTCTGGATCTGGGCGATTGGCTGTCGGTCGATGCGAAGCAGCCGGCTGACGAGACCACGCCGCGCGTTTTGATCGCGACAGCGTATTGGGCCTACTGCGCGGCACTGATGGAGGAGATGGCGCGCGCGACTGGCCGCGAATCCGAGACCCAGCACTACGGGCAGGTCCGCGCACAGATTGGCTCGGCGTTCGCGAGCGCCTTCATCCATCCGGACGGTACGGTCGGCAATGGCAGCCAGACGAGTTATGTTCTCGCGCTTCGTTTCGATCTGGTCCCGGCTCCGTTGCGGGAGGCCGCGGGTGCGCACCTCGCGGCCGACATCCGCCAGCGCGGGATGAAACTGTCCACCGGCTTCCTGGGAACTCCCTACCTGCTCGATGTCCTGGTCGATAATGGCCAAGCCGATGTTGCCGTGTCGTTGTTGCTACAAGCGGCGTATCCCTCGTGGGGTTACATGCTCGCCAAAGGCGCAACGACTATGTGGGAGCGCTGGAACGGCGATGTCGGCGAGGTCTGGATGAACTCGTACAATCACTATGCCTTCGGTGCCGTCGTCGGATTCATGTACCGCCGTCTTGCGGGAATCTCTCCCGCCGCGCCAGGATTCCGTCGCATCGATATCAACCCGATCTTCAGCACCCGGATTGGCCCGGTGCGGGCTCGCTATAAATCCTGTCTCGGGCCTATTTCGACGGATGTGTCGGGGGACTCGCACGGCCTGACCCGGCTGCAGGTCGAGATACCACCCAATAGCGTGGCCAACATTCACCTGCCCCAGAGGGCGCAGCCGTGGCGCGATGGGCGCCGCGCACTCGCGGGACGCAGTGACCTAAGGATCGTGACGCAGAGCTCGGCGGGCCTGGTGCTCGAAGTCGGCTCGGGACGTTACGACTTCATCCAAGGATCGTCCTCATGACAGCCAAGAAACTCGCCCTGCTGCATACCTCGCCGGTGCTCACGCCCTTGTTCGCGTCCCTGTGTGCGAAGTGGATGCCGGAGACCCGGATCTTTCACATGGTTGACGAGAGCCTCATCAAGAACACCATCGAAGCCGGACATCTGCAGCGGCTCACGATCCGGCGGCTCATCGGCATGATCGGGTCGGGCTTCGATGCCGGCGCGGACGCGGTACTGGTCACCTGCTCTTCGATCGGTCCAGGTGTCGAGATCGCCCAGGCCCTGTTCGATCGTCCCGTGATCCGTGTCGATGAGGCGATGGCGAAACTCGCCGTAGAGCAGGGGCAGCGCGTTGGCGTCATCGCCACCTTGAGCACTACGCTGGCGCCGACTTCGGCGCTGGTTCGCAGGAAGGCGCGCGAGGCCAACAAGCACGTCGATATCGTGGAGTGCTTGTGTGAAGGCGCTTTCGAGGCCGTCATGGCAGGTGATACCGCCACTCATGATCGAATTGTCGGCGAGGCGCTCACGAACAAACTGCGCGGGGTGGACGTCATCGTTCTGGCGCAGGCGTCGATGGCTCGCGTGCTCGAAGCCTTGCCACCTGGCGCGGTGTCAGCCTCCGTACTCGCGAGCCCAGAGCTGGGAGTGAAATTCACGCGCGACATCTTGTCCGGCTCGGGCGAGTTGCCGCTGAATAGATGATGTTACGACGACGGTACCTGGTCGTCGGTCTGCTGGGCGTCGTTTCGGTCATCACGTTCCTCGACCGCATGGCCATTGCGGTTGTGGGTCCGCTCGTACAGCGCGACCTGCATCTGACACCCGAGCGGTGGAGCTGGGTGCTCAGTGCCTACGTGATCGCGTATGGATTGTTCGAAATTCCCTCGGGCGCCCTGGGAGACCGAAACGGCCAGCGGCTCGAGCTCACCCGGATTGCAGCATGGTGGTCGGCGTTTACCGCCCTGACGGCCTGGTGTACGAGTTTTCTGCAACTTTTTGTGGTGCGCTTCCTGTTTGGCATGGGCGCGGCAGGGGCCTATCCGAACGCTACCGGTGTGTTGTGGCGTTGGTTGCCCGCGCGGGAGCGGGCACGCGGGCAGGGTGTCGTGTGGGGCGCGAGCCGTCTGGGTGGGGCGCTCGCGCCACTGATATTGGTGCCTGTCGCATTGGCGTTCGGTTGGCGTGTCGTGTTTCTGGGATTGGCTGCGCTTGGGGTCCTCTGGGCCGTGCTCTGGTGGTTCTGGTATCACGATCAACCCGCGGAGCAGCCTGGGATCACGGCGGCAGAGCTGGTAGAGATCGGCGGTGACCATGGGGGCCGGTTGCACCAGTCACCGCCGTGGCGGCGGCTGCTGCGATTGCCGCAGCTCTGGCTCCTCGTGGCGGCCTATGGCTTCTACGCGTGGGGAAGTTGGTTCTTCTACAATTGGTTTCCGACCTGGATGGTGTCGGCGGCCCATTTTTCTACGCGCGAGATGGGGGTGTATGCTTCGCTGCCGTTCCTTCTAGGGATGGTTAGCAATTTTGTGGGCGGGTACCTGTGCGATCGGCTTGGTGAGCGGTTTGGGATTCGCCTTGCTTATCGTGCCATTACTTTCTTGTGCTTGGCGGCTACGAGTGTCCTTCTGCTCGGAATGAGTTTTGCGACCAGTCACGTCGCGATTGTGGTCTTGGCGACGGCGAGTTTTGCGACGATGGATCTCATGTTGCCGGCTGCATGGGCGATGTGTATGGCCATAGGGGGGGCGTATGGGGGTAGTGCTTCGGGAGTAATGAACACGTCCGGCCAGCTGGGCGGCCTGCTCTGCACGCTCACATTCGGGTATATCGTTAAAAGCACGGGTGACTACAACATTCCGGTGAGAGTCGTTGCCGTCATGGTGTTTGTGGCGGCGTTGATTTTCTCGCGGATCGACTGTACGGAGGGGGTTGGCGCGGCGACTAAGAGCGCCTAAAAAAAACGTCCCTCCCGGGGGACGCCGCGAGTACGGCTGCGCCCGGCTGCGCTGCGCTCGCCGTGCTGCGCAGTCCCTGTAGGCTCTGGCGCCGTTCCCTACGGCGCAAGCCCCCGGGGAGGGACCTTTTTTTCAGACACTCTTAGTCTG
>Ga0209169_10001388_pt1 | contig 14764 bp, 12 predicted proteins | sample HubBroMetageWRM4_FD_188346 | JGI IMG/M metagenome (GOLD analysis project Ga0209169, IMG submission 188346) | Warmed soil microbial communities from the Hubbard Brook experimental Forest, New Hampshire - Hubbard Brook CCASE Soil Metagenome WRM 4... | ecosystem: Environmental > Terrestrial > Soil... | reverse complement strand
CTCGGCATCACCTCGATGGGCGTTTACGGCGTCGCCCTCGCCGGATGGTCCTCCAACAACAAGTATTCGCTGCTCGGCGGCCTGCGGGCCAGCGCCCAGATGATCAGCTACGAAGTTTCGCTCGGCCTCGCGCTCGTGGGAGTCGTGGTCCTCGCCGGCAGCCTCAGCCTGCGCGATATCGTCGAAGCCCAGCGCCATCTGCACTGGTACATCTTTTTTCAGCCGGTGGCGTTCTTCGTCTACCTGATTTCCGCCTACGCGGAGACGAACCGCACGCCATTCGACCTGCCAGAAGCCGAGTCGGAACTGGTAGCCGGATACCACACCGAATACAGCGCCATGAAGTTCGCGATGTTCTTCATGGCCGAGTACGCGAACATGGTGACGGTGGCCTGTCTGGCCACGCTGCTGTTTTTCGGTGGATGGCTAGGCCCAGTCTTCGGACCGCCAATCCTGCAAATGATTTTGCCGATCATCTGGTTTTGCCTGAAAGTTTTCTTTTTTATGTTTTTGTACGTCTGGGTGCGCTGGACCTTGCCCCGCTTCCGCTATGACCAACTGATGGCGTTCGGATGGAAGGTGCTGCTGCCCGTGGCGATGGCGAATATTGTGATTACGGCCCTGATAGTGGCGTGGAATGCGTGAAAGCACTTCTCGGTTGCCCAGTTCCGAGTACCCGAATCTTGGGTTTACTGAGAGCTGCCAGATGAAAGCTGAGAACTAGCAACAATGTTTCATCTAATCCTATTTCTATTCTTCGGAGCAATCTGCGTGGCGGGCGCCGTCAACCTGCTGCTACAGAGCCATCCCATCAACAGCGCGTTGTCGCTGATCGTGGTGATGGCGTCGCTCGCCGTCGAGTACCTTTTGTTGGGCGCGGAATTTCTCGCTGCCGTGCAAGTCATCGTTTACGCCGGCGCGATCATGGTGTTGTTCCTGATCACCATCATGCTGCTGAACGCCGGCAAAGAAGAACAAACCAAGGGCAGCCGAGTCGCGATCTTGATCGGCATTCCCGGAGTAGCAATCGGCAGCGTGCTCGTCGCCTGGACCCTGCTCCACGTCCCCAACCTGCAGTCAGTCCCCATCGGCGCGTTAAAGGGAGATCCCCGCAATATTGCCGAGCTTCTTTTCCACGATTTTCTGCTGCCCTTTGAAGTCACCTCGGTGCTGATCCTGATCGCCATCATGGGAGCGGTCGTGCTCGCCAGCCGTCCCGAAGCCGTGGCTCGCGGCCCCAGAAAGGACGAAGCATAACCATGGTCCCTCTCTCCTACTACCTCGTTCTAAGCGGGATCCTCTTCGCCTGTGGAGTCATCGGGTTCCTGATCAAGCGCAACATCATCACGATTTTCATGTCCATCGAACTGATGCTCAATGGCGTGAATCTTTCGTTCGTGGCCTTCGCCGCGCAGTGGTACTCGCTCAGCGGACACGTCTTCGTCTTCTTCGTCATGGTCGTGGCCGCGGCCGAGGCAGCGGTCGGACTAGCCATTATCATCGCCGTCTATCGCACCCGTGAAACTTTGAACGTCGACCAGGTGAACCTGCTCAAGCTATGACGCCGAACCCCTATCTCTGGATCCTCCCGATTCTTCCCCTGGCCGGGGCGGCGATCAATGGCTTCTTCGGACGCCAATCGTCAAAGAAGGCGATCACCACGGTCGCGCTCATCTTCTCTGGCGCTGCCTTTGCCATGGCGTTGTTCCTCGCAGCAGGCTTTTCCGCGGCATCCGCTCCTTATTATTACGATCTCGCCCACTGGATCCGCTCCGGGAGCTTTCAAGTGGACTTCAGTTTCTATCTCGACCAGTTGTCACTGGTCATGCTGCTCGTAGTCACCGGCGTCGGCTTCCTCATTCACATCTACTCCGTCGGCTACATGGCGGACGACGACGGCTACTACCGCTTCATGTCCTACCTGAACCTGTTCATGTTCTTCATGCTGACCCTGGTTCTGGCCAAGAACTACTTAGTCATGTTCATCGGCTGGGAAGGCGTGGGCCTCGCGTCGTACCTGCTGATCGGCTTCTGGTTCACGAAAGACTCGGCGGCATCCGCCGGCAAGAAAGCATTCATCGTCAACCGCATCGGCGACTTCGGATTCCTCATTGCCCTCTTCCTGATGATCAATCATTTCGGATCGCTCGACTTCACGCGAGTATTTGACGCCGTGCGTTTGTTACCTGTCGAGACCGCTGGCGCAGGCACGCTCACAGCAATCGGCCTGTTGTTAATGGTCGGAGCCGCCGGCAAGTCGGCGCAAATCCCACTCTATGTCTGGTTGCCCGACGCCATGGAAGGGCCCACTCCAGTCTCCGCATTAATCCACGCCGCAACCATGGTGACGGCAGGCGTGTATATGGTTGCACGTTCATCCGCGATCTTCGACCGTGCGCCCATGGCATTAACCGTAGTCGCGATCATCGGGACCCTCACCGCTCTCTTTGCCGCCACCATCGGCATCGCCCAGACCGACATAAAAAAAGTGCTGGCCTACTCCACCGTTTCGCAGCTCGGCTACATGTTCATGGCCTGCGGCGTAGGAGCGTTCTCAGCCGGCATCTTCCACCTGATGACGCACGCCTTCTTCAAGGGCCTGTTATTCCTCGCGGCCGGTTCAGTAATTCACGGCGTCGGGGGCGAGCAGGACATGCGCAAGATGGGCGGCCTCCGCACCTACATGCCCTGGACATTCGCAACCATGGGCGTCGCCACGCTCGCCATAGCAGGCATTCCGCCGCTAGCCGGCTTCTGGTCGAAAGACGAAATTCTTTGGCAAGCCTACAACTCCAGCTGGGTGTATTGGCTGATCGGCGTGATCACCGCATTCATTACCTCCTTCTATATGTTCCGCTTGATGTACATGACCTTCGGCGGCGAATATCGCGGCGCCGCCGTGCAAGCAGCACATGGACACGACGATCACGCTCATGGCGACTATCACGGCGAGCCGCACGAGAGTCCCTGGGTGATGCTGGGTCCGCTAGTGGTCCTTGCCATCCTCTCCGTTGTCGGGGGATTCGTAGGCTACGGAAACCGTTTCGAGCATTTCCTGGCGCCTGTGTTTCAAGGAGCGAGCGCTGTTGCACCAGAAAGCTCTCCCGAGACCGCCAAGAGCACGCTCGAGTATCTGCTAATGGCAGTTTCTATTAGCGTGGCTGGCCTCGGATGGTTTCTGGCATACCTCCTCTACAGTCGCCGTCCGCAACTTCCCGCAAGCATCGCCGCCAGTCTCGGCAGCCTCTACACGGCCGTCCTCCACAAGTACTACATAGACGAGCTTTACGCCGCGCTTTTCGTCAAGCCGCTGATCGAAGGCTCGACCACGATTCTCTGGCACGGCATCGACCAGGATGTAATCGACGCCACCGTCAACAATTCAGCCGCGGCTGCTCGCGAAATCTCTGACAACGCGCGCCATATGCAGTCCGGCAATTTGCGCTCCTACGCGGCCTGGGTTGCTGCTGGAGGCGCGATTGTGATCGCGTACATGGTCTGGATGGGAGTGCGATAAGAAATATGGACAACCTCAGTCCCATCATTCTTTCGCTGGTGACCTTCATCCCCGCCGTCGGCGGCCTGCTGATTCTGTTGATCCCGCGCCGTGATCGTGACATCAAGTTGTTCGCGTTAGTCATCTCCCTGCTAGCCTTTGTAGCCTCGCTGCACTTGCCAGTACACTTCCATCGCGACCACAACTTGTTCAAGTTCGAGATCGACCGAGTCTGGATCACAACCCCCAACATTCATTACCACATGGGCATTGACGGATTCTCCGTCTGGCTCGTCGTGCTGACCACATTCCTCACTCCGCTCTGCGTGCTGATTTCGTGGACGTCGATTCAAACGCGAATAAAAGAATTTTTCATTCTGCTGCTGATCCTGGAGACGGCGCTAATCGGCGTCTTCACCTCGCTAGACCTGTTCTTGTTCTACTTCTTCTGGGAAGCGACGCTGGTTCCGATGGCGCTCCTCATCGGCATGTACGGCCACGGACGCAAGGTCTATGCCGCCGTCAAGTATTTCCTGTTCACCTTCATCGGCTCGATGTTCATGCTGGCGGCGATTTTGTGGCTTTACGCCAAAACTGGCACCTTCGATTTCGTCGCCATTCAAAACGCAATTCGCGCCGGACAAGTACCCGGTTTCGAATCCGCCTCACTTTGGCTCTTCCTCGGTTTCTTCATCGCCTTTGCGGTGAAAGTCCCAATCTTCCCTCTTCATACATGGCTGCCGGACGCGCACGTAGAAGCCCCGACCGCAGGATCAGTCCTGCTGGCGGGCGTCCTGCTGAAGATGGGTACCTACGGTCTGCTGCGTTTCAACGTCGGCCTCTTTCCCGAGCAGGCCCACCGCAACGCCCCGTGGATCATGGTCCTCGCGTTGATCGGCATCATTTATGGCGCGCTCGTCGCCTTAGTGCAGCCCAACATGAAAAAGCTGATCGCCTACTCCTCGGTCAGCCACCTCGGATTCGTCGTCCTCGGCATCTTCAGTTTCACCGCCGCCGGCTTGAACGGAGCCGTCTTCGTCATGCTGTCACACGGAGTAGCCACCGGCGGACTCTTCATGCTGGCAGGCATTCTCTACGAACGCCGTCACACTTATGAGATCGCTGAGTTCGGCGGACTCGCGACGCCGATGCCCAAATACGCCACCTTCTTTCTCGTCACGCTGCTGGCTTCGGCCGGACTCCCGCTGTTGAACGGTTTCATCGGCGAGTTCCTGGTGATGAGCGGAGCCTTCCAGGCCAGCCCGATCTACGGCATCCTCGCCGCAACCGGCGTGATCTGGAGCGCCTGCTACCTCCTCTGGATGTATCAGCGCGTTTTCTTCGGCAAGGTAACGAACGAAGTCAATAACACGCTTCCCGACCTCAACCCGCGTGAAAAAGCCGCGCTCTGGCCGATCGCCATCGCCGCTCTGGTAATGGGAGTCGCGCCGCTCGTGTCGCTCAGCGCAATTGATCCGTCGGTACAGGCCGCGCTAGCCCCCGTCACACAATTGACCAGCAAGCTGGTGGGCCAATGACCGCGCCGATAACGATAACAATGACGAGCGCACTCTGGCACTCTTTGCCGGCTCTACTGGCGCAAGCGCAGTCTTCGGTACCCCAAGCCGCCGATTACATGCGCATCCTGCCGGAGTTAGTCCTCACTCTCTTCGGCATGTTGATCATGGTCGTCGATCCGCTGCTCGACGAAGAAAATACTCACGAGACACTCGGCACAATCGCGCTGATCGGAACCCTGGCCGCGCTGGCCGCAACGTTCTGGATGGCACAGTACCCCGGAACTGCATTCTGGAACATGGTTCGCGTCGAGCCCTTTAGCGTTTTCTTTCATTTCCTCGTGATCGCGATCGCGGCCGTGGCGATTCTCAGTTCTTTCGAATACTTGCGAGTGCAGCGCATCCGCGCCGGCGAATACTACGGCCTGGTCCTGTTCGGCACGGTGGGCATGTGCCTGATGTCGTCCGCCATCGAGCTTGTCCTTATTTTCATTGCTCTGGAAATCTCGTCGATCTCAACCTACGTGCTCGCAGGATTCCGGAGGCGCGAAGCCTCGAGCAGCGAAGCCTCGCTGAAGTACTTCCTCTTAGGATCATTCGCCACCGCATTCTTCCTCTACGGAGTCGCGCTCATGTTCGGTGCCACCGGCTCCACCAACATAGACGCCATCAACCACGCCCTGCATCCCGCCGGTGCGACCGTACCTGTTCTGGCGTATGTAGCGACGGCGTTCATGTTTGTGGGCCTCGCCTTCAAGGTCTCAGCCGTGCCTTTCCACATCTGGGCTCCCGACGTTTATGAAGGAGCCCCGGCTCCAGTCGTCGGCCTCATGTCAACCGGCCCCAAGGCCGCGGCCTTCGCGGTTTTGCTGCGCCTCATGTTCGAAGCCAACGCCCCCGGACGCTTCTGGCTGATCTGGGTCTCAGCCGTGCTGACCATGACGCTGGGAAATCTCTGCGCCCTGGTCCAGGACAACGTCAAGCGTCTGCTCGCCTATTCTTCCATCGCCCATGCCGGATATGTGCTGGTAGCGCTTGCCGCCCAACCAGAACTGGGAACATCCGCCGCGATGTTTTACACCGCCGCCTATGCCGCCATGAATGTAGGAGCGTTTGCCGTAGTCAGCCACTTCGCGAACGCCGGCGAGAAGTACGTGGCCCTCGAAGATTATGCCGGACTAGGCAGGAAGTCCCCAGTGCTGGCCGCAACTTTCACATTTTTCTTGATGTCCTTGATCGGCATTCCGATCACGGGTGGCTTCTTCGCCAAGTTCTACGTGTTGACGGCGGCGCTGAATTCGAATCTCGTCGGTCTAGCGATCATTCTCGTGCTCAATAGTGCGGTCGCTGCGTACTATTACTTGCGCATTATCGTCATGATGTACATGCGGGAACCGCGGGGCCAGGTTCCAGTTACAAACATAGGCGCCGCGACGGCGCTCGCCATTACATTTAGCGTGCTGCTTACCCTCTACCTCGGAGTGCTGCCCGGACGCGTTCTCGACTATGCGACCCAGGGCGCCCGCCAGCTCGTGACCGATACGATGGCCCCGGCAACAGGTTCAGGTTCCCTCGCCACCGGACCTTGAGTTCTGAGTGGCCGCTGCGACGCGAAAGAAGGCGATGCTCGCGATTCCACTTCGATCCTCCTTGCGCATAAATGCCATCATTTGTGATCACCCCAGAAGCCTTGCCTGTGGCTCAGTTTCACACTTCAACCGCAATCGCTAGCGGTGGAAAAAGCAGCCCTGCTTGTGATTGACAATCGCCCTCCAAGTCGTCATGATTGTGTCCACAAGCTTTCCCCCGGAGGTTCTATGGTTCAGTTCTTTCGCAATATTTGCAGGGACGAAGCAGGACAAGACATTGCCGAATATGCCGTCATGCTCGCCGTCATCCTGGTATTGGTCATCGGCACCGTACGTCTGATTGGGACCAACGCCAATAACGCATTCTCCCAGGTTGCTAGCTCTTTGCAGCAATAATCCCAGCAGCGAAGTTCGGGCACCTGATATAAAAGAAACGCTGTTACTAACTTTGGCATTCAATATTTCTATGACACGATTTACCACCTTTAGCCTGTTTAGCCGCTTTTGGTTTCCATTCGCGGCGGAGGTGCAGAATCGGAGCCAGTCACCAAAGCAATAAAAAAAAGCTCAAAGATTCCGCCGAAGCCGCGATGGCAAATCGCGGCTTTTGTTTTTTTGAGCCGCTGGTACCAAACTCCTGGTGCCACGTAACAAATAGAAAGGTCCTCACCATGATCGTGAACATGTCCGATGGAGCCACCGAACAGCAGATCGAACACATCATTCAGCGCATCCGCGAAGCCGGATTCCAGCCGCACGTCACGCGCGGCACCGAACGCACCATCGTTGCCGCAGTCGGCAGCGGCGGCCGCCGCCATGAAATCGAGGCTCTTTCCGTCGCCCCCGGGGTGGACAACGTGGTCGCCATCGCCCAGCCTTTCAAACTGGTCAGCCGTCAAACCCACCCGCAACCGTCAGTCGTCGTCGTTGGCGGGAAAACGACTCACGGGAAAACGACCGGCGGCGTAAGCATCGGCGGCCCCGAAGTCGTTGTCATCGCCGGTCCCTGCTCCGTAGAATCGCGCGAGCAATTGCTGGAGACTGCTCAAGGCGTGAAGCGCGCCGGCGCTACCATGCTCCGCGGAGGCGCCTACAAACCGCGCACCTCTCCCTACGAATTCCAGGGTCTGGGAATCGAAGCCCTCAAGATTTTGCGCGAAGCTCGCGAACTCACCGGCCTTCCGGTCGTAACCGAGGTGATGAGTACCGAAGACTTGGACCTGATCTGCGAGCATGCGGACATGCTCCAGGTCGGCGCGCGCAACATGCAGAACTACGCCTTGCTCCGAAGACTAGCAACCGCCAAAAAGCCCATCCTCCTCAAACGCGGACCCTCGGCCTCGGTGAAAGAATGGCTCTTGGCAGCAGAATATCTGCTCTCCGGAGGAAACGATCAGGTTGTCCTATGCGAGCGCGGAATCAAGACCTTCGAGACCGGCATGCGCAACACTTTCGACCTTGCCGCCGTCGCCCTCGCCAAAGAACTCTCGCACCTGCCCGTTGTGGCCGATCCGTCCCATGGCACCGGCAAGCAGAGTCTGATCGGGGCGGTTTCGCGCGCTGCCGTCGCGGTCGGAGCAGACGGCCTCATCATCGAGGTCCATCCCTGTCCCGAGCGCGCGCTTTCCGATGGCCCCCAATCCCTCGATCTTGCGCAGTTTGAGAGGGTGATGCGCGGATTGAGCGCGCCCTTGCGACCGGTAGTGGCTCCGCTCCTGGCCTGAGAAATCCCCCAGCCTCTGGGTTCTCGGTTGGAGCGCTTTGGCTCTTGCTGAGAACTGGAAGCTGAGGGCTGAGAGCTGGATTTGAGGCCACTATGTCCCAAAACCGGCCTTCGGTTCGCCCAACCTTTGTTTCCAATAGGTTACAACCTCTGCACCAGATTGGAACCCGTCCGGTGCGCCAACTTGTCCCCTGGCGCCGAGCCGCCATCAACCTGCAAATGATTGCACTTAAAAGACTTAGCCACAACAGGATTGGCCTCGCGATTGCCCATTAAAGGCCAGGCACGAAGGGCATGCTGTATGCCCATCGCAATCGCCGCCAAAACATTTATGAACATCAACGGCAATTCGCAAACCGCAAACGGACGCGAAGGTCGTCCGCTCAATTCCCCAGCATTCAGTGCTGCTTGGGGCCGAGTCCTTGGACTGGCGCTGCTGTTGCTGTCGGCAATGCCGTCTTACGCCGCCAAGCAGAAGCCGAGTAAGCTCTCGCCCGATCTCATGTCGGCCGTAGGCTTGAACGGCAAGGTGACGGTTAACATCCAATACAAGAGCTATCCCAGCAAAGGCTATTTGAAGGGCCGCCAATCGGGCGGCGCCACCCTGCGCTGGCAGCTGCCGACGATCAGCGCGGTGACCATGACCGTGCCCGTCAGCATGCTCACGACCCTGGCGAACGAGGCCAACGTCATTTACATCTCGCCAGATCGTACGCTAGCCATGACTTCGAATCCTCAGACTGAGGAATTCGCCACGGCTGTCGAGGACCAAGTCGCCGCCTCCCAGTACGGGTACGACGGTACCGGCATCGGCGTAGCCGTCATCGATAGCGGCATCGCACCTCATCCCGATTTGAACAACGCCAATGGCGTCAGCCGCGTCGTCTATAGCCAAAGCTTTGTCACTGCAGACGCCACCACGCCCGACAGATACGGACACGGAACGCACGTGGCCGGCTTAATCGGCGGTTCGGGTGCGAGTTCCGGATCTTCCAACGGCTACTCCGCGACTTATGCCGGTATGGCCCCTAACGTCAACTTGATCAATCTGCGCGTGCTCGACCAGAACGGCAACGGCAACGACAGCGGAGTGATCGCTGCCATTCAGCAGGCGATCGCGCTGCAGAGCACCTACAACATCCGCGTCATCAGTATGTCGCTTGGACGCCCGATCTTCGAGAGCTACACCCTCGATCCGGTTGACCAGGCAGTGGAAGCCGCCTGGCAGGCGGGCATTGTGGTGGTAGCGGCGGCCGGTAACAGCGGTCGTTACGCGCCAACCAACGGCTTTGGCACCATCGGTGTTCCGGCCAACGATCCTTCCGTAATTACGGTCGGAGCGACCATGACGGAGCAGACAGCAACGCGGGTGGACGACAAGATTGCCAGCTACAGTTCCAAAGGTCCGACCGCCATCGATCACATCGTCAAACCTGACCTGGTCGCACCTGGAAACCGTCTGGTCTCCTTGCGCGTTGCAGGCAGCACACTCGATACCCTCTATCCACAATATGAAGTTACTCCGAGCAGCGGTAGCTCGATGTACTACGTTCTGAGCGGAACCAGCATGTCGACACCGATCGTGAGCGGTGCGGTGGCGCTGATGCTGCAGCAGAATCCCTCGCTGACTCCCGATCAGGTGAAAGCCCGCCTCATGAAGACTGCCTGGAAGGGCTTCGGGCAGTTCACCTCGTCACAGGACGGCTTCGGAAACCTTTACAACAACGAGTACGACCTCTTTACTTATGGAGCGGGGTATCTGGATATTAACGCCGCTCTGGGCAACACTGACGTGGCCAACGGAGTAGCACTTTCTCAGACCGCGACCTTTAACCAGAACGGTTCGGTCTCGGTCTCGAATACCACTCCCGACTCTGTCTTCGCTGGCAGCAGCGTGGTTTGGGGCGCGACTTCAGTAGTGTGGGGGAATTCAGTGGTTTGGGGCTCTAACGTGCTCTCCGCCACTTCAGTAGTGTGGGGCGCCACCAGCGTGGTCTGGGGATCGACTTCCATGGCTGGCGAAAGTGTGGTCTGGGGCGCTACTTCAACCGCCGCCACGGCAACTGCAGCACTCGACACCGGCGACGACGGAGACAACTAGACAACCGACTGCAACCATATTCGGAGATCACCATGACAAACACATTGCCAATAAAAGCGAAAGTCATGATCGGATTGGTGGCCGTTGCGAGTCTGTGCGCCTTGTTCTTCGGCGTCACCAGATGGCAAGCGCAAGCCTGGCCACAGTTGCTGCTCCTGCTGGCGGCAGCCGCATTGAGTTCGCGTTTCAAGGTGAAGCTGCCTGGGATGACGAGCTCCATGTCGGGAAATCTGCCCGTCATTCTTCTCGCAGTCACGCAGCTGGGATTGTTCGCAAGTCTGCTCGTAGCGGTTACCGCAGCCATCGCGCAATCCTATTCCGGCGGGAATAAAACCAAACCTGTTCAGTTCGTATTTAACGCCTGCACCTTGCTGAACGCAGCCGGTCTCGCTTACCTGGCCTACCATAGCCAGTTCTTCGCGACCGCGCACTCACTCTCGCTGGTTCTCGCCGCAGCCACCTATAACTTGGCCAACACGGCGCCGGTAGCCAGCATCATCGGTCTAACCGAAGGCGGTAATCCTTTTGCCCTCTGGCATAAGGTCTTCCTGTGGTCGTTCCCGAACTATGTCATCGGAGCGGGACTGACCGCAATCGTCTCCACCTTCAGCTCCATCAGCGGACTGACCACCATGACTACGCTGCTGGCCGTGCTCTTCGCCGTCTATCAGTCCTACAAGATGTACGTAGGCCGAAGCGAACAGCTGCAGCCACAGACGATATCCATGTCCATGGCCGCCGGCCGCTAACCATAACCTTCAAGCATTCCTTCCGCGCGCAGCCCACCGGCTGCGCGCTTTCTTTTGCTGAAGAACTCGCGATTCGTATCAGGGTATCGCTTCAGCGATACCGAAAGCCGGTCAAAATCAGACGCCCCTTTATTGGCTGGCCTTTTTGCATTTTCTGACGCCGAATCGAGAAAGATTGTTATCCTGTGTTATTAACCTACAGCAGGAACCTTATTGAAGAGCCATCTCGAACTTATAGAGAACTTCGAACGGGCCTCCGCCCCCGGAAGCCGTCCCCAAGACGTGATGCAGCACATTTCCGATCACCTGCACAACGAACTCGTCCGCTACAACTGGGTTGGTTTTTATCTGGCCGACCCCGCCGATCCGAACTATCTCTTGCTCGGACCGCATTCGGGCGTCTTCACTCCGCATATCAAGATTGCCTTGAATCAGGGCCTCTGCGGCGCGGCGGCCAGCCTCGGCAAGACAGTGGCGGTCAACGACGTGACCAAGGATCCACGCTATCTCATGGGAGTATCCGAGACGAAATCGGAAATCATCGTGCCGATTTTGGTCTACGGCGCCGTGGTTGCCGAGTTCGATATCAACAGCTTCTTCAAAGACACCTGGAACGAAGAAGAAACCGCATTCGTCGAGAAATGCGCAGCCTTAGTCCGCCGCTGCATGTAACCAGCAACCGAGACTCTACTTGACGTCTCCGCAGTCCGCGCCCAGGTACTTCGACGTAATCGTGAGATCCATGGTCATGGTGTGACCATTGGCGTTGGTAACAGAATGCATCGTGCCCTTGGCGGCATCGGAACCAATGGCCTCCATCGTAAAAGTCCCGTCGGACGACGACTGCTTTTCTTCACAGTGGAATTTCAGCTCCAGCTTGCTGCCCGTGGAATTCACCACCGTCCGAGTGCAATCGCCGCGGTTGGCGCTAAAAGCCGAGTTCTTCGCCAGCTTTTCTTTCGTGATGCATTCTTTGCGAACATCGGTGCTCGACCCACCCTTCATCATGGCTTCAATGCGCGCACGCTGCTCCGGCGGCATCTTGGCCAGCGCGTCGGGAGGAATGTTCGGAACCGCCGGCATCCCAGTCATGGAATGATTCACCGTCACTTCCCAGAGACCTTCTTTGACATTGAAGGGCGTGATCGCATCCGCGGCCCAGAGGGCCAGCGCACAAAAAGCAATCAGGACAAGAAAAAGGTTTCGTCGCATCAGTACTCTCCAGTTGGCATTGAAGTCGCTATGTGACCATATTGCGCCCATCAGCATTACACACCGTCAATTGCGGAGCAAATCATTTGTGAACAAATCGTTGTCAGGACTGGTGCAACGCTATACTTGACTAGGAAAAAGAATGCGGCAAGAGTGCGAACAAAGTGCAGCAAACTTTCTCACCACTTCATCCAAGGACAGCGCATGACAAGTAGAAGCGTTTGGCGGCTATTCTGTGCATTCCACATTTGCTTCGCCGTCCTTCTCCACGCGCAAACAACCAGGCAAAGCGCCGATACCATCATCACCGGGGGCACCGTCGTCACCATGGACGCCCAGCGCCACATCTATGACGACGCAGCCATCGTAGTCACCGGCGATACGATCGTCGCAGTCGGCCCGCGCGCTGAGCTCGAAGCCCGTTACGAAAGCCGCCAGCAGATCGAAGCGAAAGGCAAGCTGGTCCTTCCCGGATTCATCAACGGTCACACCCACGTCCCCATGACGCTGTTCCGAGGCCTGCACGACGATGTCACCTTGAACGACTGGCTCTACAAGTACATCTTCCCTGCCGAGAAAAAGAATGTCACCGAAACCTTCGTTCGCTGGGGAACGCGACTAGCGGCGGCCGAGCAGATCCGTTCCGGCGTCACCACCTTCGCTGATATGTACTACTTCGAAGACGCCGTAGCCGAAGAAACCAAAGCTGCAGGCATGCGTGGAGTGTTGGGCGAAACCTTCATCGACTTCCCGGCACCCGACAACAAAACCCAAGCCGACATGCTGGCGTACTCCGAAAGCTTCTTGAAGAAGTGGCAGGGAGATCCGCTCATCCACGCCGCCGTGGCTCCCCATTCGATTTACACCTGCTCCCAGAAAACATTACAGGATGCTGCCGCCCTGGCAAGAAAATATCACGCCCCGATCCTGATCCACGTCGCCGAGATGAAAAAAGAATGGGAAGACAGCGAAAAACAGAACGGCGCGTCACCAGTGCAATATCTCGAACGTATCGGAGTGCTCGGCCCAGACGTGGTGGCCGCGCACTGCATCTTTGTAGACGAAACAGATCGCAAACTTCTCGCGAAGCGGAACGTCGGATGCGTCCACAACCCCTCAAGCAACATGATGCTAGCAAGCGGGGTTTCGCCCGTACCCGAGATGCGCGCCGCCGGAATCGCCGTAGGCCTGGGAACCGACGGCCCTGCGGGCAGCAACAATGACCTCGACCTGATGGAGGAAATTGACCTCGCTGCCAAGCTAGCAAAAATTACAAAAATGAATCCGCTGGCCTTGAATGCGCCAGCAGTAGTAGAGATGGCGACCATCGACGGCGCCCGCGCGTTACACATGGAAAAGGAAATCGGATCGCTGGAACCAGGGAAAAAGGCAGACCTGATTCTGATCAGCCTCGACGAACCCAACGCCGTCCCCATGTACGACATTTACGCACAGATCGCATACGCATTAAAAGCCAGCGACGTGGAAACCGTCATGATCGGCGGGCGGCTTGTAATGCGCGACCATAAACTACTGACCGTCGACGAGCAAGCAGCGATGGCCAAGGCGCGCGAATACAAGAAGGCAGTTGCAGAGTCGCTGGGCATGCCTTAAGCAAATCTGACCACTATGAGCTCTCGCGATTACATTCTCTGGGAAGTGGACGTGCAAGCCGACTTCATGCTGCCCGGAGGCAAGCTCTACGTTCCCGGAGCCGAGAAGCTTCTGCCCAACATCCGCAAGCTGACCGACGCGGCAAGACGAGGCGAAGTCTTCCTGGTTTCGCACGGCTGTTTTCATTCGCCGAATGACCCAGAGTTCACACAGTTTCCGCCGCACTGCATAAAAGGCACGCCGGGAGCAGCGTTCCTTCGCGAAGCGCTGACCGACAATTTTGTTCGCGTGGAAAATACCGCCGACGCCCGCTTGCCGGAAGATCTTTTCCAGTATCAGCAGATCATTCTGGAAAAGCAGACCCTGGACATTTTCGCGTCCCAACATGCGGACGAGTTGGTAGCGCACCTGGGCAGCGCCGCGCAATTCGTCGTCTTTGGAGTCGTAACGGAATTCTGCGTCAGTTACGCAGTGAAGGGCTTGCTAGAGCGAAAGCGGCGCGTGGTAGTGGTCAGCGATGCCATTGAAACCCTTGGGCCGGAAGCGGGCAGCAAGACGCTCGCTGATTTGCAGAACTCCACCGACCGCGCCGTTGACGAGGTGAGCGAGCCACAGCGCGAGCGACGCGGCGCCCGCGTCGGATTTGGTCATGTGGAACAAGCTTGCCCCGAGCGTGATGTAGACCGCCTCGCGCGCGCCGGCGCCACCGACGGTGATCGGCAAGAACGTCGTCGCGGCGGCGAGCGGGACGATCAGCAACGCC
>Ga0209169_10001387_pt1 | contig 14767 bp, 14 predicted proteins | sample HubBroMetageWRM4_FD_188346 | JGI IMG/M metagenome (GOLD analysis project Ga0209169, IMG submission 188346) | Warmed soil microbial communities from the Hubbard Brook experimental Forest, New Hampshire - Hubbard Brook CCASE Soil Metagenome WRM 4... | ecosystem: Environmental > Terrestrial > Soil... | reverse complement strand
CCACGACTATGCGTCGGTCGTCAACTGCTCGCTGGATCCCGGGGCGCGATCGCAGGCCTGCTCGGCCGCGTTCAGCTACTTCAACTCGACCGACTGGCCGCTGGGGAATGCCTGCGCCATCTTGCTGCAGTTCGCGCCGGTGCTGATCGAACCACCGCAAGAGGCGACTACGGAAACGCCATCGACCCTCGCTGGCCGCGTCTCTCCGCGCTCGGGGCTCCTTTGTGGGCATCTTTGGCATTGTATCGGGTAAGGGTTGTTCCGCTTCCCGATCTGCCAGCAAATTGCTGCCTCAAACGGCGCTTGCGCTCAGAGCAACTCAACCCGAACGACGTTGTATGCTTAGTTTCTAGTTCAATCGAAGGATGGCAGGCATTCATGCATCCAAAACACTTCTGGCAAGTCTCTCTCCTCGATGCCGAGCGGGCAGAAATCGGCAAGCACTATCTGGAATTCTTGCGAATTCCAGCCATGAGCGCGGGCCTTTACGTGTTGCCGGCTGGCGGTACAGATTCTCAGTCTCCCCACCAAGAGGACGAGATGTACTACGTCGTCCGAGGAAAGGCGTCGGTGAAGGTCGGGGCCGAAAGCCAGCCGGTCAGTGCGGGCAGCATTATTTTAGTTGAGGCGCGGGTCGAGCATCGCTTTTACGACATCACAGAAGAGCTGGTGGTATTGGTGTTCTTCGCGCCGGCGGAAACGACCTAGAGGGAGCATTCGAAAAAGGTTATGCCGATCACCTCCATGGCGAGTGACGACTGGCCCGTGGTGCGCAGCATTTATGTGGAGGGCATTGCAACCGGCAACGCAACATTCGAAACTGCCGTTCCCGACTGGACGAAGTGGGATGGCGGGCATCACAAATCATGCCGGCTTATTGCCAAAGACGGCCCTGAAATTCTCGGCTGGGCAGCCCTCAGCCCGGTTTCGTCTCGCCAGGTCTACGCCGGTGTGGCCGAGGTTTCAATTTATGTTGCGGGAACGGCGCGCGGCCGCGGAGTTGGCAGAGCACTGCTCACCGCGCTGATCGAAGCCTCGGAGCGCGCCGAAATTTGGACGCTGCAAGCCGGCATATTTCCCGAAAACGTTGCCAGCATTCGCCTGCACAAGTCGTGCGGCTTCCGTGAAGTGGGTTTGCGGCAACGCATCGGCCAGATGGCCGGAGTGTGGAGAGATGTGTGCCTGCTGGAACGCCGCAGCCACAGCGTGGGAGTCTAAGGCCGCACTCTCGCGGCCGGGTAGTTTCTCTGGTGTTACCTTCCGAATACCAAAACCACAAAAGTGTCCGGCAATATGCTTCGCCGGGGATGTGGGTTATCTGCCGTAGGCGCTGGAGGCGGTCCGAACTTCGCGGTCACCAGGTACACATCGTGAGCTTTCTCGTCGAGCGCCATAGTGCGCGCTCCGGTCTGGGTTGGCACATTCTCCGCCACGTTGAATTTCGTCGGCGAATCTTCGTGGACCACTGTGAGGACGCCTTCTCCGCAAGAGGCGAAAGCCATCTCCGTCTCGGGATCAAATGCGTTTGCATCCACGCCATCGCCGATTGCGGGTGTAGCCACAACCTTTCCGGTGTCGGCATCGACCACGGCCATCATCTTATTGTCGCAGCCGGCAAACAGTCTCCGGTGCTTGCGGTCGATGGCCAGGCCACTCGGCTCTTCACACGGGGCCAGCGGCCAGCTTGCCTTGATCTCCAGTTTGCCGGGATCGATGGCATCAATCTGGCTCTTATCCTCTATGTTGACGAAAATTTCTCCTTTGCCGTCACTGACGGCAAATTCCGGCTTTCCTTCCAGCTTGATGGTGCCCACCACTGTGCCCCGAGCGGCGTCGATCGCGGTGGCGTCATGACTTCGACCGTTGAAAGCGAAAACGCGTTTGCTCGCCGGATCGTAAAGAATGGCGTCCGGGTTTTCTCCGGCCTTCACCTTGGCAATCGCTTGCAGCGTCTTCAAATCAAAAATTGTGACCGTGCCTTCGCGGCCGCTACTGATGAAGCCCCTCCCCAATTCCGGCGCCAGCGCGATCCCATGCACGCCCGGTGTGTCGGGAATATCTCCGACCGGCTTGCCGGAGTCAGCATCAATCACCATGACGTGCGTGGCGCGTGAGATATACAGCCGGCGCGCGGAACTGTCGATGCTCAGGTAGTCCCAACCGCCGTCACCACCGAGCTGGTAGGTGTGGATAAGGTGGTAGCCGGGAGCGGCAGTTGCCCCTGCAGGTGCAATCAACATCACGCATAGTGAAAAGAGCCTAAAAAAAGAATGCTTCATGGGATCCTCGCGAGTGGAACTTCTTGCCAAGCTCCGATTCTACCCCAGACCCGCTGGACTCATCTCTCGCACTCCCTTCACTCCGCCAACTTCGCCAAGTGCAAATCGAAACCCGTCTTGGGCAGCAATGACGTCAGCTCGAATGCGCGGAAACCGTCTCCGCTGATCTCAGTATGTCGATAAAGGCCGGGCTCAGTTTCCACCGTTTCCCGGCGAGCCTCCATATCCTCGAGAAACTGCTGCGCTGCTTTCGTATCGGCTTGCTTGTCTCTGGCCCGGCTCACGTAGGCTTGGGCGGCATACGAGCGAATTAACTTTGGCCAATACTTTTCCAGCAGACTGGTACTGGCGAAAACGTCCGCCCAGATGATTTCACCATTCACGGCAACCACCACCCCGACCGCGTTGCGGTCACGCAGTTGTTTGATTAGGCTTTGGTAGTCGTGTTGAATGGGTGCGGCAACAGCCTCCACTTTCTGTTTCACTTCGTCGTTCTCCATGACCCTCGCGTACGAAGTTGTGCCCGCAATGCCCCCCAGCGCCTGTGGCGAAGCTTGGGCCTCCACTCGTGCTCGAGAATTTCTGACCTCTGCCCAGACCTTCTCTTGATCCTTGTCAGCCATCGCCTTGGCGCGGACTGCGGGCTGCACCATGCCGGAGCCTATGGCTCCACCCGAAAAGCTCATCTTGGCGCCGGTCCACCGTCCCGGCTCCACGCAGAAAACGCCCAGGTCGACGGGATCGCTCTCGGCCGGGACCAAACGGTCCTTGCCGATCACACGGTCCTGTTTGCCGCCGGTCACAATCTCACCGGCCAGCAGGAGCAAAGGCCGCATCGAGTTATTCACCAGCACCAACTGGTTAACTTGCGCGCCTCCGGCAATGCGTGGCGGGGGATTCCCGTCTTTATGACGCGGCCGAATCAGCGGCGTAATGTTTCCTGACTCGCTCACGATCACGTCCCCGGATCGCAGACCCTCATCCAGAGTGAGGAACTCCTGCGTGTCATGCGATGAAGCCGTTATCACCGGAAACACTTCCAGGTTTCCGTGCTGGATTGGAGCCAACACCTTAAAAGTGAGGAACCGATGCCACCTCGCCCGCTGGCGCTGGGCTTGGTATCCCCATCGCCAGAGCGACAATCAGTGCAAGTGCAAGACCCGCCATCGACCATCCACGTTGCATATTTGTTCCCCCCAAGGGCTTAAAGGCAGCTCGGAGAAGCGGGTTGCGCCGCACCTCCGAGGCGTTGCTTTCGCCCTTGCTGATTTTCGAACGACAAAAACCCCGATGCTTGCGTCTAAAAGTTGGTAGCATCCAGAAAGGCTGCGCCACTTATGCCCAACCGTGGTGTTCAACCCGTAGTAGCGGAACGTTTTGCCGGATTGGACCTCCTGTGATTGATCTTTATCAAAAGAGCCGGGGCGCGGAGTTCGGGCTGACCGCCGAAGCCTTCGATCAGGTCGTGCAGGAGGTGGTGGCAAAATACCTTCCCACCAACGCCCCTGCATCCCATGTCGATGAACTTTGTGCCAGCCTGCGCGTGGAGGAATTAGCGCTGGCCCGCGCCTGCGCGGCCGGTCACGAGCGCGCGTGGGAAGTCTTTTTGACCCGCTACCGCGAGAAGCTCTACAACATTGCCGGCTATATCGCGAAGGAGAGCTCCGCGGCGCGGGAGTTGGCGGACTCCATCTATGCCGACTTATACGGCACCACTACACGCGATGGGAAACGTAACTCTAAGCTGGCTTCTTACACGGGGCGTGGTTCGTTAGAAGGCTGGTTGCGCACGGTGATGGCGCAGGAGTTCGTGAACCGCTATCGCCGCCAGCGCAAAACCGTCAGTCTGGACGAGGAAAGTGAAGAGGGCGCCCAGTTCGCCGCAGCGGATCCCGAGCCGGCGATCGCCGTCGACCCCAGAGTCGAAAAAGCGACTGACGAGGCTCTATCCGAGCTATCTTCCGAGGACAAATTCGTCCTGGCTTCTTATTTTCTGGATTCGCACACTTTGGCCGAAATCGCCCGCGCCTTGCGGGTCCACGAATCGACCATCAGCCGTAAAGTCGACAAATTGGCCAAGTCATTGCGCAAGCGTATCTTGGCCGGTCTGGGGAAGCAGGGGATGAGCCGTCGCCAGGCCGAGGAGGCTCTGGAGGTCGACGTTCGTGACCTTAGGGTCGATCTCCGCCGCCGCTTGGTGCAAGAAAGTGCATCCCCGGCGTTCTCAGAAAAGAAGGCAGGAGGCTCGGGATAGTAGTCATTGCGTAGCGACGCGGTTTGCTAAGTCTCCGTCGATCAATTTAACAAATGTCAGACCTACCCAAAATCGCGATGCGGCGGCTGCAGGGAAAGAGCGCAGCCGCCGGAATTCACCCAGATTCCAACCTAATCAGCGCGTTCGTAGAAAACTCGCTGCCCGGAGACGCGCGCGCACAGCTCGTGCAGCACCTGGCGCAGTGCGCCGATTGCCGTGAGATAGTGTTTCTCTCCAGTCCTGATCAGGCGGGAACACTACCGGCGGCATCTGCTCGGCCCAATTGGTTGGCCTGGCCGGTGTTGCGCTGGGGGGCAGCTGTAGCCGCCGTTGTGGTTGTGGTCGCGGCGGTCAGTCTGCATCGCCCGTCGGGTGGAACGTCAACGTCGCCCAGCGTGGTCCAGACGACAGATACTCCAATCGCGAAAGACGGCACCCCGCCGGCTCTGCTCGGGGAGGAAAAGTACGAAACAGCCCCCGTGGCCAGAAACGGTCCGGTGTCGCCAGTCGTCACCAATGGTGCGGTGGCCGATGCCGGGAGTAAGCCTCCAGAGCAGTTGAAGAAGCAGAGTTCCAGAGCTGCTAGCTCGCCGATGTTGGCCCAGGAACCGGGGGGCAAGGCTTCCGACGAACGCAGAAATGAACTCGACAAGACCCAGACCGTCGAAGTGATGGCCGGATCCGTTCCCGTCGAGTCTGCTCAGGCCGTGCCAGGCCGTGCCAAGGACGTGGCTGCTGAGCCAACCTCTAACGCGGGCGGGGGGATCGGTGGAGGATTTCCGCCGAATGCCGCGGTCGCATCCCAGGCCCACGCGGCGATACGCCTTCCCGCAGCCGCTCCCCGCTGGACGCTAACCTCGGACGGCACGCTGCAACGTTCAATGGACTTCGGCAGGACTTGGCAGACCGTTCAAGTCGCGGGTCAAGCTAGCTTCCGCGCCCTGGCCGCCAGCGGAAAAGATATCTGGGTGGGCGGGTCGAAGGGCGCGCTCGATCACTCCACCGACGCGGGCCAGAACTGGACGCAAGTGCATCCTGTTGCCGCTGGCCAGATGCTCACGGATGACATCATCGGGGTCGAATTCTCTGACGCCCTGCAAGGCAAGGTGACCACCTCCAGCCAGGAAGTCTGGACTACCGAAGATGGCGGCCAAAGCTGGCGCAAACCTTGATTCGACGACGCACCCGATTTATCTGCGTTTTTCCCATGTTTCAACGTTATTACTCGCGGGAATTAACGCATTACCAAAGTGACATTTACACAAATATAGGCGCGGGCTACTATCCAGTCGTGGTTTGGCAGTTCTGGGGGAGGGCTGCCAGGCGTCCTGAACTGAAAAGTTTAGGGCGCTTTTTATTTTTCCTTTCGACTTTCTACGCGAACAACTGCCGCTTTTCGCTCCAGGTCAGGCCGACCGTCGAATATCGCAGTCTGCGTCCTCTGATGCTGCCGCGCATCTAACAAAAGTGCTAGGATGATAGGTTCCTGGCTTCGTTAGTCTTGACACGGTTTGACCCGGAGAAAGGTTTCCGGGCGCGCCAAGGGAGGATTGTAATGGCAGCAAATGGCATTATGGAAGTAACCGATTCGAATTTCGACCAGGACGTGCTCAAGTCTGACACGCCGGTTTTGGTGGATTTTTGGGCCACGTGGTGCGGGCCTTGTCGCGCCCTTGCACCCATCGTCGATGAGCTGGCCAAGGATTTCCAGGGCAAGTTGAAGATCGGGAAAATGGATGTGGACCGCAACGGCGCCACGCCGATGCGTTACAAAGTGACCGGCATTCCCACGCTGCTGGTATTCAAAGGCGGCCAGGTGGTGGAGCAGCTCGTAGGCTACAAGCCGAAGGAAGCCATCGCCGAGGCGCTGAAAAAGCACGTAGGGTAAGTCAGCCGTCAGCTTTCAGCTTTGCAAATGCCCGGTGAAGCATTCCGGGCATTTCGATTTTTGGGAGGATGTCGAAACGCGGAGAATCTTGGGTTTCACTGAGAGCTGACGGCTGAAAGCTGACAGCTACTTCTAGTACTTCCGCAGCACTCCGATTACTCTGCCCTGCAAGGCAACCGACGCCGCCGGCACAATGATCGGTTTCATGCTCACGTTCGAAGGCTGTAAGCGAATGGTGTCGCCCTCGCGATAGAAGCGTTTCAACGTGGCGTCGGTCCCATCGACCAGCGCGACTACGATTTCCCCATTGTGAGCGGTCTTGGCCTTCTCGACCAGCACGTAGTCGCCGCTCAGAATGTGCTCGTCCTGCATGGAGTCGCCGCGGACCTCAAGCACAAAAACCTCCTTTGAGCGGACGAAGTCGGCCAGAGAGATAGTCTCGGGATTCTCCACGGCTTCAATCGGCTGACCGGCGGCGATTCTGCCCAGCAGCGGCAGGACCATGGTGGTGTTCACGCTCATGGCCTGCTTCAGACGGCCTTTCGGGGGCAGCAGATCGATAGAGCGGCTGCGGTTGTAATCGCGCGTCAGCAGCCCTTTCTTCTCCAGATTAGTGACATGCTTGTGCACCGTGGCCAGGGAATTCAGCCCCATCCCTTCACGAATTTCGTCGAATGAGGGGGAATATTGGTTCTTCTGCACGAATTCAGAAATGAAGTCATAGAGCTCACGCTGTCGTCTGGTGATTGCCATGCCAGAATTGTAGGCGAAGATTAGGCGAAGTTCAAGATGAAAGGGCAAACATCACGCAGAAACTAAGCCGCGGTTCATCCGTCTTGCCGAATCGCGAACAGCCGCCTTTCCCAACTCCTTCGGGGACGCATGAAACGCGGCATTCATGCCCACATGTGTTTTCGGTGTTTGCATCCACGCCACCCGACGCACGGATTACTTTGCGTCCTTAGCGAACCCTTGGCGACCTTTGCGTTAAGATTTTCCGGTCGCCCCCGCAACTTTTTGCTGTTTTCTGGATCAAATCAAAAGCGAATACCGAGGAAACTCATGTCCAACAAAATCACCAAAACCGAAGAGGAATGGAAGACGCAGTTATCTCCCGAACAGTTTCACGTGGCTCGCAAAGCCGGAACCGAGCCTGCGTTTACCGGCAAATACTGGGACACGAAAGAAAAAGGCACCTACAACTGCGTGTGCTGTGGCACACCGTTGTTTGAATCCGTTACGAAGTTTAACTCCGGCACCGGCTGGCCCAGCTTCTACAAGCCGGTCGATCCGGCAGCGGTCGCGGAGCATACTGACGTCAGCTATGGCATGAAGCGGACGGAAGCTCGCTGTGCCAAATGCGACGCGCATCTGGGACATGTATTTCCTGACGGGCCAAAGCCGACCGGCCTGCGCTATTGCATGAATTCGGCTTCGCTCGATCTCAAGCCTGAGCCGGAAAAGAAATAGGAAGCTACGCGCCTGCGCTTGCGGCTTTCGCTTTCTCCGCCGCACGAACCTGTACGCCTCCGGTCATCACTGCGCCATCTTCCACGCTGATGCGCTGGGTTACCACATCGCCGGTCAGCGTTCCTTCGCCGCGGAGGTCGACGCGGTCGCTGCACTCAACGTTGCCGGTAACTTTGCCCATGATGACTACTTCCTTGGCGTTGATATTGGCTTTGACGATGCCATTGCGGCCGATCGTGACGCGATGGTCAGCCAATAGGATTGTGCCCTCGACCTGTCCGTCGATAAACAGCGGCTCAGCCCCCGTGATTTCACCCTTAATGACAACGGTGCGTCCGATGGTGGCTTGTTCCAGGGGCGCGGTCACGGTCTTGACCGGGTTGTAGGTTGGGATTGCGGTCGTGGGGAGTTTCTGAGGATTGGATTGCGCGGGTTGCAGCATCGGGATTCCTTGTTCCGCATGGCGTTGGAGGGAGTTCATCGCATTGCGGTGAATGGATTTGTGAGCTGACTATCGCACGCGGACAGGAATAAGAGGAGGTTACGGAAGCCGTAGAACTATGACTGTAACCGGCTAGCGCCGGACAGCAGCCGGGGGCGGCGGCGCTAGGCTGCAACACTCAGTTCTGCAACGTCGCCGTGAGTTCTTCCCACTCGAGCAGACTCTTTTGCAGCGCGGCACGATGAGTTTCCAGTTCCTCCGTGTGACGTGCAGTCTCTTCGGCGCTGACATAGTCTTGCAGGGCGGTCTCGTGTTGCGTGATCGCGGTTTCGGTGCGGTTGATCTCTTGTTCCAGCTCCCGCACCCGCTCTTCCATTTGCTTCCTCTTGATGGGATTCAGGCGCTTCGCCTTGCCCTCGGCAGCGTCTGGGCTGGCTGCCTTGTTTCCGTTCGTCGGGGTGGAGGTTACGGCAAGCTCGGTATTTTCCTGCAAGCGTGCTGCGCCGCCCTCCTTGCGCCAGCGATAGTCTTCGTAATTACCCGGATAAACTTCGACCCGGCCCTCACCAATCTCAAACACTCGCGTTGCCAGGTTGTCGATGAAGTAGCGATCATGCGAAACGAACACCACCGTTCCGGTGTACTTCGACAATGCCTCCAGCAGAACGTCTTTGGCGCGCATGTCCAAGTGGTTGGTCGGCTCGTCGAGTAGCAGAAAATTTGCCGGATGCAGCAGCATGCGCAGCAGAGCATATCGATTGCGCTCGCCCCCAGAAAGCACGCCGATGCGTTTAAAAACATCCTCGCCGGAAAACAAGAAGCAACCCAATAGACTCCGCAACTCGGTTTCCCGTGATTGCGGAGAGACTTCGCCGAGATCGTCCAGAATTCTTGCGTCCTGGTCGAGTTCTTTGTACTGGTCTTGGGCGAAGTAATCCGCCTGAACATTATGGCCGAGCTTATAATCGCCCTGCGTAAGGTTCTCTTCCTGCGCCAGCAGTTTGATCAGTGTGGATTTGCCGGCGCCATTGACTCCCACCAGGGCGATTCGGTCACCTTTCTCGATCATGAAGCTGACATCGCGGAAGACTTCCTTTTCTCCATAAGACTTCGCCACCCCAGCAAACTCGGCTACGATCCGGCCGCTGGCTTTCGGCTGCGGAAACGAGAAATGAATGGTTTTCTCTTCCTCCGGCAGTTCGATGCGCTCCATCTTTTCAAGTTCCTTGATGCGGCTCTGCACCTGTTTGGCCTTGGTCGCCTGATAACGAAAACGGTTGATGAACATTTCCAGCTGCTCAATTCGCTCCCGTTGGTTGCGGTAGGCTGCGTCCAGTTGCTCCTGGCGCTGCGTCTTCTGCGACAGATACTTTTCATAGTTGCCAGGATAGAAATGAATTCGCTTGTTCCAGATTTCGACAATCTTGTTGACGGTCACGTCGAGAAAGTAACGGTCGTGCGAAATCAAAATGAAGGTATAGGGGTAGCTGGTCAAATACTCTTCCAGCCAGTTGCGGGCTTCGAGATCAAGGTGATTCGTGGGTTCGTCCAGGAGCAAGAGGTTCGGTTTCTGGAGCAGCAACTTGGCCAGCGCGATACGCATCTGCCAGCCGCCGGAGAATTCTTCCGTCTGCCGCTGCCAGTCTGCTTTCTGAAAACCCAACCCCATCAGGACGCTGCCCACCTGGGCCTCGATGGCATATCCATCGCGGGCGCGAAACTCATGGTCGATCCGCTGATAGCGTTCCGCCACCTGAGAATATTCCGGGGAATCTGGGCCGAGTTCTGCCATGCTCCCAGTGAGGTCTTCCATTTCTTGCTCCATGGCGCGCAGCTTGGAGAACACCGACATGCACTCAGCAAATACAGAGCGGCCAGACAGCGCAAGCCCATCCTGCGGAAGATAGCCGGCGCTGATGCCTTTGGCAGTGGTCAACGAGCCGTAATCGAGCGTCTCCATTTCGGCAAGGATCTTCAACAGCGTGGACTTGCCGGTTCCATTCGCTCCCACCAGCCCGACCCGGTCGTGGTTGGTGATCAGCCAGTCCGTTCCCTCGAACAGGAGTTTGTGGCCATAGCGTTTTCCGGCGGCGGAGAGCTGAATCATGAGCTATCTTAATCGTCTCATAAAAGCGTTAACCACAGAGGACACAGGGTCACGCAGAGGGAAACTTGGATTGGCTTTCCCCTGTGCGCCTCTGTGTCCTCTGTGGTTAAGGTTTGTAACCCGCTAGCTTCGTCGCCATGGCCGCTATATCGCGCGCAGCATTTGGATGAGACAGTTTGCCGGCCGCTTCTCCCATGTTTCTCAGACGCGACGTGTCCGCCAGAAGGGAAGTGACGGCTTCCACCAAGGTCTCACGGTTGAGCTTCTGTTCTTCCAGCACAACCGCTGCTCCGGCGCGTTCGAGCGCCTCGGCGTTGCGCTTCTGATGATCGTCAGCGGCGCGAGGGAAGGGAACGAACACTGCTGGCTTTCCCGCGGCGGTGACTTCCGCAACTGTGCTGGCCCCGGAGCGGCAAATCAACAGGCTCGCCTTCGCGAACGCCGCGGGCATGTCTTCAATGAAACGATGCGCTTCGGCGGCTTTGTCCAACTTTGCATATGCTGCCTGAACATCGCCGAAATCGCGTTCGCCAGTTTGGTGGATGATCCGCAGGCCGGGAGTTCGCATGAGCATCGCAGCCGCAGATTCCATAAGCACCTGGTTGATGGAGTGTGCTCCCTGGCTCCCGCCGAAGACCAGAAGTGTAGGAGTCGCGGGGCCTCCGGAAATCTGAAAGAACGCCACGCGCACCGGCACTCCCGTAATTTCGCAGTGGCGGAAGTAGTGGCCAGTTTCCTCAAAATGGACGGCTGCCGCCGAAACGAAGCGCGCCACGACTCGATTGGCAAAACCAGGAACAAAATTCGGCTCGAAGACCAGTGTCGGAATACGCATGAGAACCGCGGCCAGCATTCCCGGCCCAGAGGCATATCCGCCCACCCCGATGACCACATCAGGACGAAACTCGCGAAAAATACGCCACGATTCCCAGACCGACCGCGGCAAATCCGAGAAAGTACGGAGACGGGTCATCAGGCTGACGTTCTTGAGCGCGCCCACCTGCACCAATCGCAGCGGAAATCCCGCTGCTGGAACCAGGCGGTTCTCGATCCCACGCGCAGTGCCGATGAATAGCACCTCAGCGTTGTACTGTTTTTGAAGTTGCTGCGCGATGGCAAGTGCGGGGATTACGTGTCCGCCGGTCCCTCCCCCCGCCAGAATAGCCCGCATGAAGGGACTATAAACTACGCTGACCAGAGGACTGCAAGACTTCGGTTAACCCTCTAGCTCCTCACTTGGAGATACGAAAAATCACCCCGGCGACGACCGGTCGATCAGTTCTCGTAGAGGGTGACGAAGCATCGCTAAGGGTGTTGGCATGCCATGCAGAACGTCCACGCGATAAGCACCGGGCCGGCAACTAATCCAGTAATTGTTATCGTGAAATTACGTGTGAACAGTGCGCCATCAGCGGAATTCGTTAACTTGCGCGGGATAATATCACAGGTTCGCGTAATCCTTGTCACCCGGATAGACGGGTCACGCGGTAGGCCGAAAGACTCCAAACCCACGGAACTCCTACTCCGCTTGCTTGGAAATATTCAGCAGCACGCCTACGCAGGCCAATGCGAACAGCAATGAAGACCCGCCATAGGAAACAAAAGGCAGAGGAATGCCCTTGGTCGGCATCAGTCCCAGCACCACGCTGATGTTGATGAACGCCTGTACCACGATCATGCTGGTAATGCCCACCGCCAATAGGCGTCCGAACATGTCTTGCGTTCGAAGGGCCGTGCGCGTGCCGCGCCATAAGAACACGGCAAACAGCATTACGATGACCAGGGAGCCGACCAGACCCAGTTCTTCGGCCGTCACCGCGAAGATGAAGTCGGTGTGTGGTTCCGGCAAATAGAAAAGCTTCTGCTTGCCTTCCATCAGCCCGACGCCGGTAATGCCGCCGGTACTCACCGCGATGAGCGACTGAATGATGTGAAAGCCGCGCCCCTGGGGATCAGAATAGGGATTCAGAAAGGCAAGGATGCGATCACGACGCCAGGCCACGTGGAAGATCAAAAAATATAACGGCAGCAATGACGCCAGAAATCCGTAGCCGAGATAACGCATCTCCATGCCGGCCACGAAGAGCACGCAGCCAGTGATGGCGGCGCAGGCAATGGCCGTGCCCAGGTCGGGCTGGGCTACAATCAGGCCAATGAAAATGAGGGTCGGCACCACTGCGGGCAGGATGGTGTTGCGCCAGTCGGTGATCGCTTTGGTGCGGTCTGCGAGAAAGAACGCCAGGAACAGGATGAGTGCGGGCTTCGCCATCTCCGAAGGCTGAAAAGACAACGGCCCCCAGTGCATCCAGCGATGGGTGTGATGGGCGCGGTCGAGAAAGAAAACCGAAATCAGCATCAGCGTGGTCACGCCCAACAGCGAAAAAACCACGGCGGGATGCTTGTAGCGGCGGTAGTCGATTTTCATCCCCAGCACCATGAGCAGGAGCCCCGCGGCCGCCCAGCCCAGTTGTTTGAACAGAAATACGTAAGCCGAGCCGTAACGCTCCTTGGCCATGACTGCGGAGGCGCTGAACACCATGACCAGGCCCACAAAGATCAGAAACAGGGTCACAGTGAACAGCCAACCATCGACACTGACACGCTTTGCCATCAGATTTCATTCCATCACGAAGAAGAGCTGAGTATTGTTGCCGGAGTTGGTTCGGGGCAGCTGTTGATTTCTCGGAAACTGTGGAAACATAGCCCGACCTCAGCCCGCTGAACCCCTGGTTTCTAGGGCAGCCGTGAGAGGGTGCCTTCCGCCGCCATCGCCTTCACCACGTCCTTAAAAACCTTGCCCCGATGCTCATAGCTGCGGAACTGGTCGAAACTGGCGCAGGCGGGGGCCAGCAGCACAATATCGCCGGCCTGAGCAGTCTCCGAAGCGCGTTTGATGGCGTTTTCTAATGTCTCGGCATGAACAATTTCCGCCGCACCTTTGATTTGTCCTTCGATTTTCGCGGCCGCAGCGCCGATGGTGTAAACCCGTTTCGCCCTCTGCCGCAGCAGGTCATTCAGCAGACTGTAATCGCTGCCTTTATCTTTGCCCCCGAGGATCAAATGAATATTGGCAGGGAAGGATTCCAGGGCCTTGATGGTGGCATCGACGTTAGTGGCTTTGGAGTCGTTGTAGTATTCCACCCCGCGAACTGTCGCCACGTATTCGAGCCGGTGCTCGACGGCTTTAAAAGCCGCGACCGCTTTGCGAATCTTTCCCAGCTCAACGCCGCTTAGTGTGCCGACGCAAACGGCCGCCAGGACATTTTCCACATTGTGGGCGCCTTTCAGCGGGATCTCATGCAGCAGCATGACCTCCTGCTGCCGCTTTGCATCGCGAAACAGAATCTGACCCTCGCGAACGTAGGACCCTTGCTTCACTTCTTGCTTGCGGCTGAACCAGAAAACCTTCGCCTTCGCTCGTTCCGCCAGTGCGACGCAGGTAGGATCATCGGCATTAAGCACGGCGAAATCGTCGGGCCGCTGATTTTCGAAGATGCGCGCCTTGGCGTCGGTATAAACGGCAAACGTACGATGCCGGTCGAGATGGTCCGGAGTCACGTTGAGCACGACGGCAATTCGGGGACGGAAAGTCTGAATGGTTTCAAGCTGAAAGCTGGAGACTTCGAGGACCGCTGTGGTGTCGGCTGTCGCCCGATCGACCAGCGAAATCGCCGGAGTGCCAATATTTCCGCCAACCAGCGTCGGCCTTCCGCCCGCCGTCAAAATCTCGCCCGTCAAAGTAGTAGTCGTCGTCTTTCCGTTCGACCCGGTGATCGCCACAATCGGCCCCGGCAGAAACAGCGCCGCCAGTTCGATCTCCCCAATCACCGCCTCGCCCATGGACCGCGCCTGCAACAGCATCGGCAAATCCACCGGAACCCCGGGGCTCACCACAATCAGATCCTGCCCGCGAAAAGTCCGCTCACCGTGCCCGCCCGTCTCGACCGTGATTCCATGATCGAGCAGCGCAGGAATCTCGTTGCGCAACTCATTTCCGCTCTTCGTGTCGGACACGGTAACCCGCGCCCCATGCGCCTTCAAAAAAAGCGCCGAAGCCACCCCGGACATCCCAAGGCCCACCACCAACACGCGTTTATCTTTAAGTTCCATTAGCACGTATTTCACCACAGAGTCACAGAGTCACAGAGAAAACCAACTTATTGTTTTTTCTTTCTCTGTGTCTCTGTGACTCTGTGGTGAATCATCTTTATCTCAATTTCAAAGTCGTCAGCGCAAACAGCGCAAACACCAGCGAAGCAATCCAGAACCGTACGATAATCTTCGACTCCGACCATCCCATCAATTCAAAATGATGATGCAGCGGCGC
>Ga0209169_10001386_pt1 | contig 14772 bp, 12 predicted proteins | sample HubBroMetageWRM4_FD_188346 | JGI IMG/M metagenome (GOLD analysis project Ga0209169, IMG submission 188346) | Warmed soil microbial communities from the Hubbard Brook experimental Forest, New Hampshire - Hubbard Brook CCASE Soil Metagenome WRM 4... | ecosystem: Environmental > Terrestrial > Soil... | reverse complement strand
CCTGCAGTTACTGCGGCGGCTGAAGGCGGAAGATTTGAAGAAGTCGGCGCGCCATCCGGAGAAAGATCATCCGGTGACGGTTGCGGACTATGTGCAGATGATGTCGAAGCACGGGCCGAATCATCTGGAGCAGATTGAGCGGCTGAAGAAGGCGGCAGGGAAGGCTTAACCACAGGGGACACAGAGGCGCACCGAGATTCTCTCTGTGAAACTCTGTGCTTTCTGTGGTTACCGCTCCTGCGTGAATCGGGCTAATTCTGCCAACTTTCCCGCAGACGCGCCCGAATCGATGGATTGTGCAGCCAGCGCGATGGCCTGTGCCAGGTGCCCGGCTTTTTCTGCGACGACCAACGCCGCCGCGGCGTTTAGTAAGACCACATCACGCTTGGGCGATTGTTTTCCACTCAGCACTTCACGGATGATGGCAGCGTTGACCGCTGCTTCCCCGCCCGAGATGTCTTCGAGTGAGGCCCGTTTCATGCCGAACTCTTCCGGCGTTACTTCATAAGTTCGCACCGAGCCGTTATTCACTTCCGCAATGCGCGTGGGGCCGGTGATGGTGATCACGATCGGCGTGCTGTTTCTGATCGCCGAGTACAGCCGGTACAGCTTCGCGGATCTGTGGCCGCTAATTCTGATTGTTCTCGGAGTTATGCTCGTAGCGCAGGCGCTCGCGCCCAAGCAAGGTCACGTTGGTTGGTGAGGATCGCGTGACCAACGGCCAACCATCTCAACGCAGTTCGATCTTCCCCGGCCTGCTGTGCATTCTGCTGGGAGTTCTATTTCTTCTCGCGCGGTTCAATCCCGATTTTCGCTTGTGGCATTACATCTGGCGATTCTCACCGCTGATTCTGATTCTGTGGGGCGTTGCGAAGCTGATTGACAATTTCGCGGCGGAGCGGACGGGAGAACATCGTCCACCGCTGCTGACCGGCGCGGAGGCCGCGCTGCTGATTCTGATTTTATTTGTACTCGGCGGCATGACGGTATTCTCGCGCTTTCACGAGCGGCATCCGGACATGACGTTTGACATCGACATGTTCAATCAAGATGCGAGCGCGATGCAGGAAGTGCCGATGACGACGATTCCGGCCGGCTCGCACGTGACGATCGCGACGGACCGCGGTGACGTGAACGTGCACGCGAGCGACGGCAATGACCTGCAGGTGAGCGCGAATAAAAGCGCGCACGGCGCGAGCGAGCAGGCCGCCAAGGAACGGATTGGCGCGGTGGATGTGCGCGTCGAAAAGACGGGCGACGGATACACGATTCATCCCACCGACCAGGAAGGCCCGCACGGCAACGTAAAAGTGGATCTCGAAGTGACCGTGCCGAAGACGGTGGTCTTGTCCGTGAATACCGCGCACGGCGACATCAAGATCGCCGGAGTGGGCGGAGCGGTGACGGCCGTCTCGCAGCAAGGCACGGTGGAGATTCACGATAGCGGGGCGGACGTGAGCGCGACGATTTCGAAGGGCGATGCGCGAATCATGAACGTGGCGGGCAACGTGAAGCTGAGCGGGCGTGGCAGCGAGGTGGAGATTTCGGACGTGAAGGGCGATGCATCGATCGCGGGCGAATTTTACGGCCCGATTCGAGTGCGCAATGTGGCGAAAAACACGCATTACAATTCGCAGAAGGCGGACATTCAGCTGGTGCGCCTGACGGGATTGCTCGAACTCGATTCGGGGAGCGTGGAAATTTCGGACGTGGGCGGCGCGGCCAAAATATCCGCGCAGGAAAAAGACATCGAAGTGGAAAACGTTGCCGGCAAACTGCAGGTGGCGGACAAAAACGGCGGGATCAAGGTCGGGTACAGCGAGCCGCCGCGCGAAGAAATCGACATCGCGAATGCGTCGGGATCAGTGGATCTGACGCTACCGTCGAAGTCGGCATTTGAGATCAACGCGTTTTCGAACAACGGCGAGGTCGATAGCGATTTCGACAGCCCGACGCTGACCAACACGAACGAGAACGGATCGGGAAAAATCATGGGCCGGGTCGGGACGGGCGGCCCAAAGATCAACATCGCCACGAGCTACGGGCCGATCAATTTGAGGAAATCGTCTTAAACCGGGTTCCGCAAATCTTCGTAACGCTTCTAACTACGCCGCTTCCGCACCGCGCAGCTTTTCCAACGTATTGAAAAATTCAGGAAACGAGACGCCGACGCATTCCGCGTCACGGATTGTGGTGTCGCCGCCGGCTCCGAGGCCCGCCACCGCGAGAGCCATCGCGATGCGGTGATCGCCCTTCGGATCGATTTTCGCGCCTTTCAGGCGGCCCGCGGACTTCCCTTCCACGCGCAAGCCGTCTTTGAATTCCTCCACCTTCGCGCCCATTTCGCGCAGGCCTTCGGCGATGGCGGCGATGCGGTCGCTTTCCTTCACGCGCAACTCCTGAGCGTCTCGAATCTCAATTCCCTCTTCGGTGTACGGGCCGAGGGCGGCGATCATCGGCAGCTCGTCGATCATTTCAGCGGTCATCGCGCCGGAGACAGAGCCGCCTTTCAGCGCGGCGTGCCGAATCGCAACGTCGCCGACGAGTTCACCGTCGCGCAGCTGGACCGACGCGAGATTGATCGACGCACCAAGCGAGATCAGAAAATCGAGCACGCGGCCGCGGCCGGGATTGAGGCCGACGTTGTGCAGCATCAGCTGCGATTCGGGCAGCACCATCGCCGCGCCGATCATGAATACGGCGGCGGAAAGATCGCCGGGGACGATCAGGTTGCGCGCTTGCAGCTTCGGACGCGGCTTGATCTTCACCACGCCTTTTGACATTTCGAGCGACGCGCCCATTTCGCGCAGGGCGAGTTCGGTGTGGTCGCGCGTCTGTACGGACTCGCGCACGGTGGTGGCTCCGTCGGCGTACATTCCCGCGAGCAGCACGGCGGACTTCACCTGCGCGCTGGGAATCGGCGGCGTGTAGTCGATGGCTTTAAGTTTGCCGCCGCGAATCACGAGCGGAGCTTTGTCGCCATCGGCGCTTTTGATTTCGGCGCCCATCTGGCGCAGCGGCTCCATCACGCGGCGCATCGGGCGGCGGCGCAGCGAGCTGTCGCCGGTGATCGTGGTCTTGAAGGACTGGCCGGAGAGAACGCCGGAAAGCAGGCGCATCGTGGTGCCGGAATTTTCCGCGTCGAGATCTTTGCGCGACTCCTTGAGGCCGTCGAGACCTTTGCCGGTGATTTTCACGCGCTCTGGCGTCACGTCAATTTCAACGCCGAGGCGGCGAAGGCATTCGAGTGTGCTGCGGCAGTCCGCGGCAGAGGCGTAGTTGCGGATTTCGCTGGTGCCTTCGGCGAGCGCCGTGAGGATTGCATAGCGGTGCGAGATGGATTTGTCGCCCGGCAGTTCTACGACTCCATTTATCGTTCCACCGGGTGAAATCGAGCGTTTTCCCATGATGCGATTCTAGCATGGGCCAATTTGCATCCCCCGATAGCGACAAGTATCATCGAATTCTCATGCCATCGGCGCATCGTAAACTGTACGCCGCACTGCTTCTTCTCGGACTTCTTCTCGCCATCGCTTTCCCGCTCAGCGCGGACGATCCCGCGGCGCTTTTTCCATTGAGCGACGTGAAACCCGGCATGAAAGGCGTGGTTTACACGATTTACAGCGGCGATCAGATCGACAAACTGGATCTTGTGGTGATCGGCGTGATTCAGAACGCGCTGGGGCCGAAGCAGGACATTATTTTGGTGCAGCTGCTTGGTGACAAGGCTGAGCACTCAGGCGTCGTTGCGGGTATGAGCGGCAGCCCCGTGTATTTCGACGGCAAGCTGGCGGGTGCGTTGTCGCTGAAGCTGGGGATATTCACGAAGGAAGCGATTGGCGGCGTGACGCCGATAGCGAACATGATCGATATTGAGAAGTCGAATCCGGCGGGCGCTTTGGCGAAGTCCGCTGCGGCGCGGGTGGATGTGCCGGATCAGATGGCGCGACAGGTTGGCGCGGGCGCGGGGCAATTTCTTGTGCCGATTGAGACGCCGGTGATTTCTGCGGGTCTGTATCCCGAAACGATCGCGCAATTTTCGAAACAGTTTTCCGCGTGGGGCGTTTCGCTCGCGGCGGGCGGCAGCGAGCCGGCGTCACCGGAGGATTCGCAACTTCAACCGGGCGACATGGTCGGCATGCAACTCGTGCGCGGCGATTTGTCGCTGGCGCCGGGCTGCACGGTGACGCGCGTCGATGCTGGTCGCGTTTACGCGTGCGGGCATCCGGTGCTGTCACTCGGCTCGATCGCAATACCGATGGCGCGCGGGCACGTGATCACGACACTGAATTCGGCGATGGCATCGACGAAGATCATGTCCACCGGCGCGACGATCGGCACGTTTACGCAGGACCGGCTGACGGCGATCATGGGCCAGCTCGGCGACGGTCCGCCGATGATTCCCGTGGACGTGACGCTCACGACGCCGACCGCTGAGAAGAAATTTCACTTCGAAGTGATCGAGAATCCAACGCTGACGCCGACGCTTGTGGCGGTGACGACATTCAACGGCGTCGTCGGCTCGCCTGCGTATGGCGAGGGCTCGACGCTCGAATTGCAGGGCGAGATCGACGTGAAGGATCACTCGCCGGTGAAAATGACCGATCTTTTTGCGCCGACCGACCAGCCGTTGCCCAACGGCATTTTCGTGGCGGCGGACGTTCAGACTATTTTTGCGCGTATCTATTCGAACCCTTACGAAATTCCCCATATCAACGCAGTTCACATTCACGTGATTTCGCAGCCTGAGCGGCGCGAGGCGACCATCGACGGCGCGTGGCTCGACAAAGTGGAAGCGCGGCCGGGCGACACCGTAGTCGCGAAAGTTCAGCTGCGCCCGTATCGAGGCCCCGTCACCGTGCAGGAAATTCCGATCACGATTCCGGCGCAAGCGGCTCGCGGACAGCTGCAGCTGGTGATCAGCGACGCGAGCTTTGTGAATCGCAACACGGACGCGGCGGCTGCCACGTCGCAGGGCCAGCTGCCGGGGCTCGAGCAACTCATCAGCCTGATTAATCTCTCGAAGCAGAACGATCGCCTGTACGCGACGCTGCTGCAGCCGACGCCGACGCTGACGGTGGAAGACAAAATCATGCCGAACGCGCCCGCGTCTGAAATCAACGTGCTCGACCAGCGACAAAATCCGACGGGCGCGCGACTCACGTACCAATCGACGGCCGGCGAGTGGTCTGTGCCAATGCACGAAGTGATTTCCGGCGAGCGCACGCTAACGATTACAGTGAAATAGGTGGAAGTCGAAAGGAGATTCGGACGGATGACGCGCCGGAAAATATTTGCAGGGCTAGTGATTCTCGCCGTCGCCACTCCGGCGCTGCTGTATGCCGACCGCACGCATTTCTGGCGGCAGTCCGAATCCGCCGAGTTCGATAAGGGCACGCCGAATGGAGTGGCGATTCGGAGTGACGGAAAGCTCACAGCTGCGCCGAAATTCGCCACTTACTCCGATCCAAATCTCGCGTATTTGTGGCAGCTGCGCACCGATTACCGCGGGCGCGTGTATGCCGCGGGCGGCTCCGATGCGAAGGTGCTACGGTTCGACGATCCTGCGAAGCCGACGGCAGTCTTTGAGTCCGGCGAGCTTTCCGCGCAGACGATCGCGTTCGATGCGCACGACAATCTCTACGTTGGCACTTCCCCCGATGGGAAGGTTTATAAAGTAACGCCGGATGGCACGAAATCGACATTCTTCGACCCGAAAGCGAAGTACATCTGGGCGCTCGCGATCGACGCGCAGGGCGTGGTTTTCGTCGGGACGGGAGATAAGGGCGAAATTTTCGCGGTGACGCCGGATGGCAAGGGCCAGCTTTTCTACCAGAGTGACGAGCGCCACGCGCGATCGCTTTCGTTCGACGCGAAGGGCAATTTGCTCGTAGGGACCGACCCCGATGGGTTGATATTACGCATGGCGATCACGCGGAAGTCCGCGGTGGAACCGCCGTCGGCTGGTGCTTCGTTTGTAATCTGGGAGACGAATAAAAAAGAAGTGACGTCGCTGCTGACGGACGCGGCCGGCAATCTGTACGCCGCGGCGATCGGCGAAAAACAGCGGACGCCGGCAACGGGACTGGCGAACGCTATCGTGCCGCCACTCCAACCGACTGTGATTCAGTCGCAGGCGCTCACGCCGGGCGTATCGGCGCAAATCACAGCGTCGCCCGCAATCACGCCATTCCCTTTTTTCCCTTCGACGACCGGCGGATCGGAAGTGGTGAAGATCGCGCCGGACGCGCCACCGCTCACCGTGTGGACCTCACGCGACGATCTGGTTTTCTCGATGGGTCTCGCCGCGAACGGAAAAGTGCTGCTTGGCACCGGCAACAAAGGCTCGATCATCGAGCTTGAAAGCGACACGGTGTACTCGACCGTAGCGAAGCCGCCTTCGTCGCAGGTGACGAGCTTGATCGCGGGGCCCGGCGGCAAAGTGTTTGCCGGCACTGCGAACCCAGGAAAAATATTTGCGCTGGGGCCGGGCTACGAAGCGAGCGGCTCGTTTGAATCGCAGACGTTCGACGCAAAGCTCTATTCGCACTGGGGCCGCCTGACGTGGTGGGGCGAGAACGGCGCGACGAATGGCAAAGTTTCTTTCTACGTGCGCTCCGGAAATACGGCGAGTCCAGAAAAAAATTGGAGCGCGTGGGCCGGCCCGTACACAAAGGCCAGCGGTGAAAATGTGGTGGTGCCCGCGGCGCGGTTCATTCAATGGAAGGCGGTGTTTGCCGATACGGCGAGCAATCCCGGCAGCACGAATCCCGAAGTATCGTGGGTTTCAATCGCGTATCAGCCGGAAAACGTTGCGCCGGTGATCGACGATATCGTGGTGCAGGATCCAAACGTGCGAGTCCAAGGATTCCCTTCTCTGGCGGCCGCGCCTGGCACTGCGCCTCCGGTGCAACTGAAGCAGCCGCAACGCCCCAACACTGGCGCGTTTCCGCTGATCAACACCGCGCCCGATGCGATGGCATCGTCAAAGGCGTCGAAAGTGGAAATTCCACCACAGGGATTTCAGGAAAAGGGTTACGCCAGCGTGGTGTGGGCCGCGCATGACGACAACGACGACGATCTGACTTTCGCCGTGTATTACCGCGCGGAAAACGAATCGGCGTGGCGGCTGCTGAAAGATAAAGTCACGCAGCGCTACTACTCGTGGGACACGACAACGATTACCGACGGGGCGTACTACTTGAAAATCGTCGCGTCGGACTTGCCGTCGAATCCGCCGTCGATGGCGCTTTCGGACGAACTGACCAGCGATCGCTTCGAAATCGAGAACACGGCGCCGCGCATCGAGAATTTGCGCGCCGAAGCTGCGACGGGCGGAGCGAAAATCACGTTTGACGGCGTCAGCGCGTCGATTGCAATCGATCACGCACGATACAGCGTGGATGCGGGCGAATGGTTCGTGGCGTTCCCTGTTGGGTTGCTCTCGGATTCGCCGCGCGAGTCCTACTCGTTCAACGTGAGCGGACTCGCGCCGGGCGAACACACGGTCGCCGTGCAGATCGCAGACCGGTTCGATAACGTGTCTGTCGCGAAAGTGAACTTCACTGTGCCGGGCGCGAAGTAACGCGCCGCGCGTCGTTGAGCTAACGCACGACTAGTTGTCCCAGGTCCGCACTCGGGTGACGCGTTCGAAGCGCTCGATTGCAGCGCCAACTCCGGTGAGGCCATCTCGAGTTTCCGGGCGATCTACGTGAACCACGCGCGCGCGGCACGTGACCTGTTCCGGGCTGCGCCCCGTCAGCTCGGTGGGCAGCGTGAAAAAAATCTCCAGCGATTCGCCGAGGGTAACCTTTTCGCGCGACGTGAAGTAAATTCCGCGCTCGGAGAGATTGACCGTTTCGCCGTTGCGTTCGGCACGCATCGATTCGGCGGCGACGTGGGCGCGGCGGCCGTGTTCGGCTTGCGAATTCTCAAATGGAACGGACACCAATTCTTCGTTGAGCACGGTGTACCGCACCGGTAGCGCGTAGGCCTTGCGCGTTGCCACCCGCCGGTCAAGCTTCCACTTCGGATCGGACATAGACCTCTCCTGTTGCGACCATCGCAGTTTTCATTTTTTCGGAACAGGAAGGGGTTCGCGCAGAATTGCATCGCGCTACGACTGAGTCAACGATTTTAATGTTCGCGCGTGTCGCGTTCGCGACGGTGTGAAGGCGATGTAGAATAGCGCCTGGTGCAAATTGGAACGATGACTACAAGACCACAAACAATTGATGCTTCAGCGTCGCCCGTCACTCTCGATACGATTCGCGCGGCACACGAACGGATCAAATCGCGCATTCACCGTACGCCGGTGCTGACCAGCGCCACGCTCGATGAAATCGCGGGTGCGAAGCTATTTTTCAAGTGCGAGAACCTGCAGAAGACGGGCTCGTTCAAAATACGCGGCGCGACGAATGCGGTGCTGTCGCTCAATGACGACGAGGCGCGCCACGGCGTTGCGGCGCCATCGTCGGGCAATCACGCGGCAGCCGTTTCGCGAGCGGCACGCGAGCGCGGCATACCGGCGTATATCGTGATGCCGAGTAATTCATCGCCGGCGAAGATTCGCGCGGTGGAATCGTACGGCGGGAAGATTACATATTCGGAGCCGAACGTACCGTCGCGCGAAGCCGTCACCGCGGAAGTGATGCGCGAGACGAACGCGCATCTGATTCATCCGTACAACGATCCGCGCGTGATGGCCGGCCAAGGGACTGCCGCGCTCGAGCTGCTGGAAGAAGTGCCGGACCTGGACATCGTGATCACGCCGGTCAGTGGCGGGGGCTTGCTGAGTGGCACGGCGATTGCCGTTAAATCGATTAGTCCGCGCACGCGTGTCTTCGGAGGCGAACCTCAGAACGCAGACGACGCCTCGCGTTCGTTTGCGGCAGGAAAGATTGAGCCTGCCGCCACGGGGCCGCAGACGATCGCCGATGGGCTGCGCGCGACGCTGTGCCCACTCACGTTTCAGGCGATATCGACCTACGTGGATGGAATTTCGCTGGTGACCGAGGAAGAAATTGTTTCAACGATGCTGCTGTTGTGGGAGCGCGCGAAGATCGTTGTCGAGCCTTCAGGCGCAGTAGCGGCCGCGCCCGCGCTAACGCGCAAGCTGAACGCGGCGGGGCTGAAAATCGGGATTATCTTGTCGGGCGGAAATCTCGACCTGAAGAATCTGCCGTTCGCTCAGAAGTAGCGGAACGCGCACTCTACATATCGTCGTGCGGCTTCCAATCGGCGGGCGGAAACGCGATGCCCCAGAAATTGGGGGCCGGCGAATCAAACTCCACCGGAACGTGAAAGCCCTCGGGCATTTCGCGCGTGCCGCGTGCGACGCGACAGCCAACGCGCTCTTTCGTCCCAATATTTTCCAGCACGACTTTCGTCTCGGGCGGCAATCCCTGCTTCATCACGACCATCGCGCCCTGGTTGTACACCGAGAGCGTCGTCGCTTCCAGCGTCGCGGAGGGCTTGCCCTGCAGCGCCACGTGAATATTCGCTTTCACGCGAAGCAGCACGCGCTGGCTTTTGCGTCGCTGTTCGCCAGATACCGCTCCGTTCGCGGCCGGTGCGATCGAAGGCTTGTTGGCTGCGTTCGCGAGTCCGCCCAAACTTGAGATCGGAGTTTTCGGTGTCGTGGATTGCATGTTCGTGGCAGGAATCTTTAGCGAGTCGAGTTTCAACGCCTTACACCCCGGGAAGTTTTTGCGGCAGTGCCGTCAGCCGGTGAATTCGTGCCCCCGCACCGTGCCGGCAGGAAGAAACTTGCTGCACTGAGCCCGATACGCCCATCTATGACTTGAAAACGGCCTGAAGCGAGAAGCGCGAGAAATTCCGCGCGCATCAGTATGTGCACTGTAATTTCCGCGTCCAGATGGGTCAATGGTACGAAGATACAGGCGAAGGTAGTACGGATGGGGGATCTTCGCCTGTCCACGCGGACAAGCGAAGAAAATCAGGCGCGTTAAGTATTTTTCTCGCGTGCGCGTCGAAAATTATTGTGCGGCGGCGCTGTCGAGAAACCACAGCACCCGTCCATCGGCGGGACGGATGCGCGCTGCGGGATAATCGCTCAATTTATCGTCGGGCTCGGCGCGGATTGCGTCAAGAATCGGGCGCTTGTCCTTCCCTGCCGCAAGGAAATAGGTGTTGCGGCTCTGATTCAGCACCACGGGCGTAAAGGTGATGCGATGCGGCGGCGTTGCGGGCGCGACGACGGACATCACCCAGCGCGTTTTTTCCTCGAGCGCCGGCGAATTCGGAAACAGCGACGCGGTGTGCCCCTCTGGGCCGATGCCGAGCAGCGTCACATCAAAAGCCGGCGCGGAATTCCCGAAGAACTTTTTCAACTCGCCTGAGTAGGCTTCCGCCGTTGCCTGCGGCGTGGGCAATTGCGTCGGCACGGGATGAACATTCTCCGCCGGAATGGGAACGTGCGAGAGCAGCGTCTCGCGGGTCATGCGGTAATTGCTGAGCGGATCGTCTGGCCCGACGTAGCGTTCGTCGCCCCAGAAAATGTGGACGAGATTCCATGGCGTCTCGTTGCGATAGCGGTCCGTGGAGGCCCACATCGAGTAGAGCTTCTCGGGGGTGTGGCCGCCGGAGAGCGCGATGCCAAATTTGCCGCGCTTCGCGACTGCGTCTTTCACATTCGCTACGATTTCCTGCAGGACGGCGTGGCTCAGCGCGTCCAGATCCGGCGATACTCGCGTGTCGAGTTTCATGAAGGGGTTCCTCTGCTTCGCTGTGCGCGCGAAGGCGATTCCGTTTGGTTAGACGCGCCTGATGCGCATTACGATGAGTGCGTTACGCCGAGCGCCGCGAGATCGGCCTTGAGCTGCGCCAAGTTCTTCACCTGAATCGTGTGCATGCCGATTTCCTTGGCCGATTCGAGGTTGATGCCGCGATCGTCGATCATCACGCATTCCTGCGGCGTCGATTGAGTGATTTGCAGCGCTAAATTGTAGATGCCGGCGTTGGGCTTGCGGACGCCGAGATAGCAGGAGCAGAAAAACGCTTCGAAATAGTTGCGCAGATGAAAGGTCTTGATCCGGTACTCGTTGATCTCACGCGACTCGTTGTTGAGCGCCGCGACTAGGTATTTCTTCTGTTTCGAGATCGAACCGAGGAAATCCAGCGCATCGGGCCAGGGCTGCGATTGGTCGAACATGAATTTCTTGAAGTCGTCCGGCGTGAAGCTGTGTTCGCGGTAGAAAACTGTGCGCTTCACGTATTCGTCGAGCGTGCAGTGCCCCGTCTCGAATGCGTTGAGCATCAGTTCGTGGCGGTCTTCGAAGTCGGCCCAGTCCAGGCCAAATTTCTTCACGGCAGCCTCGCGCGCCTTGCGGTCCCAGCCGTTTGTCAGAACGACGCCGCCGTTGTCCCAGAAAAGCGTGGTGATTTCGCCCATCGTGTCCTCGCGTTGAATCGAAGCGCAGTCACGCCCGGGTGAAGAGTCCGCCGGGCGGACCACTATATTCAATTACTCGGCCACGCGAAGCAAATGTTGAGTTGGAAAAACTGGGCGAGACGGCGTAGCGCACATTACAGCCAAAAGAATGCGCGTGAACCGACGCGTTAGTGCATCGGCGGAGCGTCTGCGCCACCCTTCGGCGGGCGCTTCATAATAAAGGTAAGCGGCGTAAGGCAAGCGACAACGATTACCATCCACGAAACTACGTCGGTGTAGGCGAGCGCCATCGACTGCTGCTGCAGCAGGCCGCTCATGCGCGCGTAGGCTTGCTTCACGGCTTCAGACTGGCTGATTCCCTGCGAGTGCAGCGTCGCCACCATGCCGTCAAACATTTGGCGGAAATGCGGGTTGCCGTTGTTCATGTTGCCGGCGAGGTAGGTCATGCGGCGCTGCGTGCCGCGCGTGATGAGCGTCGCGATCAGGGCGATGCCGATGCTGCCGCCGATGTTGCGGATGAAGCTGATCATGCTGGAGATCTGGTTGTTCTTCTCGCGCGGCACACCGACGTAAGAGAGCGTGTTGGACGGGATAAAAATGAATGCTAGGCCCGCGACTTGATAGATGCGCAGCATCGCCGCGGTGCGGAAGTCCATGTCGAGTGTCATGTGCGTCGTCATGTAGTAGAGCGCCGCCGCCGTGATACCAAAGCCGACCGACATCAGCGCGCGCTGGTCCACCTTCGAGACGAGAAAGCCCGAGATCGGCATCATGATCATCATCGCGAAGCCGCCGCCTGCCAGAGCTTCGCCCGCGCTTTGGGCCGAGTAGCCCATCAAGAGCTGCAGATATTGCGGAATCAGCACGGTGGTTCCGTAAAGCACCATGCCGAGAATGAACATGAAGAACATGGCGGTCGCGAAGTTGCGTTTCTTCAGAAGCGTGAGTTCGACGATCGGATGCGGATGGCGCCACTCCCAAATCACCCACGCGACAAGCAGCGTCACCGCCGCTACAGCCGCAGCGGTGATCCAGTGCGACGCGAACCAGTCAGACTCCTGTCCCTTATCAAGGACGATCTGCAGCGCGCCGATGCCGAGCGCAACGAGCGCGAGGCCCATGTAATCGACGCCCACATTTTTTCGTTTCTCGCGCTCTTCGTGCAGGTACGGAGGATCTTCGACGAGCCGGTACGTGAGGTAGAGCGAAAGAATGCTGACGGGGACGTTGATGTAGAAAATCCAGCGCCAGCTGTAATTGTCTGTGATCCATCCGCCGAGCGTCGGGCCGATGGCCGGCGCCACCACTACCGCCATGCCGTACACCGCGAACGCCATGCCGCGCTTGGAAGGCTCGAACGTGTCGGCGAGGATGGCTTGTTCGCTGGGCTGCAATCCCCCGCCGCCGGCGCCCTGCAACACGCGGAAGAAAATCAGCATGCCGAGGCTCGGCGCGAGTCCGCACAAAAAACTGCTCGCGGCAAAAAGCGCGACGCACGTCATGTAAAAGCGTTTGCGGCCCATGCGCGTTGCGAGCCAGGCGCTAATGGGAAGAATGATTGCGTTCGAGACGAGATAGCTGGTGAGGACCCACGTGGATTCATCGGAGCTGGCGCCGAGGCTTCCGGCGATGTGCGGCAGCGCGACGTTGGCGATGGAGGTGTCGAGCACTTCCATGAACGTGGCGAGGGTCACGGTAAGCGCCACGAGCCATGGATTGTGGCGTGGGCGCCAGAGCGCGTGATCCAGTGTCATTGTCGCTGCGGCCAAAATCGTCCTCTGCTTGCAATCAGCTCTTCGATATTATATACATGCATGTATGTATCCTGCAAAACAAAAGCACGAGTCCGGTTCGCCGGCTGCCAATGAGCGTTAAGTCTCAGCTCGTGCGCCGGAAGGAATCGCGCGCCGTTCCAGTACGGAGCAGCCCACGCTCGCGCCAGAAGGAGCGCACCGAGGCGACTCGACGCAAGTTGCTGGCCGCGGCAGAAACGATTTTCGCGCGCGACGGCTTCGAAGCTGCGCGCCTGGAAGACATCGCCGCGGAAGCGGGCTATACGCGCGGAGCGTTCTACGCGAATTTCAAAAGCAAGGAAGACATTTTCTTCGCGCTGCTCGACGAGTGGATCGCCGAACGGATGGCCGAGGTGTACGCGCTGATCGAGAAGTACGACACGCCGCGGCAGCGCCTCGACGCTTTGCGCGATATGTACGCGGAATTTGCGCAGAACCGGCGGCTCGCGCTGCTTTCACTCGAATTCAAGCTCTACGCGATCCGCCACCCGCGCGCGCAGACGCGACTGCGCGCAAGAAACAAATCGATGCGCTGCAACAAGGAAGAAATCTGGAATCGCATCAATCCCGGCACAAAGCACAACGCGCTCGTATCGAATCCAGCGATCGGAACCGCTCTCGGCGCGTTTTCGCACGCGCTGCTGGTCGAACATCTAGTTGATCCAGCCACGATGCCGAGTGAAGAAATCCAGCGCCTGCTCAAGGCATCGTTTGAGATGGTGCTCACCGCGCGCGAACGCTAAGCATCAGAGCGATCTCTGCGCGATCGGCGCTCAGCTCGCGCTCTTTACGGAATATCCCTTCCCTCCCCCGCATCCAGCGTCCAGAAACGGTGGGCTTCTTTGCGCGTGTCGAGTTCCTTTTTCAATTCCAGTGGCGGCTCATCTTCGCCGTCATCCGCCAAGCGAAACGTTCCGAAGTGAATGGCGACGCTGGTCGATGCTTGCAATTCCTCGTGTGCCTTCACTGCATCCTGCGGCGAAATGTGCACCGGCCCCATGAACCACTGCGGCCGGTACGCGCCGATTGGAATTAGCGCGAGCCGCGGCTGCGGAAACCGCTCGGCAATTTTGCGGAAGTGCGTGCCGTACGCCGTGTCGCCCGCAAAAATCACGCGGCCAGACGGCCCTTCGATCGCGTAGCCGGCCCACAGCGTACGATTCCGATCGCGCAATCCGCGCCCCGAGAAATGTAGCGCCGGAATTGCGGTGACGCGGACGTGCGAAGCGACCTGCACCGAATCCCACCAATCGAGTTCGCTCACTTGCTCCGCGCGTGCCAGGCCCTTCGACGTGAGCCGTTGCGCCACGTTGAGCGGCAGTACGTACCGCGTATTCCATTTCGCACGCGCGATTTTGCGATACGTCGAAACGTCAAAATGGTCGTAGTGGTCGTGACTCTGCAACACCACGTCGATCGTCGGAAGTTGATCGAAGCGAATGCCGGGCGGACGATGCCGCTTCGGCCCCGCAAACCACACCGGACTCGCGCGCATCGACCAGACGGGATCGGTGAGGATGTTCAGCCCGTCCACTTGAATCAAGACCGAGGAGTGACCAACGAACG
>Ga0209169_10001384_pt1 | contig 14774 bp, 9 predicted proteins | sample HubBroMetageWRM4_FD_188346 | JGI IMG/M metagenome (GOLD analysis project Ga0209169, IMG submission 188346) | Warmed soil microbial communities from the Hubbard Brook experimental Forest, New Hampshire - Hubbard Brook CCASE Soil Metagenome WRM 4... | ecosystem: Environmental > Terrestrial > Soil... | reverse complement strand
AAAGTTATAGGTCGCCACCGGCCAGTAATCGATGCTGGTCAGATCCATCACCAGACTGCCCGCCGCCGAGGAAACGAGCGTGCCAAAGGCTTCGTTCGGCTGCAGCCGAACCGAGCCCGTGTTGGTGGCTTGGGTCCCTGTGGAGTCAAGCTCCACCGGCACGCCGAACAACAAGGTCCCGCACTGACCGGCGCTCACCTGGGTATAGTTACCCCGAGCGGTGATGTGATCGCCGACGGCGATCGAGCTCGGGGTGAGGTTCTTCAGCAGCGGATTGTCGTCGGCGGTCACGAGGGTGCCGGCGCCGAGTATCACGTTGCAGTCGGCTACCTCGTACCCAAAGGTATCATCGGTGGTGAAGATGATCGTCGCTCCGCGCACCGTCAACGTGTTGCCGTCGCGGGCGATGACATCGCCGCTGATGCCGTTGGTGTAGATGTCCTCGAGCGTACTGCCGGCGATCACGTACTGCAGATTGAAGCGGCCCGCGAACGCGCCGTTCAAGGGGTTGTAATCGGGCTGGAACGTCGTAAAGCCCGCGGTCATGGTCGATCCCGCCGATAGCACGGAGAGCGCATTGAGGCCCGCATTGCCGACGTAACCCACACCGTTGAGGGTATAAATGGTCGAGGGTTGGCTGAACAGCGTCAGCTGACCGAGATTGTTCGCCTCGTCGTAGAAGGGGCGGATAAATGCCGTGTAGGTATCGACGTTGACGCTCGAGTTGGCCAGCGGCCCGCGCACCCGGATGAGCTTCGTATCGGAGGGCTGGTGCCCGATGGTCATGTACGGCCGCACGTACACGGTCGGGGTGGCCGTCGAAGTGTCGATATATCCGGAGCCGGGGAGGTCGATATCGACGGCCATCAAGGCGGCGCTGGTCGAGGCAAAGGTGGGCGTGATGGTGGGCTGGTTCGCCGGGTCGAACACGACGGTGAGCGCGTACGTCCCGGGCATGGCCTTGGTCTGGGCGTCCAGGACCGTGGCTATCACCGGCACATTACCCTTTCTAACCGCGATAACGGATGAGCCGCCCGCGGACACGGGTGTGTAATCCACGGTAATCGTGGCCGCGATATAAGTGCCGTTCGGTATGGCCCCTGAGCTCCACAGCTCGGCGAAATTGTTGATCTGCGTGAGATCGACGAGTTCGGGCGTCGCCACGGCCGTGTACACCGTGTTGTCGCTGCGCGTGAGGGTGATGGAGTCGATGGTCACGACATAGGAGGCATATTGGGGCGCCGGCTCGGCGGTGACGCTCACCCAGGCGATGCCGAAATCGCTGATGTTGTTGGGACCGTGACAGCCGGCCCCGAAAATCGCGGCCGCGCAGACTAGTGCGCTCGCGGCCTTGGAGAGGGTCTTGCTCAATCGTGGGTGCACGAACATACCAGTGGGTGTCTTGGGGCTGCGTAGGATAAAGGCTTTCGATGGCGCCTGCTTGAGCAAAGTTCCTTTCGCCGCCCTCAGGCTCGAGCAATCCGGGGTACCTGCTGCGTGATGCAGTGGATATTGCCCCCGCCGAGCAGCACCTCGCGCGTCTCGATGCCGATCACTTTGCGGGTGGGAAACAGGCGTCGGATCGCGCGCACGGCAGCGGCGTCCCGGCGCTTGTCGTAGAGCGGCATCACCACGTACCGGTTGGCGATGTAGAAGTTGATATACGAGGCAGGTAGACGGTCACCCGCCCTGCGCGGATGCGTTCCGGCGCGCAGGTCGATGCCGGCCGCCTCCTCGGCGGTCATGTAGAGCGGCCCGGGCTGGTGGATCTTGTGGACGGTGAGCGTCCGGCCGCGCGCATCGCGTGCGCGGCGCAAGCGCTCCCACGCATCCCGCGAGATCTCGTATTGCGGATCGTTCCGATCCTCGGTCCAGGTGAGGGCGACCTGCGCGGGGGCGGTGAAGCAGGCCAGCTCGTCGATGTGGCCGCCGGTCTCGTCCTTGTAGACACCGCGATCGAGCCAGATCACCGTGCTCACGCCGAGGTAGCGGCGTAGCGTGTCCTCGATGTCCTCCCGCGTGAGCCCCGGATTGCGGTTCGGATTGAGCAGACACTCCTCGGTGGTGAGGCAGGTGCCTTGACCGTCCACGTGAATGGCGCCGCCCTCGAGCACGAAGGAGGTGCGGTAGCGATCGTCACCCTCGATCCCGAGCACCTTTTGCGCGACCTCGTCGTCTCGGTCCCAGGGAAAGTACAGCCCCCCGGACAGTCCGCCCCAGGCATTGAAGGACCAGTCGACCCCGCGGCGGCGACCCTTGCCATCGACGAGAAACGTCGGCCCGCAGTCGCGCATCCAGGCGTCGTTGCTGCTCATCTCGACGACCCGCACCCGCGGCGCGAGGCGCGCCCGCGCGTTTTGATACTGCGCGGCGGACACGCCGACCGTCACCGGCTCGCCACGGGCGATCGCTGCCGCGATGGCGGCAAAGACCGCTTGTGCGGGTTTGGCGCCGGCGCGCCAGTTGTCCGGCCGCTCCGGCCAGAGCATCCAGCAACCGGAATGCCGCTCGAATTCCGCGGGCATGCGAAAGCCGTCGCGGGCAGGAATCGAAGTGAGTGTACGCAATGCGGGTCTCCGGGCGCGCATGCTAGCATTGCCGCTGTTTTAAGAGGAGGCAGTGCATGTCCGAAGCCAGGCCCGTCACCATCCAGATCCCCGCCGGGGGCGAGAAGATCACCGTCGCCGACGGCAAGCTGCGCGTACCCGATCAGCCGATCGTCCCGTTCATCGAAGGCGACGGCACCGGGCCCGATATCTGGCGGGCGAGCGTGCGCGTGTTCGACGCCGCCGTGCACAAGGCGTATGGCGCGAAGCGCAAGATCCGCTGGATGGAAGTGTTTGCCGGCGAGAAGGCGAACAAGGCCTACAACAGCTGGCTACCCGATGAGACCGTGACCGCGTGCCGCGATTATCTCGTGTCGATCAAGGGACCCCTGACGACGCCGGTCGGCGGCGGCATCCGCTCGCTCAACGTCGCACTGCGCCAGCTCCTCGATCTGTATGTGTGCCTGCGGCCGGTCCGCTGGTTCAAAGGCGTGCCCTCCCCGGTGCTCTCGCCGGACAAGGTGGACATGGTCATCTTCCGCGAGAACACCGAGGACATTTACGCGGGCATCGAGTTCGAGGCCGGCTCGGCCGACGTGAAGAAGTTTCTCGACGCGTTCAAGCAGAGCTTCCCGAAGCAGTACGCGAAAATTCGCTTTCCGGAGACCTCCGGCATCGGCCTGAAGCCCGCCTCCAAGGAGGGGACCGAGCGGCTGTTCCGCGCGGCGGTCCGGTACGCCATCGTCAACAAGCGCAAGAGCGTGACGATCGTGCACAAGGGCAACATCATGAAGTTCACCGAGGGTGCGTTTCGCAACTGGTCCTATCAGCTCGCCGAGCGCGAATTCGCGAACGACGTCTACACCTGGGAGCAGTGGGAGCGCACCAAAGCGGCGCGCGGCGAGAAGGAGGCGAACCAGGAGATGGACGCTGCCCGCAAAGCGGGCAAGGTCATCATCAAGGACGCCATCGCGGACATCACCCTGCAGCAGGTACTCACGCGTCCCGACGAATTCGACGTGGTCGCCACCATGAATCTCAACGGCGATTACCTATCGGATGCGCTGGCCGCGCAGGTCGGCGGCATCGGCATCGCCCCCGGCGGCAACATCAACTATCTCACCGGGCATGCCGTATTCGAGGCTACCCACGGCACGGCGCCGAAGTACGCCAACCTGGACAAGGTCAACCCGGGCTCTGTGATCCTGTCGGGCGAAATGATGTTGCGCTATATGGGCTGGACCGAGGCCGCCGACGCGATCATCGGCGCCATGGACAAGACCATCGCGCAGCGCACGGTCACCTACGACTTCGCACGCTTGATGAAGGGCGCCACCGAGGTGAAGTGCAGCGAGTTCGCGGACAATCTGATTCGCAACCTCTAGGGCTGCGTCCGGGCGCGCGAGCGTTACCCGGCCTCGAAGGCCCGCTCGAGCGCCTGCGACAGGTCCGCGATCAGATCCTCGGCGTCCTCGATGCCGATCGACAGGCGCACGGTTCCCTTGTCGATGAGCGAGGCGGCGCGCTGCTCGGGCGTGTACTCCTGCCCCCCGAGTAGTTGCGGCGGCAGCACCAGCGATTCGACCGATCCCAGACTCGCGGCAATGGAGAAGTAGTCGAGGGCCTCGGCAAAACGGTTTCCTTCCGTGAATCCGCCGTCCAGCTCGAAGCTCACCACAGTGCCGAAGTCGCTCATCTGCCGCGCGGCGAGCGCGTGCTGCGGATGCGCGGGAAGGCCCGGATAAAAGACGCGCTTGACGCGCGGATGGGCCTCCAGGAAGCGGCTCACCGCCAAGGCATTCGCGCACTGGCGATCGTAGCGCAGAAAATACGTGCGCATGCCGCGCTGAATGAGAAAGGCCGCGTGCGGATCGAGCGTCGGGCCGAGCGAGACGATGTCCTTGCGCATCCCGGCGATCAGCTCGCGACGCGCGATGATCGCCCCGCCCATCACATCGCCGTGCCCCGCGGCGTATTTGGTGAGGCTGTGCAGGAACACATCGACGTCGTAGCGGCCGTGGTTGTGAAAGCCGGCAAACGTGTTGTCCATCACCGTCAAGCATCCCGCGCGGCGCGCATGCGCGGTCAAATGCTCGATGTCGGCGATCTTGGTGACGGGATTGGTCGGACTCTCGAACAGCACCAGGCGGGTCGGCGAGCCGGACAGCACGCGCTCGATACCGGCTCGATCCTCGATCGAGAGCAAGGTGTGCGTGACCCCGTACTTGGCCAGCAGATGCTGCACGAGATAGCGCGTCGGTCCGTAGGACTCGACGAACGCGAGCAGGTGATCGCCCTGCTTGCACAGGGCCAGCACCGTGGCGGCGATGGTCGCAACCCCCGAACCGACGAGCAGGCACTCGTCGCGGCCTTGCAGCTGTGCGAGCGTGAGCTCGAGCTGGCGCAAGGTCGGATTCGACGTGCGTGAGTAGTAGAACCCCGCACGGTCGCCGCGTGCGTAACGCAGCGTCTCGGCGGTATCGTCGAAGGAAAACTTCACGGACTGGTAGATGGGCGCAATCAGGGGGCGATTGTCCGCCGGCACCTCAACCGCCGGAGGATGATTCACGAATGTCGGGTTTTTCATGGCGCCACGATAGTCGAGGCGCCGCGCCGTGTCACGGCGACAGATAGCGGTCCAGCTCGGCGTTGACGGCCCGGTCGCACTCGAGAATCGATGCCGCCGCTTCGGCACGCAAACCCAGCTCGCAGAACGCGGCATCCTCGGCGAGCCGCTGCAGCGTGGGCAGCGCCGCTCCCTGTGCGGTGCAATCCGCGAGGCTCCGCGCGGCATTCACGATGCCGCATTCGAAACGCGCGGCGCCGCAGGGCGCGCCCCAGCGCGTCGCGACCGCGACGATCGCCTCCGGCATGCCCCAGGTGGTCACCACGCAGGCCGCCACCTCGCGATGAAACTCGTCGACGATCCGGTCGTAATCCGAGCTCTCGAGGAGCGTGCCCGACCAGCGCGCGAGCTCGTGAGCCTCGCGCAAGGTGACGGCCTTGCCGATGTCGTGCAGCAGACCGCACAGATAACAAAGCCCCGGCTCACGTTCGAGAGCGAGGGCCAGCTGGCGCGACCAGAGGGCGCTCGCGAGCGAATGCCGCCACAAGCGGCGCGCCTTGCGCTGATGCCCCGGCACGTCGAGCATCTTCGGCTGCAGCGCGAGCGTGAACGCCATGTTGGCGACCTCGTCGAGGCCAAGCCACGCGACGGCATGCGTGAGCGAGACGATCGGCATCGCCGCCCGGTTCGGCGCCGAGGCGGCAATGCGCAGTATGTACATGGTGAGGGCCGGATCGGCCTTGATGACAGCGGAGAGCTGCTGCGCGTTGGCGTTCTCGCGCAGCTCCACGATGCGCACCGCCGCCTCCGGGAGCCGCGGCACCACAAAGGTGCCGCGCTCGAGGCTCTGCGCAAGGAGCGATCGCACCAGCCCGCAGCGGTCGTCCTCGCTCGCCGGAACATGCCTGGGATTCCGCATATCCTCGGGTAACGGCCGCTCGGTGAGCGACTTGAGCGGATCACGGCCGCTGCAAAGTAGGTACACTGCTCCATCCATGAGTGCCCTCCCCGACTTGGGTTCAGTCGCCGAGCCGCGGTCCGCGCCGCACACCGCACCGCCGCGGCTGCGCGAGATCCCGTACAACTACACCTCGCTGTCCGATCGTGAGATTGTGATTCGGCTGCTCGGCGAGGCGTCATGGGAGCTGCTCGACCAGCTGCGCGCGGAGCGGCGCACCGGCCGATCGGCGCGCATGCTGTACGAAGTGCTGGGCGACATCTGGGTGGTGGATCGGAACCCCTTCCTGCAGGACGACCTGATCGACAATCCGAAACGCCGCGCCCAGCTCATCGAGGCCCTGCACCACCGGCTGGGTGAAGTGGAGAAGCGCCGCGATCCCAGCGACGAGCGTCGCTCGCCCAAGGTCTCGCAGCTGTTATCGGCTGCCCGCGCCGCCGTGGATCGCTTCGCCGCTCATTTCCCGGACATGATCGCACTGCGCAAGCGGGCGCGGCGCGCGCTGCTCAAGCACACGCGCGCCGACAACATCCGCTTCGACGCCTATGCCCGGGTCGCTCACGTCACGGACGCGACCGACTGGCGGGTCGAGCTGCCGTTCCTGGTGCTCGCGCCCGATACCGAGGCGGAGATTCCGCACCTGGTGCGGGAGTGCATCGAGCTCGGCCTCACCATGATCCCGCGCGGCGGCGGCACGGGGTACACGGGCGGCGCCGTGCCGCTCACTCCCTGGTGCGCCGTGATCAACACCGAGAAACTCGAAGGCCTCGGTGGCGTCGAATGGACCCGTTTGCCGGGCACGGCAATCGCCAGCGCCGTCGTGTTCACCGAGGCCGGCGTGGTCACCCGCCGCGTGAGCGAACTGGCCGAGCGCAACGGCCTCATGTTCGCGGTCGATCCGACGTCGGCCGACGCCTGCTGCATCGGCGGCAACATTGCCATGAATGCCGGCGGCAAGAAAGCGGTGCTCTGGGGCACGGCCGTCGACAATCTCGCCTGGTGGCGCATGGTCGATCCGGACGGAAACTGGCTCGAGGTGACGCGCCTCGATCACAACCTCGGCAAAATCCACGACGCCGCGGCCGCGCGCTTCGAGCTCGTCTGGAAAGATGGCGGCTCCCCGCCGGAGCAGGCCGCGATTCTGCGCAGCGCAGCGCTCTCGATCGAGGGCGCGAAGTTCCGCAAGGCCGGTCTCGGCAAGGACGTGACTGACAAGTTTCTGGGCGGCCTGCCCGGCGTGCAGAAGGAGGGGTGCGACGGCATCATCACGTCGGCGCGCTGGCTTCTGCACCGCGCTCCTCAGCACATTCGCTCCGTGTGCCTCGAGTTCTTCGGCCAGGCGCGCGAAGCCATTCCCGCAATCCTCGAGATCAAGCGCTATCTGGACACGCGCGGCAAGGCTGCGGGGGTCGTCCTCGCGGGTCTCGAGCATCTCGACGAGCGCTACCTGCGCGCCGTCGGGTATAGCACCAAGTCCAAGCGCGGCGCGCTGCCCAAGATGATTCTGCTCGGCGACATCGCCGGCGAGGACTCCGCGGCGGTCGCCGCCGCCACCTCGGAAGTGGTGCGGCTCGCGAACGTCCGCTCGGGCGAGGGCTTCATCGCCGTAAGTCCCGCCGCGCGCCGGCAATTCTGGCTCGACCGGGCCAAGACCGCGGCGATCGCGAAACATACCAACGCCTTCAAGATCAACGAGGATGTGGTCATCCCGCTCGAGCGGCTGGGTGAGTACACCGACGCCATCGAGCGCATCAACATCGAGCTTTCGATCTTGAACAAGCTCGAGCTCGTCGAGGTGCTCACGACGTACCTGTTGGGCGACGGCACCGGGCTCGCTGCCGACGGCGCGGGGCTCGAGCGGCGCGGCGATGCGCTCGCGCTGCTCAAAGGCGTGAGCGCGCGCTGGAGCTACTTGCTCGGCGCCATGGACGAGCCGATCGCGCGCGCACGGCCGCGGCTCGAGACCGTCGGCGTCAGAGTCGCAGAGGACGCCGCGGGAACGCTGTTCGAGCGGCTTCAGGACCGCAGTATCCGCGTGAGCTGGAAATCGGAGCTGCGCGCCGGGCTCGCGCAGATTTTCGGTGGGGCGGCACTCGCGCCGATCCTCACCGAGTGCGACGCCGTGCATCAGCGCGTTTTGCAAGGACGCATTTTCGTCGCACTGCACATGCACGCCGGCGACGGCAACGTCCACACCAACATTCCGGTGAATTCGGACAACTATGCGATGCTCAATGCCGCCACCCGCACGGTGGCGAGGATCATGCGCATCGCACGGCAATTGAACGGCGTGATCTCCGGCGAGCACGGCATCGGCATCACCAAGCTCGAGCACCTCACCGCGGAAGAGCTCGCGCAGTGGACCGAGTACAAGCGCCGCGTCGATCCGCACGACCGTTTCAATCCGTTGAAGCTCGCGCCGGGGAGCGATCTGCGGCGCGCCTACACCCCGAGCTTCGGGCTGTTGGGCCACGAGTCCTTGATCATGCAGCAATCCGACATCAGCAGCATCTCGGGCGCGGTGAAGGATTGCCTGCGCTGTGGAAAGTGCAAGCCCGTCTGTGCGACGCACGTGCCGCGCGCCAATCTGCTCTACTCGCCGCGCGACAAGATTCTGGCCACTTCGCTCCTCATCGAGGCGTTTCTCTATGAGGAGCAGACGCGTCGCGGGGTGGCGCTCCAGCACTGGGATGAGCTCGCCGATGTCGCCGACCACTGCACCGTGTGCCACCGCTGCGCCGCGCCCTGCCCCGTCGACATCGATTTCGGCAACGTGTCCATGCTGCTGCGCGACGTACTGCGGCGCATGGGGAAAAAACGCCTGAACCTCGGCGCGACGGCGGCCCTGTTTTTCTTGAACGCCACGAATCCGCAGACCATCAAGCTGGCGCGCAAGGTCATGATCGAGTGGGGCTACAAGGCGCAGCAACTCGCCCACCGCGCGCTCAAGCCGCTCGCCCGCGCGCAGACGCAGCGGCCGCCGTTGACCACGGGCAGGCCGCCGGTGCGCGAGCAAGTCATCCATTTCGTGAACAAGCGGATGCCCGGCGGCTTGCCCAAGCGCACCGCACGCGCACTCCTCGACATCGAGGACCGCAACTACGTGCCCATCATCCGCGACCCCAAGGCGACCACCAGCGACTCGGAGGCGGTGTTCTATTTCCCGGGCTGCGGCTCGGAGCGTCTGTTCTCGCAAGTCGGGCTCGCCACGCAGGCGATGCTATGGCACGTGGGCGCGCAGACGGTGCTGCCGCCGGGGTATCTATGCTGCGGCTATCCGCAGCGGGGCGCGGGTGAATTCGAGAAGGCCGAGAAGATCATCACGGATAACCGCGTGCTGTTCCATCGCGTCGCGAATACGCTCAATTACCTGGATATCAAAACCGTGGTGGTGAGCTGCGGCACCTGCTTCGATCAGCTGCAGGGCTACGAATTCGACCAGATTTTCCCGGGATCCAGGATCATGGACATCCATGAGTACCTGCTCGAGAAGGGCGTCGAGCTCAAAGGAGTCACCGGCACGCGCTACATGTACCACGACCCCTGTCACTCGCCCATGAAGCGGCACGACCCCCTCAAGGTCGTCAACACGCTCATGAACAGCGCACTGAACGGCTCCATCGAAGCGAACGAGCGCTGCTGCGGCGAATCGGGAACCTTGGCGCTCACCCGGCCCGACGTGTCGACGCAGGTGCGCTTTCGCAAGGAGCAGGAGGTGCGCTCGGGCGTCGAGCAGATCCGCGAGAGCGGGCATCGCGGCGCCGTCAAGGTGCTCACCTCATGCCCTTCCTGCCTGCAGGGCTTGGCCCGCTACCGCGACGACGCCGACCTCGAGGCGGATTACATCGTGGTCGAAATCGCCCGGCATCTGCTCGGCGGCGATTGGATGGCCGACTACGTGCGCCGCGCGAACTCCGGGGGCATCGAGCGCGTGCTGGTCTAGCGCGGGCGCCCGACCCGTAGGGCACCTGGCCGGCCGGCTCGCCGGCGGAGCAGTACGACGCACCCGGCGAGGACGAGGAGCGACGCCGGATCGAGCTCGCCGTACCCGCTGGTGCTGCCGGTATTGACGGGGGTGGTGACGGTGAGCGTTGCGCTCGACGTCGGCGAGTTACCCGAGGCATTCGAGCAGGTCAGGCTGTAGACGTACGTGCCTGTATTTATCGGCGTGATGGTGAATGTGCCACTCGCCGCCTGAACCCCGCCCCAGCCGCTTTGATTGGCGTTCGCGTTCCCCGACGCGATGCAGCTGGTCGCGCCGGCGGAGCTCCACGTGATCGTCGTGGTCGTTTGTCCGGGAATGCTGCTTGCCCCCAGAGTGAGGGTTGGCGCGGGCGGCTTCATGACCGCCGCGGTTGCGTCGAGGGACACAGACACCGGCGCCGACGGGCCGCCGAGATTTGAGCAGACGAGCGTGAACGTCTCGGTCCCGACGACCGCCGGCGTGATCGTCTGGCTGCCCGACGCTGCGAGCGTCCCGCTCCAGCTTCCCGAGGCCGTACAGCTCGTGGCGGTGGGCGAGCTCCAGCTGAGCGTGGTCGATTTGCCCACCGCAACCGAAGTCGCTGCGAGCGTGAGCGTCGGCGCGACCGGGGGGGTGCCCGAGGTGGCGAAGAGAGTTGCCGAATTGGCCGCGGACGTGCCGCCGGCGCCGGTGCACGTAAGCGTGTAGACCGTCGGTCCCGCGACCGCCGGCGTGACGGTGAGAGTGCCGCTCGCCGCGGGCGTGGGCGGCGTGAAGTTCGTCGCCGGATTCGCCGCCGCCGTGCACGAGGTCGCATCGAGGGTCGACCAGGAAAGCGTGGTCGAGCTGCCGAACGGGATGGACGTCGCGGCGAGCGTGAGCGTGGGCACCACGAAGGCCGCGCCCGCCTGAATGAACCCATAGCCGGAGTTGAAGTTCGGCGTGGTGGAGCTCATCGGCAGCGCGCTCGAGCGCAGGGACCCGTAGATCTGCGTCGGCGTCGCGGCCGTGTTCGCCTGCAGCGCGAGGGCCGCGATGCCGGCCGCGTGCGGAGTGGCGGCGGAGGTGCCGAAGAAATTCGGATAGGAGGCGTCGTTCTGGCAGGAGGGATTCGACGTGGTGATCGTCATGCCCGCCGATGCGAGCGTGTACCCCAGGAATGTCGTGTTGACGCCGTCGGGACCGACGAAATCGGGCTTCTGGCGCACGACCGGCGTGGCGAGGCGAGTGCCCGCGGTGCTGAAGAGAATCGGTGCGCCGCCCTCCGCGGAGAAGAACTCGAGCTGCGCCGGGGTCGTGCCGCATGCCGGCGTGTCGAAGTAGAACGCCGCGCCCACGGCCGCGGCGCCTGCGGCGCCGGGGTGCCCTTGAATCGACGGGGCGCCGGAGAAAAAGGAGCCGATCGTGCTGCCGAGGCCGTCGTCCTCCACGGCGACGACGATACGGCCCGGCGCAATGGTGCCCGCGGAATTGGCGGCGAGGCCGATCATGATGTTGAGCGACTGCCGCGCGGTGTTGCCGGCCGCATTGGCGGGATTGGCGATGATCAAGTACTGCACGGGATCGGCACCGACAGCATTCGCACCGGTGCAGCTCACGACGTTGCCATCGACGTCGGTGATTTGCGCGCTGCCCGTCGCGCCCGTCACGCACAGATTGATGCTGCTGGTCGCGCCGGGGCTCGCGCCGGTCGCACCGGTCACGTAGGGCTGATCCCACTCGACCACGATGGCCAGGAAGTCACCCGGGGGAATGGGCGGGACGGTCACCGGGAGCGACGTGCTGTTGGTTGCCCCGGTGGGGTCGAAGTTGAGCAACGTCTCGGACGCCATGGAGCCGGTGCCCGCGGTCGTGAAGCTCGGGGCGGTGTTCTGATACGTGAGGTTCGAATCGTTACCGGCCGCGGAAAAATACGCGACGCCGCTCGCTTCGACCGTATCGACCGCTTGGGCGATCAAGCCATCCTGAAAGAAGGGCTCATCGAAAAAACCCAGATCGTCGGCGACGACCTTCGCGCCCGCCGTCGCGAGCGCCTGAATGCCGGTGGCCATATCGGCCTCGGTGCTTGGCGAGTAAAAGGAGAGTCCCGCACCGGGAGCGACCGCATGCACGATCTGCAGCATTGCCCGGCCCTCGTCGGTGAACGGTGTCTGGGTCGGCGCGCCGTAATCGAGGCAGTCCGCCTCCTGCACGATGTTCACGCCCGCGGGCAATGCACCCGTCGACTGATCGGTTGCATAATCGGCTGTGAAACCGTTGGGCGCGTAACCCTCGTTGCCGCTCGCCGGCACGCCGCTTCCGGGCGCGGCATACACGGCGAAGCAGTCGAAGCTGTCGGAGAGAACTCCGACGGTGACCCCGGTCCCTGTGATCCCCGCGTAAGAGGCGCGCACCAGCGCGCTTTGCTGCACGTAGTCGCCCTGCAAGGCCACCACGCCGCGCGTATGCGGCATGGCCGCGCGAATGGAGACCAGCTCACCGCGAGCCGCGGCGGCCGCGATGGAGGTGACCGGGAGCCAGCCGCCGACGTCGTTGGCATACACCGAAGCGTGCTCGAGCCCGAGACCTTCGAGCGCCGCTCTGAGGCTCTGCGGATCGCCGCGCGTGACCGCATCGATCGCTACCAGCGGCGTCGCCTTGGGCGCACGCTGCACGAATTGCGCCGCGGCATCTCCCAACAAATGGACGAAGCCCGCAGCGAAATCGGCTTCTCGCGCATTCATCGCGGCGCTTATCAGGAATTTATTGGAGTCGCCGATCAGGTCCGTCGCCGTTTGACTTCCATGGCCGAGGACCGGTCGCTCTACGTGCATGCCAAGTTGCCGCCCGATCTGGTGCCATCGTTGCCGGCTTTGGCGGAAAGAACCGCGCGCAGCTTCGATGCTCTGGCCGATGCCATCCGGCAGAAAGCCGCGCACCTCGATCCGGCGGAATTTGATCCTGCGAAACTCGATGCGGCCATCGCCAGTCTTGACTTCGACCTGGCAAGGCTTCGCACCGAGAGGACTACTTCGCCATTTTCGCTGGATCGCATGCTGCCTTTTTGGGCGCTGGTTTTTAACTTAAGGGAGGTCGCGCAGGATCTGAAGCAGCTGCAATTAACCCTGCCGCATCTTGCCTGAAGGCGCGGGCGGGGCGTCGAGAGCCCGGAGGGAGTCAAGAAATGGCTCGCCCTGGGATTTGAGTTTCGCCTCCAGCCGCGCGGTGCAATCGCAGTTGCCACACGCCCAGGGCTCGGATCCATTTTCGTCGCGGCACTGCCGGCGATCGTGAGCATCCTGGACCCGGCTCAGTTCGAAGTACTGCTCCCAGTACGGACGCTCTTCCTGCAGCGGCGCCGGACAATAGCAAACTTCCACCCACCGCGCGGTCTGGTCGGCGCAGAGCCGCGCTTCGGCCATATTCCGCAGATACTCACCTTCGGCTACTGAACCCTGGCCGAGCGTCTGCTGCTCGATCGCATTCAGCAAGTCGCTTTCTCGGCCTGGTTTCAATCGAGCTCGTACCAGGTATCTCATAGGATTTACTTCAATCCGGCTTGCGCGAGCATTTCCAGAAATTGCCCTTTGGTTCGCATGTCGATGGATTGCGTAACCAGTTTGCCGTTACTGTCATACACGAAGCTCTTGGGAATGCCTTCCACCAGATACGCCTTGTGGACCGCGCCGCCGGGGTCCAGGGCAATGGGATATTCGATCCTGTGCTCGGCGATAAATGGAACGACTTTCGCGGACTCTTCGTCGGAAATCGCGAGTATTACCAATCCTTTGTCCTTGTATTTGTCGTACAAAGCCGCTAAGTCGGGCATTTCTTTGCGGCAGGGCGGGCACCAAGTCGCCCAGAAATTTACCAGCACGACTTTCCCGTGAAGATCCGCCAGATGCCAGCTCTTGCCTTGCAGGTCGGTCAAGGTGAAGTCGGCCTTTTGCCGTTGGGCATCTGCGGCTTCCAGTTCAGCCATGGCTGAGGCGAACTGAGGGCTATCGGAAGTCGCCTGCATATGTTCGTAGCGCACCAGAGATGCCAGTTCAAGATAGGAAGAGTTCTGCTCGCCCGGCTTTCCCGCAGGCGGTTGCTCCTGTAGCGCCCCGGCCAAGGTCGTAGTCACATCCTGGAGGGTGTCGCGGCCAAAATCGCCTTCGGTTGACAGATTGGCCAAGGCTTCGGCCAGCCGCAGTTTGTTAGAAGCTGCCGGTAATCTACGGATCTGGAGTGCCAGATTTTTCGTGGTCTGCGCCCGCACGCTGTCATCGAGTTTGCGCAGGCCGCGCAGTTGCTCGACGATGGGCCGCTCCTGCTCGTTCCACACAACCTCTTGTGCGAGCAAGGAACCAGAGATAACGCACAGGCAGCCCAGCAGGCTGACAATCTGGCGAAGGAAGCCACGTGGCATGGAGTCTCCGGTGAAATGAAGCTGAAGGTCTGCCTTAACTCTTGACGAACTTCAGATGAACATTTCGTCCTGCGGCACGGGACGACGCTCGTCGCGAGGCGTACCGTTCCGGCGGGCGCGGTTGCTGAACAGAAAATCCAGCGCGACCGTGATGCCCTGCATCAATCCAGAAAGTTGGCGAACCGGGGAGATGACGGTCTTGTGTACCATCTCCGAGGTTTGCTCGACGCGATCAAGCGTGCGGCTGAGCAATTCGTCTCCGCGGATGATCTGCAGGCGGGTGCGGTCCACCACGTCGTCGACTGTGGCATCGATCCGTTTTACCTGATCGCGCAAAGTCGTGGTCG
>Ga0209169_10001383_pt1 | contig 14778 bp, 12 predicted proteins | sample HubBroMetageWRM4_FD_188346 | JGI IMG/M metagenome (GOLD analysis project Ga0209169, IMG submission 188346) | Warmed soil microbial communities from the Hubbard Brook experimental Forest, New Hampshire - Hubbard Brook CCASE Soil Metagenome WRM 4... | ecosystem: Environmental > Terrestrial > Soil... | reverse complement strand
GCGGCGCATGCATAAAGGTCGCGCGCGACGGCGAAAGGATCTTTTTCGGTAATACAACCAAGCCGGACTCTACAATTACCTATACCGCGGACGAGTGGCGGGAGTTTGTCGCCGGCGTCAGGCGGGGGGACTTCGACGATATCGGCTAGGACTTCAGAGGCGGCGGCGAAGGTTCCAGGTAGCCTTCGCCGCCGCATCATTAGACAGCTTAGGTCACTATCTGCACAGTCGTCGCATAGGTGATCCGTCAAGTTGACAGGGGTCTAGACCACGTGTTTCGCTCGAATGTGAACAGCCCGTGTCTACCGCAACCCATGGGGGAGTGCAATGGCTGACGGGTCAGGTGGAGAGCTGGTCTGGTATCAAGACGAGCGGTGCGAAAGCGGCGCGTGCGTCGAGGTTGCAGCAGACGAGGATATCGTCTTGCTTCGCAGTTCTAGGGACCAAAGAGCCATGCCTGTCGCTCTGAGTCGCAATGAGTGGGAAGAATTTCTTGCCGGGGTGAAGGACGGAGCATTCGATCGCGTGTAGCCGACCAGCGTGACCTCACGCCGGGCGAATTACCGCCGGTCATACCAGACGTGCCGTATCGCCTCGGGTTCCGGTAACGGCCGGGGCCGGCCAGACCGACACGGCGCTCCTGTCGGTCTCCACCCGGCAGGCGGCACCGACGCTGAGGTCGGGCACCTCGAGGGTGCGGGCCCGGAGCTCGATGCCGGAGGACAGCGCCACCACAACCTCGACGGTGCGGCCCAGGTCGATGACGTCGGTCACCCGGCCCCGGCCCAGGTCGACGGTCGAGCCGTTGCCGTCCGACGGCGCCGGTCCCGGGCGGACCCGGAGGGCTTCTGGCGGCACCTGCCACAGCAACCGGGCGCCCGTCGGCAGACCCGTAGCGAGGCCGACGGCGACGTCGCCAGCTGAGGCACCCGGAACGCCGTCCTGGCCGGCGAGCAGCACGCCGTCGGCACCGGCCGTGCCCTCGAAGAGGTTGTCGATGCCGAGCAGGCGACCGATCTGCGCCGAAGCGGGACGCTGGTACACCTCGCGGCAGGTCCCGGACTGGAGCACTTGCCCGTCGCTCACGACCATGATTTGGTCGGCAAGCATCGCCGCCTCCTCCGGGTCGTGGGTGACCAGGACCGTGGAGAGGTTGACGTCGCGCTGGAGGCGGCGGAGCTCCCTGCGCAGCTCGGCCCGTACCGGGGCGTCCAGCGCGGAGAACGGCTCGTCGAGCAGGACCACCCGGGGATCCCCGGCGAGCGCCCTGGCCAGGCTGACCCGCTGGCGCTGCCCACCGGAGAGCTGCTCTGGCAGGCGGTCGAGGAGGCCGTCGAGGTGGAGGGTCTCCAGCCACCAGGCGGCCCTGGCCGGATCCGCATGGACGCCGAAGACCGCCTGCTGCCAGACCGTGCGCCCGGGCATCAGGCCGAAGCCCTGGGGGACGTAGCCGACCCGGCGCCGCTCGGGCGCGGTGCGGCTCACGTCGATACCGCCGTAGGTCACGGTCCCCGCGTCCGGCCCGAGCAGCCCGGCGAGGACCCGCAGCGTGACCGACTTGCCAGAGCCCGACGGTCCGACGACCGCCAGGCGGTGGCCGCCTTCCGGGTGCGCCACCCGCAGGCGGAACGTCCCGACGGTGACGTCGATGTCGAAGCCCACCGGCGCCAGCGGCGTCGGCACGGGAGCGAGCGGAGCCGGGATCGGCCGGCGCCGGACGCGGGCCGGGCGCCGGACGCGGACGGCGGCGATCGCCAGCACGGCGACGCCGAAGGCGAGGATCGTCGGGGCCTCGGCCAGCGACAGCGGCCCGGAAGAGAACAGGTTGTCGACGTAGACCGGGAGGCTGTAGGGGTGGTAGGCGAGGACCACGGTCGTGCCGTACTCCCCGAAGGCCCGCAGCCACATGAGGATCATCCCGGTCCGCAGGCCGTCCGACGCGGCGGGCACGTCGACACGGAGGAACCGGGCCAGCGGACCGTGGCCTAGGGTGGCGGCGGCGTCGCCCAGGGACGGGTCGACGGCACGGAAGGCGCTGCGGGCCACCACGACCAGGAACGGCAGGGAGACGAACGACTGGGCGATGACGACCCCGTACATCGTCTGGGTGAGCCGTTCACCCGACAGCTGGCCGAGGAACGAGTACGGGCCGACGATGTAGATCAGCAGGATGCCGCAGATGAGAGGCGGCACGGCCAGCGGGAGCTGGACGACCACGCCCACCGCCGAGGACAGCCATCCCCGGCGGTGGGCCAGGACGTAGGCCAGCGGGATGCCCGTTACCACCCCGATCAGCACCGAGATGGTGGCGCCCGCGACAGACACCCACAAGGCCGACCAGAGCCCGGGGACGTTCCAGCCTTCGCCGTGCCCGCCGATGATGCGCTGGATGAACGCCCCGACCGGATACGCCAGGTAGAGAACCAGCAGGGCGCCGAGCCAGCGGAGCAGGCGCGGCGCCCCGCCAGAGGTCACGAGTTGAAGAGGGTCGCCAGACCGCTCGGGACGCCGGACCCGGTCACCATCGCGGGCGAGACGATGTTGAAGTTGTCAGCCTTCATCTCGGCTTGGCCGGTGGGGCCGAGGAGGAACTCGATGAAGGCCTCGGCCGCTGCCATGTGCGGGGCGTTGTTGACCAGCGTGATCGTGTAGTCGCCGGCCAGGCTGGTGCCGGTGAGCTGCACGAAGGGGCTGTCCTGGGAGTTGGCGTCGGCCTCGTACATGAACGACGCGTCGAGTTGCCCGGTCTGGATGTCGGCCTGTTCAGTGTCCTCGGCGTACACGTCCGACGTCTCCGTCGCGAGCGTCTTCAGCGCCGGGAGATGCTGCGCCGTCGCCGTCTCCTCGAGGGCCTTGGCGGCCAGCACGCCGCCTGGGTCCTGGGTCGGGTCGGTCCGCCCGAGGCGGAACCCGGGCAGGGTGATCACCTTGTACCACGGCATGGTCTTGAGGTCCTGGGCGAACTTGCTCTTGGGGTAGTACCCGAGGACCTCAGGCGACGAGGCGAAGGCCGCGTACCACGAGACCCAGTTACCGTTCGCGGTGCCCTCAAGGGTGGTGTCCACCGCCGGCGAGGCGCTTACGAAGACGTCGGCGACCGCGACCTTGTTCTTGATATCGGACGCGAGGGTCCCCGACCCGTGCGAGGTGTCGACCAGCGTGTAGCCGGTCGCGGCGTGGAACGCCGGTCCGACCTGCTTGGTCATCAGGGTGTCCAGGGACCCGGCGGAGAACACGAAGACGTCGCCGCTGGGCTTAGCGGTCGCCGACGGGCTCGTCGAGCTGGACGGCGTGGTGCTGGCAGCGGTGGTGCTTGAAGAGGAACTGCTGCAGCCGGCCGCGGCTAGGCAGGTGCAAGCTATGGCGACTAGAGCGACGACAGGCGCTCTCTTGCCGGCGAGAGAATGGATCATTCCCAGAACGTTGCCACTGTAACTTGCGCGGCGCAAGCAGTCTCAACATCCGTCCGGGAGCTGTAGCCAATTCTTGACCGAACGGTGTCGCCGCCCCCGGTATCGCTCCCGGACCTGCTCAGGCGCGGGCGCCGACGCCTTGCGAACCTGCCGAGCGCGATCCCGTCCGCCCCTACGGCCCGCCCGCCCCAGCGGTCGGCGAACGCGGCCCGCGGGTACAACCACGGCTCGTTCTGAAGAAATAAAAAAGAAGGCAGCGCGCTGTTGGAGTCCACAGCGGCCATTGGCTCCCGGCGGGGACGGCCGCACCCGATTCGCCCGGTCTGCTAAGTGTTAAAGCATAGAGAAGAGTTCAGGAGAAACGAGGTGGGTTCATGTCCCCGCGCACCAGCCCTCCCTTCCGCGCCGACCACGTGGGCAGCCTGCTGCGGCCGCCGCGACTGCACCAGGCACGCGACGACTTCGCCGCGGGCCGGATCACGGCGGCTGACCTGCGGGCCGTGGAGGACGAGGAGATCGCCAAGGCGGTCAGGATGCAGGAGGAGGTGGGCCTGCAGGCGGCCACGGACGGGGAGTTCCGCCGCGCCACCTGGCACATGGACTTCATCTACGCCCTCGGCGGGGTATCCAGGGCGCCGGGGAACCTGAAAGTCAAGTTCCACAACGCGGCGGGCGACATTGAGTGGACGCCGGCCGCGCTGCACGTCGACGGCAAGGTCCACCTGGACCAGACCATCTTCGGCGAGGACTTCACGTTCCTGAAGTCGCAGGTGACCACGGCCGTGCCGAAGCAGACGATCCCGTCGCCGAACATGGTGCACTACCGCGGCGGCCCGGCCATGCTCGACCCGGCGATCTACCCCGACATGGAAGAGTTCTGGGCGGACCTGGCCGCCGCGTACGCCGATGAGGTGGCCCGCCTCGGCGAACTGGGCTGCACCTACCTGCAGTTCGACGACACCTCGCTTGCCTACCTCAACGACCCGGCGCAGCGCGCCGAGATCAGCGGGCGCGGCGAGGACGCCGAGCACATGCACCTGCGCTACATCAAGCAGATCAACGCGGCAGTCAAGGACCGCCCGGCCGGGATGGCGATCACCACCCACCTGTGCCGGGGGAACTTCCGCTCCTCGTGGGCGGCCTCCGGCGGCTATGACTTCGTGGCCGAGGCCCTGTTCTCCGAGCTCGACGTCGACGGCTTCTTCCTCGAGTACGACGACGAGCGGTCCGGTGGCTTCGAGCCGCTGCGGTTCATGCCACCGGGCAAGATGGTGGTGCTCGGCCTGGTCACCACCAAGCGGCCGGAACTGGAGTCCCCCGACGACCTCAAGCGGCGTATCGAAGCGGCGAGCAAGTTCGTGCCGCTTGACCAGATCTGCCTGTCCGGCCAGTGCGGTTTCTCCTCCACCGTGGAGGGCAACGCCGTGACCTACGACGAGCAGCTTGCCAAGCTCCGCCTCATCGTGGAGACCGCCCGCCAGATCTGGGGCTAGCCCCAGATCTGGGGCCGGCAGGCGGCACGGGTCACGGGAACAATCCGGATTATCGGGACATGACAGGGGAAGCAGGATTGGCATGCTTGCCATCATCGCGGCGATCCTCTTCGGCATCGCCTTCGTCATCAAGGTCACGGGCACCGTCACCGACGCGGCCTTCTCGGTGACCGGGCTGCTTCTGCTCGGCCTGGTCAGCCTGGCCCTCCATCAGGCAGGCATCGGCAGCGCCTGGGTCCGGCGCCGCTGACCCAGGTCCGGCGGCGGTCAGCCGGGTGCCGGCCCGTCGCGGACCGCGCTGTCCACCAGCTCGGCCGAGACGACTGCAAGCTTGCGGCGCTCGGCCCTGGCCTGCGCGCGGAGCTGCTCGTAGGCGGTGTGCGCGGAAACGCCCCGCCGGCCGATGAGCACTCCCTTCGCCTGCTCGATGATGGCCCTGGAATTCAGCGCGGCCTGCAGCTGGACGGCGAGTTCGGTCTGCTGCTCTCCCATCATCATGGTGGCGATCAGCAGCGCGGCGAGGTCGGTGAACGCGAGCAACGCCAGTTCCGCCTCGGCCGACCAGGGACGGCGCTCCTTGGAGAGCACCGCCACCACGCCCACCGCATCCTGGTTGTACGGGATCGGGCTGGCTAGCACCGCCCGCACCTCGCGGCTGATGGCCTCGCTGCAAAAACGGGGCCACCGCTGCTCGGTGGTGAGATCCTCGGCGCCTACGAGCATCTTGTCGTCGAAGGCGGCGATGCACGGGCCTTCCTGCAGGCGTAGCTGGAGCTCTTCCAGGTGCCCCATCCTGTCATCGGATACCGCGGCGTTCCGCAGGTGATGATCGGCATCGGCCAGCATCAGGCCGGCGCCGTCGACGGAGAAGATCGCGTGCGTGGTCTCGACGATCTGGTGCATCGCCTCCTCGACCCGCATCTCGCCGAAACGCAGCCTGCCGAGTTCGGTCAAGGCGTGCCGGACGTCATGTACCGAGACGCTCATTTGCACGCTCCTCATGTGTTCCTGGCCTGCGCATAAGCTATCCTCCAGCTCGCAGAGGTCGGCCAGGCCGGAAAGCTCGAAAACGCGGCGGACGATGGGCCTCGCCTGCCGGATAAGCGGCCGCCGCCCATCCGGCATCCACTGGCCTGCGCTGGCGATCAGGCGCGCGGAACCGCAGTCCACGAAGCCGGCCCGTGCCAGGTCGAAGACGAGCCGCCGGGGCCTGCGCCGGATTATCAGGGTCAGCTGCTCGTCGAGGAAGGCCATCGTCAGCAGGTCAAGCTCGCCGCTGATGACGATCGTGGCCGTTCCCTCACTGAAGGTCGCCTCTATCGCGGCGGGCGCCGCGGCAGGACCGGTAGCGGACATGAAGACCCTCACTCGGCAGCGGTGATCGGGCTTCAGCCGAGTGCCGTCAGGGGGGCTCTTCCGGCGGCTAGCGGGGAAGAGGCGGGGTCAGCATCGACGTAGCGACTGGCCGCGGGCGTCTGGGCGGCATCATGAACGCTCCCAGTATGCCTTACCGCCGCGAGTCGGTCACGCCATTGCGGCCGGGGCGCTTCTGCTCCCGCCCGGCGGCATCTGCGACAGTGTTGTCATGCCGTGGATCGAGCTTGAGGGTGCCGTCAACGTACGCGACCTGGGCGGCCTGCCCACCGCCGACGGCGGCCGGACCGTCGGCGGCAGGCTGATTCGCGGGGACAACCTGCAGGACCTGTCGCCCGCCGACGTGACGAAGCTGGCGCACGACATCGGCGTGACGACCGTGGTCGACCTGCGCAGCTCGTTCGAGCGGGGCCGGGAGGGCCCGGCCCCGCTGGACATGGTCGCGGGAGTCCGGCATGAGCACCGTCCGGTGCTGCCGGAAGTGGGGACGGCCGCCGACGTGGTGGCCGCGGCCCTGCAGACCAGGGACGACCAGGATCGGTCGCGCTACCCCGCCGATCCGGTCTGCGGACACTACCTGGGCTACCTGGAAGACCGCCCGGATCAGGTGGTGGGCGCGCTGCGCGATGTCGCGCACGCCGAAGGGGCGGCGCTGGTCCACTGCGCGGCGGGCAAGGACCGGACCGGGGTGGTCGTGGCGCTCGCGCTGACTGCCGTGGGCGTAGCCAAGCAGGCCGTGGTCGAGGACTACGCCGCGTCGGGCGAGCGCACCGAGGCCCTGCTTGACCGCCTGCGCCGGTCGCGCACCTACGCCAAGGACATCGACAGCAAGCCCGCGATCATGCTCGCGGTGCGGCCGGAAACGATGGCGGCGTTCCTCGAGCAGATGGACTCCCGTTACGGCGGGGTCGGCGGGTGGCTGGCCGATCATGGCTTCACCGACGAGGATCTGCGCCTGCTGCAAGCCAAGCTCCGCCACGCCTGACCGCCGCGGCCTGTCCCACATGATGGGCCGACCTGCCAAGACACTTCGTCGCCGGCCAGGAGTTACCAACCTGACCGGCAACAGACGGCCGCCGGCCATGGGCCGGATACCTCCCGTTTGTCTTGGCTAGCCAAGATCTCGACTTGTCTAGCCAAGATTTGGCGTCTTGGTCCCCGGTCTCCGGGGACTGTGGTTTGGGAGGGAATAGTGCGCGCAAGGCACCTGATTGCGACAAGTGCCGCGGTTGTCGGCAGCTTGCTGCTCACCGCCGCATGCGGTTCCTCGGGTTCGAGCAGCAGCAGCAGCGGTACCACCGCCGGCAGCGCCGTCAACTGGGCAACCGTCAGCTCGCTAGCGCAGGGCGGCGGCATGAGCGCTCTGGTCGCGGCGGCGAAGAAGGAAGGCCAGCTCAACGTCATCACGCTGCCCTCCAACTGGGCCAACTACGGCACCATCATGAAGGACTTCACGGCCAAGTACGGCATCAAGATCACCGACGCTAACCCCGACGGCTCCAGCCAGGACGAGCTGAACGCCATCGCTCAGCTCAAGGGCCAGAGCCGGGCGCCCGACGTCGTCGACGTGGGCACCGCGTTCGCGGTCAAGGGCGATCAGGCAGGCGACTGGGCTCCGTACGAGGTGGCGACCTGGAACGACATCCCGGCCGACGCCAAGGCGTCGAACGGCGACTGGTACGCCGACTACGGCGGCTACGTCGCGATCGGATACAACTCGGCGACGGTGAAGACGCCGCCGACCTCGTTCGCGGACCTGCTGAAGCCCATCTACAAGAACCAGGTCGCCATCAACGGCAACCCGACCCAGGCGAGCGCCGCCTTCTCGGCCGTCTTCGCCTCGGCGCTGGCCAACGGCGGCTCGCTCGACAACATCGCCCCCGGTATCGCTTACTTCAAGAAGCTGCACTCCGCGGGGAACTTCGTGCCGGTCACGGCCAGCGCGGCGACCATGGAGAGCGGCCAGACGCCGATCGTGATCTGGTGGGATTACCTGCTGGCCTCTGAGATCGGGCCGAGCGTCCCCGGACTGAAGATCGTGATCCCGTCGGACGCCTCCTACGCCGCCTACTACGACCAGGCCATCAGCAAGTACGCGCCGGACCCGGCCGCGGCCAGGCTATGGGAGGAATACCTGTACTCGGTCACGGGGCAGAACCTCTGGCTGCAGGGCGAGGCCCGGCCGATCGAGCTGCCGACCCTCGTCGCCAACGGTTCGGTCGACCAGACGGCCTACAAGGCGCTACCCCCGGCCCCGGCCGGCAGCGTCACGTTCCCGACCCAGGCCCAGCAAAATGCGGCCGAGAACATCGTCGCCCAGCAGTGGTCCAGCGTGATCGGTTAGCAGTGGACCAGACCGTAACGGCCCCGGGATCCCTCGTGGATCCCGGGGCCCCCGGCTCCGGCTCCGGTGCCGCCGTCGCGCCCGGCCCGCCCGCGAAGCTGAACCTCCGGGTTGCCCTGCGCGGGCTGCGCCGGATCGCGGGGGCGGTGCCCTTCGCCGTCTACGTGACCCTGGGCCTGCTGCTGCCGATGGTCGCGGTCGCGATCGGGGCCTTCCAGACCAACAGCGGCGGCTTCACGTTCAGCAACGTCAGCGCCGCCACCCACGGCATCTACCTGAAGGGATTCTGGCAGAGCATCATCTTGTCGGTGTTCACCTCCATCCTTCCGGCCATCTTCGGGTTGCTGATCGCGTACGCGATCTTCACGGCCAAACGGGGGAACGTGCTGCGCCAGGTGACGATCACCGCCTCCGGCGTGTTCGCCAACTTCGGCGGCGTGCCGCTGGCCTTCCTGTTCATTGCCTCCGCCGGATCTACCGGCCTGATCACCCACTGGCTCGCGAACATCGGGCTCAACATCTACAACTGGGGTTTCAGCCTGTACTCCCTCAGCGGCGTGATCGTGGTGTACTTCTACTTCCAGGTCCCGCTGATGGTGCTGATCATCCTGCCGGCCCTGGAAGGACTGCGGCCTGCATGGCGCGAAGCCGCCGAGAACATGGGCGCGCGGACCTGGGATTACTGGCGCTACGTGGGCGGCCCTGTGCTGCTGCCTTCGTTCATGGGCTGCGTGCTGCTGCTGTTCGGCAGCGCCCTGTCCGCCTATGCCACCACCGAGGCGCTGACCAACGGGACGATCCCGCTCACCTCGATCCAGATCGGGTCGTTCCTGAACGGGAACGTCATCGCCGGCCAGGAGAACATCGGCAAGGCGCTCGGCCTCGGCATGGTCGTCATCATCGCGATCGCGATGATCATCTACGTCGCGCTGCAGCGGAGGGCCTCCAAATGGCTGCGATAGCGGAACCGGCCGTCGGCAGGGCGGCTTCTCCCCGAGCCCGGGGGCGCCGGAGGTCCGGCTCATCTGCTGGCACCGTCTGGCGCTGGGTGATCCTGCTCGCCGCCGGGGTGTATTTTCTCGTGCCGCTGATCGTGGCGTTGCGGTTTGCCGGGATCAAGGCCTTCGGCTCGGTGGTCAGCGAGACCGGGTTCACCTCGTCCCTGGGCCTGTCGGTCCGGCTCGCGATCGTCACTACCGTGATCACGATCGCGCTCATGCTGCCCACCACCGTCTACGTCCACCTGCGGCTGCCCGGGATCCGGCGGCTGATGGAGGGAATCACGATCCTGCCGATCGTCATCCCGCCGGTGGTGCTGATCGTGGGCGTGCTGGCGATCGCGCCGGGCTCGCTGAAGAGCTCGGCGTACCTGCTCTCGCTGGAGTACGTGGTCCTGGCTATGCCGTTCGCCTACCGGGCCATCGACGCCGGCCTGCGCTCACTGGACCTGAAGACGATCGTCGAGGCGTCCAACTCGCTGGGTGCCCGCTCGGTCACCACGCTGATGAGGGTGATCTTGCCGAACCTGCGGACCGCGCTGCTGTCGGCCACCGTGCTGACCGTGGCCCTGGTGCTCGGTGAGTACACGATGGCAAGCCTTGCCCTGTACCAGACCTTCCCGGTGTGGATCTACGTCAACAGTCAGACAAGCGGCCAGGTCTCGGTCGCGGCCTCACTGCTCGCGCTGTTCGTGACCTGGTTCTTCCTGATGATCATCACCGTGCTCGGCACGCGGCAGTCGCGCCGGACCGGCGGCGGTCAGGTCACGCTGTTCACCGTCGCACGTCAAGAAACGAAGGGGGGCGCATGACAACCAATACCGCCAGGGACGGCGCCGCAGCCGGCACCAGGCAGACGACGGCAAAGAAGGGCGATAGGCAGGTGGCTGGGGGGACGAGCGTGGTGCTGCAGAGCCTGAGCCGCGCGTTCGGGACGACCCGGGCCCTGGACGGGCTCTCGATCGAGATGGCCCCCGGCGAACTCGTCGCGCTGCTCGGCCCCTCCGGCTGCGGCAAGACCACGGCCCTGCGCATCGTGGCGGGCTTCGAGACCGCGGACACCGGAGCGGTCCTGGTCGACGGCAAGGACATCTCCTCGGTGCCGGCCGCGCGGCGGGACATGGGCATGGTGTTCCAGAGCTACAGCCTGTTCCCGAACATGAGCGCGCTGGACAACGTGGGCTTCGGCCTCCGGATGCGCAAGATCGGTCCGGCGGACCGGCGCAAGCGGGCCGGCGAGCTGCTCGACATGGTCGGCCTCGCCGACCAGGCCAAGCAGTACCCGCACCAGCTGTCAGGCGGTCAGCAGCAGCGTGTCGCGCTGGCCCGGGCGCTCGCCATCGAGCCGCGGGTGCTGCTGCTCGACGAGCCGCTGTCCGCGCTCGACGCCAAGGTGCGCCTGCAGTTGCGTGAGCAGATCCGCACCCTGCAGCAGCGGCTCGGCACGACCACCTTGTTCGTCACCCACGACCAGGAGGAGGCCCTGTCGATGGCGGACCGGGTGGGGGTCATGAGCCAGGGCAAGCTGGAGCAGATCGCCGCGCCCGACGAGCTGTACAAGCAGCCGGCCACCGCGTTCGTTGCCGAGTTCGTCGGCGTGATGAACCGGATTCCCGCCGAGCTGCGCAGTGACGGGATGGTAGAGGTGTTCGGCAGCGCCGTACCCGCCAAGGACGGGACCGGCGAGCCGGCCGGCCTGGTGGACGTGCTTGTGCGGCCGGAGGGCCTGACGATGGAGGTCGTCGAGAACGGCAACGGGATCGTGACGACCAGGACCTTCCTCGGCTCGGTGACCAGGGTCGGCGTCCTGCTGTCCGGCGATGTCGCGGTCCAGGTCGACAAGCCGAGCTCGGAGGCCGCCGCGCTGGCCCCTGGCACGTCGGTCTCGGTGACCCTGCCCAGTGATCCGGTCCTCGTCACCGCCCGGCGGTTACCCGCGCTTAGACGACGGGCGGCGGCGTTCCGTCCGCGCTCGCGGCAAGCTGCGGGTCCCACCCGCAGACCGCGCAGGCGTGGCGGAACGCCGATCGCGCGAACTCCAGGCCGGTCGCGTGCGGGTCCGCGGCGGCGCGGACGTCGTCCCAGTCGAGGATGTACTCGCCGAGGGCGCCGTCCCAGCGCGCCGAAGGCGGGGACAGGGTCATGCCGGCAAAGCCGGCCGGAGCCGGGTGCGCGTAGGCGTAGAACGCCGCCTGGTCGTGCCGCTCGTCTCCCGGCCACCAGCCGATCGCGACCTCCTGAGCGTCCATCGCGTTGCGCATGATGAAGTCGTGGGACGGCGGGTCGGCCGACGCTCCGGAGAACAGGCTCACCGCGAGGTCGAACGAGCCCCACCACGCGTTGACGGGCGTGGAGCGCCCGCGGTAGGGCGCCCGGTAGGCCGCGAGGATCAGCGCGGCCTGGGTCGCCGCGGCGAAGTAATCGGCGACCTCGCCTGTGTCGTAGTGCGCGTGCTCGTCGTCGGTGTCCAGCGGCACGTGCCACGGGACTTCCTGCGGTGCCGGATCGATCTGCACCGGGCCGCCTACCTCGTGCACCGCGGCGAGCACCCCGCGGGTCACCTCGCCGACCGGCCGGTCAGGGGTGAGCGCGACCCGCTCGACCCGGCCGCCGCTGTGCTCGACGATCGCCTGGTGAATCCGCAGGTCGAGTGCGATGACCAGGGATCCGGAGCCATCGGGAGCGGGCAGCGGCGCCGTCTCCCAGCCCCGTGCCGTCAGGCGCAGCGCCGCGTGCTGCAACTGCGGCTCTGGCGGGGCGAGCTTCGTCGCGAGCTTGCCGAGGACCTGGGTATGCGCGTGCAAGGTGTCACACGTCGCGCGCCACTGGTGATAGGAGAGTGCGGGCCAGGCAGGGGACATGAACGGCAGGCTACCGGAGCGGGCCGGGCCCAGGCATACGTGGCCTCACGAACCGGCGAGGCGATTGAGCGGGAAGGGCGGCAGGACGCGTAGTTCGGTGTTCCTGTCGGCGGCGACACCGGCCAGGGCCGAGACGTCCCAGGGGACGTTGGCCGCCAGCTCGCGGTGCAGCGCGGCGAGGTCGTCCGTGGTCTCCAGGGAGGCCGCCGCGACCGGCGTGTCGTGGTCCACCATCGTGGTCACGATGGACAGGTACTCGCCGTGATCGACGAGCTCGACCACCCGCGTCTGGCATGGCCAGTCGATCACCGCGCAGGTGGTGACCTCCCAGAACCCGTGTGCCGGGTCCGCGGGATCACGGCGCGGGCGGACCGCGTTGGTGTGCGTGTGGCCGTTAAGCCACACCACCACGTTGGGGAACCGGTGCAGCAGGGTCTCCAGTTCGGCGCCGCTGAGCAGCGGCTCGCCGTCCGGCCCGCGATGACAACGGGTGTTGTTCAGCGTGTCGGTCCCGTGGTGCGAGAAGAGGATCACGAGCCGGTCGTCATGGCCGGTCCGGACCGTGTTCCCGTCCGGTCCGCGGTAGGCCGAATGCACCTCGTGCAGCCGGGTCTCCAGCCAGCGTGCCTGCTCGCGGTCCAGGCACCCGGCCGCGCCTCCGGCCAGGCAGTTGGTGTCGAGCGCGATGAACCGCACCGCCGGGGTGTCGTAGACGTAGTAGGCGGTGCCGTCCAGCCGGTTGCGTTCGGTAAAGCCGTGCCCGAACGGCCGTGACCCGGCGCGCAGGTGAGCGTCGACGAAGTCCCGCCTGCTGATCGGCCTGCGGAACGGATCCGGCGTGACCTGCAGGTACGGGCCGGCCATGAACGCCTCGGGACGCGAGGCGAACAGGTCGAGCACGTGGTCCTGATCGAAGTCCTCCGGCAGCCCGGTCGGCTTCCTGCCACCGGTCAGCGCGGTGGCCAGGCCCGGTGTCTGGGTGCCCACGCCCTGGTTGAGCGCCTCGTGGTTGCCGAAGCAGGACAGCCAGGGCAGGCTCAGGCCGGCCGCGGAGAACTCGCGCAGCGCGCGCTTGAGCAGGCCGGGGTGGTACGGGAAGCCGAACTCGCGCCGGAAAAGGTCCGGCCCGTCGGGACCCGGGCCGTCCGGCCGCCAGAAGATCTCGCCCGGCCAGCTCGGTGACTGCACGCCCTCGTAGTCAGGCCCGCCGGAATCCGGGTTGACAAGCCCGCCGTCGAACAGGGCGAGGAACGCCTGCAGCTCGTTCCACTGGGCGTTGTCGATCGCATCGCCCGTGGTCACGGCCAGCTGCAACGGCAGCCCCGTGGCCGGGCCCCGCACGCCGCCGAGCGTGCGGAGGGTGGCGTCCACGGCGTGCGCGGTGAGCGCCTCCTGCGGCCGCTGCACCGGGATGATCCCGGCGTACCTCGGATCGGCGAAGCCGGCGTTGAGGAACTCGAACCGGGTCGGCGACTGCACGTCGGCGAGCTGGAGGTCGGTGATGTGCACCAGGGCGAGCAGCGCGCGGCCGGGGCGGACTTCCTGCAGACCGGAGGTGCCCAGGTCGTCGCGGATCAGGTGCGGCTCACCGGCGCCGATCTCGATGGCCCGGTAGGCGGCCGAGCGCCCGTGGCGGAGCACCGGCCCGCTGCCGAGCCGGCGATCCGTGGTCAGCGGCGGGTGCCTGCCGCTCACGCCTCTTCCCCGGCCTCCGAGGCGCCGGGTGCTGAGCTCGCCGACACGAGTACCGGGTCGGGGCGGATCGTCAGCGCGACGCGGCTGCCCGCCGAAAGCGCGGTCGCATCCGAGGTCGCGAGCTGGGCCATCACCGTGGTGTCACCCAGGTTAACGGTGACCCGGCTGGTCGCGCCGAGGAAGGTGATGGCGATCACGGTGCCGACGAGCGGGCTGGCCTCCGCCGAGGTGTGCGATGCCATCGTGACCGCTTCGGGCCGCACCAGCGCCACCACCCGGCCGTCCGGCACGTTGTCCTCCATCAGCGGCAGCGTGCAGCCGCGGACGGTGACCTGGCCGCCGGAGACCTCGCCGTCCAGCCGGTTGGTGAGGCCGACGAACTCGGCCACGAACGAAGTCGCCGGGCGCGAGTAGACCTCGGTGGGCGGCGCGAGCTGCTCGATGCGGCCCTCCCGCATGACGCCGACCCGGTCCGCGATGGCCAGCGCCTCCTCCTGGTCGTGGGTGACGAACAGCGTGGTAATGCCGACCTCGAGCTGGATCCGGCGGATCTGGTCCCGCAGCTGCGCCCGGACCTTGGCGTCGAGCGCGGAAAGCGGC
>Ga0209169_10001382_pt1 | contig 14788 bp, 11 predicted proteins | sample HubBroMetageWRM4_FD_188346 | JGI IMG/M metagenome (GOLD analysis project Ga0209169, IMG submission 188346) | Warmed soil microbial communities from the Hubbard Brook experimental Forest, New Hampshire - Hubbard Brook CCASE Soil Metagenome WRM 4... | ecosystem: Environmental > Terrestrial > Soil... | reverse complement strand
TTAAATGTGTGGATTGGACGAAATGATTTAATCCTGAAACTGTCGACGCTTCCTGCCCGCCACCACTCGCGGTATCCCCTGCAGATCCGGCACGACGCGCACATCTTCCCACTTCTCCGCATCGAGCAGATTCACCACCGCATCGCGCATCGAATAGCCAATCTCCATCGCCAACCAGCCTTCGGGTGTTAGAGCAGCGTGAGCTTGTTCTATCAGCGGGCCGATGACGTCCAGTCCGCGTTCGCCGGAGAAGACCGCTACGCGCGGTTCGAAGTCACGGACCGATTTCTGCACTTTGTCGGCTTCGTCGAAGCCAACGTAGGGAGGATTGCTGACCACAAAGTCGAAATCGCCGAGCGTGATCCCTGCGACGATAGAGGTCGCTCGGCTCCGCTTCGCTGCGCTCGAGATGACACCTTCGTTTTGAACCGGCGTGAGCACATCGCACTGCGCGAATTTTACACGTCCATCGAGTTGCAGTCGGGCAGCGTTGGCTCGTGCAATCTCCAACGCGTCGGCTGACAGATCGACTGCATAAACTTCAGCGCCCTTTAGTTCATGCGCCAGCGATAGCGCGATACAACCGGAACCAGTTCCCACGTCGACGATCTTCGGAGATGGCACCCCGCGCGCGAGTTCGAGAACGGTCTCGACCAAGTGCTCGGTCTCAGGACGCGGGATCAGCACGGCCGGCGTAACCACAAAGTCGAGCCCCCAGAATTCCTGATGTCCGGTGATGTACTGCGACGGCATGCCGGTCGAGCGCTGGGCGAGCACTTCGTCATAACGGGAGTTTTCTTCGCCAGTGAGTTCACGCTCTGGGTGAGCGTAGAGGTAGGCGCGATGGACGCCGAGAACAAACATCAGCAGCACCTCGGCATTCAGCCGCGGCGAACCCACGTCCGCAGCTTCCAGACGATCAACCGCGGCGGTAAGGGCTTGCTTGAGTTGCATGGGAAGTGCGGAGCAACGATTCGGCCTTCGTGATGCTGAATGACTCTTATGAATTGTCATCCCGACCGACGGCTTCAGCCGGAGCGGAGGGACCTGCTGTCCCGCACCTGAATCAGTCTTCCGTTCGCGGGCGAACCGCAGGTCCTTCGACTGCGCGTCCGCGCGATTCGCAAAAACGCGAATCGCAAGAACCGCTGCGGACGCTCTGCTCAGGATGACAATTCGTTAGGGTCGATGCTGCCCTTAGGATGACAATACTAACCGGGAAATGCGGATGTCCCACCCTTGTCGCGCTCCTTTTTGGCGACAGAGTGGGCGACTGCGTTACGCCGCGGCGCCGCCCTGCTCCTTCAGTTTCTCCGATTGGAAGTGCGTGATCAGCGCCTCGATCATCGGCTGGATGCGGCCGTCCATGAACTCCGGCAGCTGATGCGCGGTGAAGCCGATACGATGATCGGTGACGCGGTTCTGCGGGAAGTTGTAGGTGCGAATCTTCTCGCTGCGATCGCCCGAGCCCACCATCGCCTTGCGCTCCTTCGCCAGCGCGTCGGCCTGCTTCTGCTGTTCCATTTCGTACAGACGGGCTCGCAGTACGCGCATACCTTTTTCGCGGTTCTTGATCTGCGACTTCTCGTCCTGGCAACTGACGACGGTGTTGGTCGGCAGGTGCGTGATGCGCACCGCCGAATAGGTGGTGTTCACCGACTGGCCGCCCGGTCCCGACGAGCAGAAGGTGTCGATGCGGATGTCCTTTGCCTCGATCTTGATATCGACGGCTTCGGCTTCGGGCAGCACAGCAACCGTCACCGCCGAAGTATGCACGCGGCCCTGGGTCTCGGTTGCCGGGACCCGCTGCACGCGGTGCACGCCACTCTCGTACTTCATGCGCGAGTACACGCCCTGGCCTTCGATGATGGCGATGACTTCCTTCAGCCCGCCCACGCTCGACTCGGAGGTCGACAGCACCTCGACCTTCCAGCGCTGCGACTCGGCGTAGCGGTTATACATGCGGAAGATTTCGGCCGCGAAAAGCGTGGCCTCGTCGCCGCCGGTGCCGGCGCGAATTTCCACGATGACGTTTTTCTCATCGTTCGGGTCCTTGGGCAGCAGCAGCACCTTCAACTCTTCTTCGACTTCGGAGAGTCGCTTTTCCAGCTTGCCGAGCTCTTCGTTGGCGTAGGCCAGCATCTCGGGATCGGTCTCGCCTTCGGCGAGGGCCTTGCTCTCCTCGATGCCGCGCGTCAAATCCTTGAACTCGCGATATTTCTCAACCAGCGGCGCAATTTCGCTGTGCGCCTTCGCAGTCTTCTGGTAGCGCTGCGAGTCGGAAACGATCTCGGGCGAAGCCAGCTGTTTGTTGAGCTCTTCGTATTTCGTTTCGATTTGTTCTAAGCGTTCAAACATGGGGATATGCCTATTGTACGGAAAAGGTTCGTGATATCTGCGTTCAATCTTGCGATTGTCATCCTGAGCGCAGGCGGCGTTTTTTGCCGCCGGAGTCGAAGGACCTGTGGTTCGTGAGCCTTGAATCAGGGGCACGACTTCAACGGCTGCTGAAAAACTCGACCGCCGCGAGCCTTGTGTCAGGACACGACTTCAGTCGTGCCGTCAGTCGCACTCTAATGATCCGGGGCTTTAGCCTCTGCCGCCTTGCGATGCGCGAGATACCTGAAACAGAAAGGAAACTCCTCCGCCGAATCTGCCAAACCTTTCTTTACCGGATTCTGCGCGATGTATTCTCGATGCCGCAACAAGCTATCGTGATCCTCGATTCGAACATCGGAAAATCCGCGCTGCCAAACTTCGCCCGAAAATCCCCCTTTGATAAGCTGTACGGCCGTCTCGATGGCAATTTCTTCATCAACAGCGAAGGATTTCTACGGGACTGGCACTAGGGTCCGGCTTCGACATGGTGCAGGGGCTAAAGCCCGCTTTCTTGGGCGCCGGTTACGGCACGAGTAAACTCGTGCCCTGACACAAAACTAAACCTTATAGAAACAGGCTTCAATGAGTCTCAGTCTCCCAATGAGACAGGTCTTCCGCCACGGACGAACCGCAGATCCTTCGACGCGCCCGCGCTCCGCAAGATCAGCCGAGCACAAAATCGCGCGGACGCTTCGCTCAGGATGACAAAAGGAATTGTGTGTCGAATATTTGGCGGGGAGCCCCGCTAGGCGATGACCAGCTCGCCGCCACGCTGTTTTTCCAGCTCCATGGCTTCGTTCAAAGCGGCGATGGCAGTCTCGACCTGGCTATCTTCAGGAGGCTGCGTGGTGATGCGCTGCAGCCACAAGCCCGGCTTCGTCATCAGGGCGAACAGCGACGAGCCGTGCTTGGCAGCGAAGCGGATCAGCTCATACGAGATGGCGGCAATCACCGGCAGCAGCGCAATGCGCGAGGCAAAGCGGCCCCAGAAGGTCACAGCCGGAATCAGCATGTAGATGAACATGGCAATCAGCATCACCGTCATCAGGAAGCTGGTGCCGCAACGCGGATGCCAGGTCACATATCTCTGCGCGTTCTTGACCGTCAGCGGATCGCTGTTCTCAAAAGCGAAGACCGTCTTGTGTTCGGCGCCGTGGTACTGGTAGACGCGGCGAATGTCGGGCAGCAGCGAGATACCCCAGATGAACAGCAGGAACAGGCTGATGCGAATGCCGCCGTCGACGACATTGAACAGAATCTGATTGCCGAAGGCCGGATAGTGGTTCTTCAGCTTGGTGGCCGCCAGCAGCGGCAGAAACTTGTACATGAAGATGAAGAAGCCAAGCGAAAGAATGACGTTGATGGTCAGAGCCCAGGTGCTGACCTCGGTCTTCTTTTCTTCGTCGGGCGACATCTCGCCCAGCTGCACATTGGCCGAGTACTTCAGTGCGCGAAAGCCCAGCGCCATGGCATTACCCAGCGTCATGATGCCGCGCACAAACGGCCATCCCATCCAGGGATGCTTTTCGGAGAGCTTCTCCAACGGCTCGGAATGCGTCGCCAGAGAGCCATCGGCGCGGCGGATACAGATGCCCCAAGCGTGGGGCGAGCGCATCATCACGCCTTCCAGCACGGCCTGGCCACCGACCAAGGTGGTTTCCTCCCCGCTCTCCAGAGCAGGCAAGAGTTGGACGGCAATCAGGAACTTCAGACGGCGAAGCAAGGAACGCATGCTGATTAGATGAACCTCGATGAGCTAGGACGCAATGGTACCGCAACTTAAGGGTAAGAGGTGCGACAAGCGAGTGTCAATTGGGCAAAAGGCGTAGGGCGACGCGGGCTTGAGGTCCGCTCTATCAAGCAACGAGCCGCAGGTCGCGGCGTGAGGGGGAGCAAATGTCCGATGGCCCGGACTGGGGCTTTGCTCACAAATCACGCCTCTGCTGCGGCACGGTCAAAGCCGTAACCTGTGAGTTACGGCTGAGCTCGATCCTTCCTCAATCCGGCGCCAGCCACCTCAGCGTATTCCGAAGCGCATTCCGACGGCAGCAGCACCGTATCGATGACATGCACGACTCCGTTTGCCGCCGGCAGCTCCGGCCTGGTGACCATGCCATCGTTCACCAGTAAGGCTCCATCGCGGGTTCGAATCGACAGCGTCTGGCCATGCAGAGTTTTAGCCGACGTGAGCCGCATCCCCCTGATCGCGGTCACGTCGGCTGGTACAACGTGGTACAGCAAAATCGCCTTCAGGCGGTCGGCGTGCTCCGGGCGAAAGAGAGACTCGAGCATACCGGGAGGCAACGCGCGAAACGCCTCATCGGAAGGCGCGAACAGAGTAAACGGGCCGGTATTCTTCAGGAGGTAGGCCAGGTCAGCCGTCTCCGCGGCGGCGACCAGTGTATTCAGGCTTCCGCAATCCATCGCCGCATCGACGATGTCGCGTCGTATCGCGAGCGCCGTCGCAGCCGCGCCGCACGCGTTTCCAAAACTCGATCCCCAACCTGACGGCTTCAACTTAAATCCTTTTTTCTTCCGGCACTCTTGCGTCTTGTCTCTGACTTGCATCTTTACTATAAAGAAAATCGATTGTCCTGACAGGCACATGGCCAGACAGAACTCAGGTGTTGTAACTGACAGGAAAAAATCAGAGCTGCTGGTTGACTGACAGGAAAAGAGGCGCAGATGCTAAACCGGACGATCATCGAAGGGCTGGAACCGTATCGCGTGGGAGAAAAAATTCGCACCCTGCGCCTGCGCAAGAGTATGGGACTGGTGGAACTGGGCAAACATACCGGCCTGTCGCCCGCGATGCTTTCGAAGCTGGAGCGCGGGAAGTTGTTCCCAACACTGCCCACGTTGCTGCGTATCGCGCTGGTCTTCGGTGTTGGCCTGGAGCACTTCTTCACCGACGAGCGCAAGCGTCACATGGTGGGCATCGTGCGCAAGAAGGAGCGGCTGCGCTTTCCGGAAACGCCAAGCGGCGGACCAGTCTCCTACAACTTCGAGAGCCTTGACTTCAAATCCACCGAGCGCAAGCTGAACGGTTTCTACGCGGAGTTCGAGCCGTTGCCGCCGGAGAAGCTGCGCATGCATCAGCACCCGGGCATCGAGTTGCTCTATCTCATCGCGGGAAAGCTGGAGATCGTCATCGGCTCAGAGCCGTACCAGCTGTCGGCGGGCGATGCCATCTACTTCGACTCAGCCGTGCGCCACGGCTATCGCCGGCTGAGCAAGTCGCCATGTTCGGGAGTGGTGATGACGGCGTAAGCGGGAGACCGGAATGGTCTCCCCGGAGCTAGATCTTAGTGTGAGCGCTATTTCGGTTCCGGCGTGCTCTTGTAGACGGTGACCACGGGACGCCGCGCGTACACGCTGCCGTTCTCGACCGTGTAGTAGTAATAAGGCCGGCCTTCGTAAGTGATCGTCTTGCATTCGTACTTGGCGGCTTGAGCGGCTGTTAGCCCGCAATTCACCGGATCGGTCTTCAGCGCCTGCGGCCAATCCGTCGGCTTGAGTTTGAAGACGTGATATTCGTAGTCACCCTTCTTCTGCCATTTGTCGATGCTGGGGACGTCCTGCGCGAAGGCTACGAAACTCGAGGACAGAGAAGCCACGGCAAGCAGCAGAATACGGCTGATGATTCGACGGTCGTTCATAGAACCCCCTGACTTGTATGCCAGCAGATGCCGTACTGGGCGCGGCTGTGCGTCAGTCAGTTTCACTTGAACGGCGGCAGTGCGCAAGGCTTAAAAGTGGCGGGCGCAGGCGATTGCCACCACGCAGGGCTAGCGCGTGGCAGCGGGCGCAGCCGGAGGGAGTGAGGTTACTCGAATTGCTGCTGCCGCAGGCGCAACCTGATTACTTGCGATCGCCGGCTCCAGATCCAGCAAGAGGATTCTGCTGTCTGAATGATAAGCCTCGCCGGACGCGGTATTGGCTTCGAAGACCGGGCTGACAGAACGCAGGTATTCCTGGCTGCTGACCGATGCGGTTTGCGTCAGGTCGCCTCCGATGAAGTCGCGTTCGGCATCCACCTGGGGATCGATGCGGTGATTGATCAGCCGACCGTTCTTGGCGATTTCAATAGCGACATCGTGAGTAGCGGAGCCGACCCAAATGGGCGTTCCATTCTGGGTGTAGCTTGTCTTCCAAATTCGAAGATGATGACGGCGGGAGACGACCGCCTGGGGATCGGGCAGGGCATACGAATAGTCCTGCACTCTGCCGAACAGATAGAACCTTGCCATCGGGACGTGGGCGTCTCCGGTGCCGCGCTGAATCAGGTGCCACACCAGGATCGGATTCCACTTGTCGGTTTGTACCCAGCCGGCGCGTTGAAACGCATCCTGCAATTCCTGCTGTTGCGCCACGAAGATCAGGTTCACCATGTCGCCTTCGCGGCCCTCGCCACTGAAAACCCGGGGCGGCAGATAGTCCATCATCTGCGCCAGGTTCGACGTGGTATCCGTCGAGCGCGACAGCCCGGCAACATCCACCGAAGCCGGACCCTCAACTTGCGCGGTGATCTCGGTAGTTTTGACTACGGTGCTTTCCCTTCCACGGGTCAAAAGAAAAACCGGAGTGGCGGGCAGGAAGATAATCGCCGTGGCAATCATCGCTCCCGCCATCAGCTTGGTGCGGGAGCCGCCCTTGACCACTTTGCCGCCGCGCAACTGCAGAGTGCTGCCGTTAGCCAGTCCCACGGAATCCAGTCGCAGGGAAATCTTTGCACCGACGCCAAGAAATCGCTTGCCTTTAACTTGGGTGACGGTGCCGCGCGCCATCGTTCCCGCCGGAACCAGCGTGTACCCGGCCAGGTTCACATCTTTCACGACGATAAAATTGAGATGGTCTCCGCTGTGGGCGTGATTCGACGAAATGCTATCGACCAGACGAAGCTCTATGGGAGTGCCGTCAGGAATGGTCAGTTCGGCGGGCGGGCTTCCGGCCTGTTGAGCGGAAACCAGCGCGGTAAGCAATACAACGAGCAGAAGGTATGCTGGTATCGTGCGTGTGGCGACGTTGGGCAAAGGAGCCGTCCTCTCTGGAAGCGTCACCATGAACCCGTGACGGCCAACGTCGTAGTACGCGATGGCAGGTGAATAAGCAATGATAGCGCATGTGCCGCAATTGCAGTGTGCAATTTTGCACATAACACGGTTACAAAGCTGAAAGAAATCAACTTGGCATTCATGAAGTGTGAGATGCGTTGAGCCGATCGGACTGTAGCATCTGCTCGCTGGGGTTTACGACGCATCCACTTTCGCTGCAAATTTATGCAACGACTGGCTGAGCTGTGCGAGCGCCTTGCCGCCACCACCAAAAAGACCGAGAAGGTCACCATGGTTGCCGAGTATCTGCTCGCGCGCGAGGTCAGCGATGCGGCCATCTCGGCGGTGTTTCTATCGGGAGGCGCGTTTCCGGCGTTCGATGAGCGCACGTTGCAGATCGGCGGATCGCTACTATGGAAACTGGTGGAGCATCTGGTCGCCCCTCGCCGGCCAAGGTCGGCACGGCACAAGGATCCAGCAGGCGGTGACGACACGCCTGAAAGCGTGCCCTTTCAAGGAAAAGGGGCGGCGCTGACCGAAGCCTATCGCAAGCGCGGCGACCTGGGCGCAGCGGCTTTCGACCTACTGGTGAAGACTGCTCCGCCGGCTTCGACCATCAAGCTGCAGCAGGTGCGCGCGACCTTCGACCAGATTGCCGCGACCCGAACTGCTGCGGCCAAAGCCGCCGTACTGGAAACCCTGCTGGAGCGCTCGACCGCGCTCGAAGCCAAGTACATCCTGAAGGTCATCACCGGCGAGCTGCGCATCGGGCTGAAGGAAAGCCTGGTGGAAGAGGCGATCGCCAAAGCCTATAACGAGCCGCCGGCATCGGTGCAGCGGGTTAACATGCTGCTGGGCGATATCGGCGAGACCCTTACGCTGTCTGCCGAGCATCGCCTGGGCGAGGCGCGCATGCGGCTGTTTCATCCCATCGGCTTCATGCTGGCCAGCCCCGCTGAAAACGCGGAAGAAGCATTTCACTACTTCGAGCACGCGCAGGTTGAGGACAAGTATGACGGCATTCGCGCGCAGGCGCATTGCGGCGCGCGGCAGGCGCGGCTGTTCTCGCGCACCCTGGACGAAGTAACGGCGTCGTTTCCCGAGCTTCCCGGGCCGCTGAGCGGCTTCAACGAAGAGGTCATCCTCGACGGCGAGATCGTCGCCTGGCGGCACAACGAAGACGGCGGACAGGCGATGCCCTTCGGCGAGATTCAGAAGCGACTGGGACGCAAGCAGGTGAGCCCGAAGCTCATCGCCGAGGTACCGGTCGCCTACGTAGTCTTCGACGTGATCTACGCGGGCGGCGAACTCACGCTCGACAAACCGCTCAGCGAACGCGCGCAGATTCTCGACCGCATTTTTGCCGGCGCCGAGCGCGTGGCGCCGCGGCCGGTGATCAACTCGCAGGGCACTCTGATGTTCGAGCCGGAGATCGAAGAGCAACCGGCGTCGGGCTGGGTGTTACGCGCGCCCTCGATGCGTGCCGACTCAGTCGACCAGCTCGAACAGTATTTCGAGGCCGCGATGGCGCGCGGCAACGAGGGCCTGATGATCAAGGACATTGCCTCGCCGTATATGCCCGGTCGGCGCGGGCGCTGGTGGCTCAAGCTAAAGCGCGAGCTGGCGACGCTCGATGTGGTGGTGACGGCGGCCGAGTTCGGGCACGGCAAGCGAATCCATGTGCTCAGCGACTACACGTTTGCGGTGCGCAAGGGCGAGGAGTTGGTCAACATCGGCAAAGCGTACTCAGGGCTGACGGACAAGGAAATTGCCGGGCTGACCGAGTGGTTTCTGGTGCACACCACTGCCGATCACGGGCACCTACGAGAGGTAGAACCGGAGATTGTGCTGGAGGTGGCATTCAACGCCATCATGCGGAGCGACCGCCACGACAGCGGCTACGCGCTGCGCTTTCCACGCATCGTGCGCGTTCGTGAAGACAAACTGCCGAAAGATATCGACACGGTGGAAGCGGTTGAGAAGATCTATAAGCGGCAGCACGGGCGGTAGGCGTTGGCCTGAACTTTCGCCGCCGCCCGCCGTCAGCCGTTGACGACGCGGAGTGAGTGAGCGGCGTCGTTGCCGAAGGCCGGAACCATCATCCCTAACAGTTTGCGCATGTCGTCGAAGTTGTAGTCCAGGCGCGACTCGGAACGGCTGGCGACCACCTGGTCGCGAAGCAGTCCTTCGGCCATGCCCAGGAAGCCGGCGCGCAGCGCTTCAAGGTTGACGTCGGCGCGGATCTGGTTGCGGTCGCGCATCTCGTTCAACAGCGCGCCCACCAGGTCGGAGAACTGGCGATACCCACGGCTCATCACCACGTCGCGATTGTCTTTGCGGACGCGGCAGGCCTCCAGGGTTACCAGCTCTTTCAGTTCGGCGTCGTTTTCCAGCTCGATAATCATCGCTTCCAGCGCGGCGACCAGCCGGTCGGCCAGGGAGCCGTTGGCTTGCGACGCCTCGACTCGCTTGATGATTTTTCCCCAACCATAATCCAGGATCGCCGCCAGCAATCCCTGCTTACTGCCGAAATGCTTCATGAGCTGCGACTCGCTGGTGCCCGCCTCGCGGGCGATGGCCACGGTGCTGGTGTTCTCGTAGCCGTTGCGGGCGAACAGGCGCTTGCCGGCAAACAGGATGCGGTCGCGCGAAGAGGTGGGAGTCATGGGAGTGTAGTTCGCGGGTTCGATCGTCGTCTCTGGCATAGTCTTGTCCGTCAATAGCAAACCCCGATGTTTCAGTGAAGTTGCGGAACCTGGAAGAAACCCGCGGAAAGCGAAAAATATGGCCGAATTAGGCCACTTACACACCGAGAGCCAGGCATTTCCGCCGCCGTGTCGGGATTACGTCATCCTGCTGTTGCCCACGTAGGTACATTTACCGGGAGCGGCGTTCCCTGCCAGAATTTCCTCGTTATAATCCGGCCCATGAGGAAGCTTTTGCCGCTGCTGCTCGTCGGGATGGTGTTGGTTTCGGCGCCGGCTTTTGCCAAGTCCCATCATCATCACCACAACCATCATCACTCTGGCCATCATCATTCGCAGCACACCAGCTAGTCCGGTTACCGCGTAGGTGATGTCAGGTTCCGTGCCGGGGCATGTCGATGGCGTGTCCTGGCGCACCCCACCACTTCTCCCTCAGGTCTGCATTACACTGGAGCAGCTATGTATTCCTCCGCTCCTGAGACCGAACGCGACTCCGCCCAGCGAACCACCCCCGCCATTGATCTGCGCAGCGACACCGTAACCAAGCCCTCGCCGGAGATGCGCCGCGCCATGTTTGAAGCCGAAGTGGGCGACGACGTCTACGCCGAAGACCCGACCATCAACCGGCTGGAAAAGCGCGCGGCGGAGATCTTCGGCCGCGAGGCGGCGATCTTCGTGCCCAGCGGCACCATGGGCAACCAGATCGCGGTCAAGCTGCACACGCAACATGGGCAGGAGGTCATCTGCGAGGAGCGCGGCCACGTCTTCAACTACGAGATGGCGATGATGGCGCAGTTCTCCGGCGTAGTACCGCGGACGGTGTGGGCAGAGGATGGCATCCTCACCTGGAAGCACGTCGAGTCGAAGCTGAAGGGCAAGAGCTACCACGCGGCCAAAACCGGCCTGGTCTCGCTGGAGAACACGCACAACATGGCGGGCGGCACGATTACGCCGCCGGAAATTTTCGATGACGTCTGCGATAAGACTCATTCCGCCGGATTGCCGGTCCACCTCGATGGCGCGCGCGTCTTCAACGCATCGGTGGCGCTGGGACTACCGGTGGCGAAACTGACGGGGAAGGCCGACACCGTGATGTTCTGCCTCTCGAAGGGGCTGGGCGCGCCAGTGGGCTCGATGCTGGTCGGCTCGGGTGAGCTGATCGATCGCGGACGCATCGTTCGCAAGGCGCTGGGCGGAGGCATGCGGCAGGCAGGATTTCTCGCGGCGGCCGGGCTCATGGCCTTGGAGCAGGGGCCGCAAAAGCTCAAGCAGGACCATGCCAACGCGAAGTTTCTCGCCGAAGGATTGGCGCAGATTCCAGGCATTAAGATTGACCCCGCCAAGGTGCAGACGAACATCCTGATCTGCGATATTTCCGGCACGGGCATGACTTCCGGCGAGCTCTCGCAGAGGCTGGCCGCCAAGAATGTGCTGGCGAACGGCGTTGGGCCGCAGCTCATCCGCTTCGTCACTCATCTCGACGTCAGCCGCGACCAGTGCGCCGAAGCGCTGGAGGTCATCCGGTCCGTCTTCCGCGGCAAAGCCTAGCCATTACGCCGACGAAGGCTCAACGGCCGACCCTCAGACCCAGCGTCTCGTAACGCTTTCGTGGCGCTTTGTCTACAAAAAATGGGAAGCTCGTCCGAGCATAACTACGCGATTCGGGAATTCCGAAGCCGGAATCCGATAGCCCCTCCCCAATTCACAATACTTTAAGCCGTGTAACAGTTTGGCGACCCGAATGCGATAAGGCAGCCCAATTCTGTACGCGTTTTTTCTGGATCAGGGTGAATCGCTGTGCCAACTAGCGGAGTGATTGGCGTAGCGCCACATTTGCAATTTCGTCTGCCGGATTTGCTCCGGCTTCTGCCGACTCGGCCCAATCTCGTCTGCGCAATTCCAGGCACATGCACTTTCAGTAAAGCCTCGCGGCTAGCCGTCCGCGCGGTGATTTTGCTGTAGCCAAAGCTGTCCTTCCCGACCCGGATCTTCCTTTCGCAGGGAGGTTCGATCTCTGTGGGGCGAAACCGGCAGACGCCCGTCTGCCGCTCACGATAAGGAGAAGGTGCATGCAGACCCGACAGGCTCTTCGTAAACAATGGCTGCTCCCTCTGATGGCAACGTTAGCGATTCTTCTCCTGTTGCCTTCCGTTTTTTGGGGACAATCTACGACTTCCACCGGCAACATCAACGGTCTGGTAACCGATAGCAGCGATGCCGCTGTTCCCGGAGCTAAAGTCACCATCACGCACGTCGATACCGGCGTGGCGACGGACGTGATGACCAACGGCAGCGGCTTCTACAACTCCGGCTCCATCGCTCCCGGAACCTACCTGGTGAAAGTCGTGGCCAAGGGATTCGAGACGACCCAGACGCAGGTGCTGGTCAAGATCGCCAACAACACTGCGGTCAACTTCAAGCTGAAGATCGGCTCCGAATCAACCACCGTTAATGTCGAGGCCAGCGCGATCGCGGTCAACACCGAAACCACCTCGGTGGAAGGCGTGCTGACGGCCAACCAGATTGAGAGCCTGCCGGTAAACGGGCGCAACTTCCTGGACCTGGCCCAGCTTGAGCCGGGTGTGCAGATTCAGGACGGCACTAACTTCGATCCAACCAAGATCGGCTACCAGTCGGTCTCTATCGGCGGGCGTTTCGGACGCACGGCCCGCATTCAGGTGGACGGCACCGACATCTCCGATGAGACCGTGGGCACGACCACGGGCAACATCTCGTCCAGCGCCATTCAGGAATTTCAGATCACGCAGTCGACGATGGACCTGTCCAACGACCTGAGTTCATCGGGCGTGGTGAACGTGTCGACCAAGTCGGGCACCAACTCCATCCACGGCAGCGGCTACGAGTACTACCGCAGCAGCAACATCGACGCCTCACTGCCCAAGCCGGCAGGAGACCCCGATCCCAACTACCACCGCAACCAGTACGGCGGCACGTTGGGCGGCGCCTTCATCCAGGACAAGCTGTTCTACTTCGCCGAAGGCGATGCGACCTACCAGGATCTGTTCAGCCCGGTGGTCTATGCCGCGCCCTTCCAGAATTTCGGCGGCGGTTTCGCTGCGCCGTACAAAAATCCGAACTTCCTCGGACGCCTCGACTATGTGGCGCCGCACAACGTGAAGCTGTTCTTCCGCTACAGCTATTCGCAGATCCAGGCTGATGGAACGTTCTTCTCTGACAGCTTGCAGGTCTACCAGTCGAAGAATTATTCGCGCAACTACGTGGGCGGCGCCGATTTCACCACCGGCTCATGGACGCACAGCCTGCGCTTCAGCTATCTGAAATTTCAGAACGAGATTGTCGACGGCACGATTGGCAGCGGCCTGCCGCTTTCAAACTTCCCCGGCAACGGTCAGTTCCTGAACATCAACGTAGTGAACGGGCCTTCGACGGGTCCAAACCTGCTGGCTCCGCAGAGCACGCCGCAGAGCGATAAGCAGTTCAAGTACGACGGCTCGAAGACGGTGGGCAAACACATCCTGCGCTACGGGGTGGACTTCAACCACATCCAGGGCGGGGGCTTCGCCAGCTTCTTCAAACTGGCCCCGCAAATTGTGACCAACCAAAACGAATTTTCGAGTGTATCGAGCTACAACGGCATCGCCAATCCTTGCGGTGTCACGAACGGTACTCCCAATCCCTGTACCGATTTCCAGCTTGCCGCGCTGGGCCCGTATGCGGGTGGCGCCAGCAATCCGTTGAACTACCCGGTCGAGTCGGTGGTGCTCGGCAACGGACAGGGCTTTTCAACTCTGCAGCCGGCCTTCGGTTTTCCGGCCGGCGGACTGGGGCCTGACAATCGTCTCGGCCTCTACATCGCCGATACCTGGAAGCTGCTCCCCAACTTCACCGTCAACCTGGGCTTGCGGTATGACCGAGACACCGGGCGAACCGATAGCGATCTGCCTGCCCAGACCTATCTCGATAACCTGATCCCAAGCTGGCCCAACCTCGGAAATCCGATTCCGAATCCGAATCTCAACTTTGGGCCATCACTCGGCATTGCCTGGGATCCGACAAATAGCGGCAAGATGGTCATTCGCGCAGGTATCGGCCTGTACTACGAGAACGTCATCTGGAACAACGTGCTGTTTGACCGCCCGCTACGTTTACCCAATGGCGCATTTCTGCAGACGCCAACCGTGTGCGACAGCGGCAACCCGCAACCGATACCCGGCGTGAATCTCGCATCGACGGCAGCGGAGTGCGGTACTCCTGGTACGCCGATCCCCATCGGCGTGGCGGGTACGGCCATCACCAACTTGCAATCGCAGTATCAGGCGCTGTCGCCGTTCACCCTTACCAATCCCAATCCCAACTACCTGCAGAACTTCGTGACGGGAGGCGTGAACTTCCCACTTGGATTGTTCGCTCCTGACTACAAGACGCCGCGTTCGACGCAGATTAACGTCGGCCTGCAGCGCGAGCTGTCTCCCGGCGTGGTATTGAGCGTGGACTATGTCCGCAACGTCACCACCGGCCTGCTGCTTGGGGTAGACCAGAACCACACCGGCAGTATCAAGTACTTCAACAAGGCCGGCGCGGTTTCAGCCATCGATACGACCTTGAGCGAATGTGGCGTAAGCACCATCGCTCAGGCGCTCGTTGCCTGTCCGGGCCTTCATCCCGGCG
>Ga0209169_10001381_pt1 | contig 14788 bp, 10 predicted proteins | sample HubBroMetageWRM4_FD_188346 | JGI IMG/M metagenome (GOLD analysis project Ga0209169, IMG submission 188346) | Warmed soil microbial communities from the Hubbard Brook experimental Forest, New Hampshire - Hubbard Brook CCASE Soil Metagenome WRM 4... | ecosystem: Environmental > Terrestrial > Soil... | reverse complement strand
GACTACGAGGCTTCTTGGTCGCCGGATGGCAAAAAGATCGTCCTTATTTCCAACCGCCATGGTGGGCTAAAAGTTCATGTGCTGGATGCGAACGATGGCGGGAATGGCAGCACCATGCAGCAGATCACTACTGGCGCCGACGAAGACGATTCTCCCGTGTGGTCGCCCGATGGGCGGAAAATCGCTTTCGTTTCGATACGCAGCGGCGTTTCACATATCCTTGTGATGAACGCTGATGGAAGCGATATCCGGCAGTTGACGAATAGACCTGGCCAGAACATTCATCCCGCGTGGTCGACGGACAGTGCGTTGATCCTTTTCAACACGACACACTTTGCGGCAGTCGCTGAGAGCACGGGCCAAATGTCGGGAGAGCACCGGATAATCGGCGAGAAGACCGACGATGACATGGACTTGGCAACAGTCCGCCCCGACGGTAGTGATTTGACGAGGATTACTCACGGCGGTGGATACACCTACGCATCGTTTTCACCGGACGGCAGATCCATCGTGCATAGACGACAACAGGGTGAGGTGTCTCAGGTTTTCCTCATGAATGCGGATGGCTCAGGAGATCACAATCTCTCCGGAACATCGAATTTGGACGGGTGGCCGTCATGGTCTCCCAACGGTAAGCAGATCGTGTTCTCCCGGCACTCAGAAAACGGATTTCAGATCTTCGTCATGAACCGCGACGGCAGCGGCGTCCGCCAACTCACGGATGCCGTGGGCGAGTATGTGAATCCGCGGTGGTCGCCTAACGGTACGAAGATCCTGTGCGGCCGGCGCTTGGGCGGTACCAGTCTCGTTGTGTTTCAGGCGCCGAACTAGTGGGAATACGGCTTGATCGCGATAGGAATTTCTCATGGCGGAAATGATCAAAATGCCGGTGGCTGATCCGATCGCAGCGCGGCGTTCGGTTTCAGCCTGGGCTCCGCTCGGCGAACCGCTATTTCGATCGCTCTGGATTGCTTCAGTCATTTCTTATACCGGCACCTGGATGCAGAATGTGGGCGCGGGTTGGCTGATGACGCAGATGACCATGAATCCGCTGATGATTGGATTGGTACAGGCGGCTGGGGCACTGCCGGTGTTCCTCGTGATCCTGCCGGCAGGCGCGCTTGCGGACATGGTGGACCGGCGGCGGTTTCTCTTGCTGACACAGGGATGGATGGTGCTGGCCTCCGGAACGCTTGGCATCATGACGCTGACCAGTTGCGTCGGGCCGTGGGTCTTGCTGCTGTTTACATTTCTGCTCGGCCTCGGTGCCGTGATGAACGATCCAGCCTGGCAGGCGATTACGCCGGAGCTGGTTCCGGCGAAGCAACATGCTTCGGCCGTTTCTCTGAATTCGGCGGGATTCAATGTGGCGCGGGCGGTAGGCCCCGCACTGGGCGGCGTGGTTGTGGCAGCAGTCGGTTCCGGCACCACCTTCCTGCTAAATGCATTTTCTTTTCTGGGCGTGATCCTGTTTCTCTATCGCTGGAAGCGCCCGATTGCCGCCCCAGCGAAAACTCAGCGCGTGTGGCCGGCAATCTGCGATGGCTTTACCTATGTGCGCGAGAGTGGCCTAGCCAAGTCGGTACTGCTGCGAACGGGGACGTTCAGCGTGGCGGCTGCGGCCATGCTAGCACTGCTGCCGATCGTCGCGCGTCCGTTCGGGGCGCGGGGATACGGCGTCCTGCTCGGCTGTTTCGGCCTGGGTGCGCTCTTCGGAGCATTAGCCCTGCCGCGGTTGCGGGAAAGACTTTCAGTGGATGGGGTGGTAGGAACCTCCATCGTGATTTTTGCCGTGATGACTTTCGCCGCGGGACGGGCGCAAGTTTTTGCTCTGTTGTGTGCGGTGATGCTGGTGGCGGGCGTGGCCTGGATCGGGATTCTGGCGTGTCTGAATGTCGCAGCACAGACCATGTGCCCAGCATATGTGCGCGCTCGGGCGCTGTCATTTTATCTGCTGGTGTTGCAGGGAGGCATGGCGGTGGGAGCGACGCTATGGGGCGCGCTGGCAAAAAGAATTGGGGTTCCGGATGCGCTCGGTGTGGCCGCGATAGTACTGGCGCTGGGTGTCTTCGCTCTGCGCGGGCATCGCATAACGGCGAGTGAACTGGACCTGACGCCGGTGGTGGTAAGAGATTGATACGACATCAAAATTCTACTTGGAGGCAAGATGAAAACGATTACTGTTACTGCCACGGCGATATTGGGAGCGATGCTGGTTCTGTGCAGTATTGCGCTGGCGCAGGCGCAACCCCAAACTAAAGAGGAAAAGAAAACCATCAGCCAGGTTCTCGACAGCAGCATCAAGAACGTGGAGAACGATTTTATTCCCGCCGCCGAAGCTATGCCCGAAGAGAAATACGGCTTCGCGCCGACGAACGGCGACTTCAAAGGCGTTCGCACATTTGCCGAACAGATCAAGCATGTTGCCGCCAGCAACTACCTGATTGGGGCCCACATTCTCGGCGAAAAGTCGCCCGTGGACGCGAACGACGGAAAGGGCCCCGATAGCTTGAAGTCGAAGACCGACATTCTCAAGTACCTGAAAGATTCTTTCGCCTACGCCCACAAGGCGGTCGCAAGCATTACCGATGCCAATGCCCTGGAACCGATTTCCACTTCTGACGGCAAGTCAAAGACCACGCGACTCGGCGTAGCTTTGATCTTCTCCTGGCATGGTTTCGATCACTACGGACAAATGGTGGAATACCTGCGCATGAACGGCATCGTCCCTCCCGCCAGCCGGCAGTAAGAAACTATTTTCTCGCGCTGGGATGATGCTTGCGCCAGTCGACTCCATCGCGTCCGCCGTGGAGCGCGATCTGGGTGAGCAGGAGTTCGGCCGTAAGCCGGCGCTTGGTGAGGTGCGCGGCGATTCTCTGCTTGGCCCTTTTTGCCGGAACCTTCGGATCAAGAAACACGAGCACCGACGGCCCCGCTCCGCTAAGCGCGGCGCCGAGGATGCCGGATTCTCCAGTAAGTTCCTTGAGTGCCGGAAGCAGTGGACAGAGCGGCGCGCGATAAGGCTGGTGGATGCGGTCTTCGAGCGCCGACGGCAGCAGATCCTGACGATCCTGCGTGAAGGCCGCGAACAGCAGCATCGAGTTCTGAATGTTGGTGACGGCGTCGGCGCGCGAGTATTGGAAAGGCAGCACGCGCCGCGCTTGCTCAGTCGAAAGCGGCGCATCCGGGACAGCCAGCAACAGCGGCCACTTCCCTTTCGGCTTCACTTCGACGACCTGCGCCTGGACCTGATTGGCCATGCGAGCCACCGTAAGCGCGCCCATCCAACAGGCGGAAGCGTTGTCAGGATGGTGCTCGCGCATGGAAGCTTCGCCGACGATGCGGTCATTTTTCCAGCGCAGATGTCCAAAATGTACCGCCAGCGCGATGCCTGCCAGCCGTGCGGCTGCCGACGACCCGCAACCTCGGCCGATGGGAATTTCGTTTTCGATGTGAATGCGCAAGGGCGCGATCTTGCGATTTTCCGATTCGAGCACCTCGCAATAAGTGGTGACGATGAGGTGGTTCTCCATGCGAGCGCAGATCTGCGCATCGCGACCTTCAGCAGTGACAAAGAAGTCAGGCGCGCGCTCGGCGCGCAAGCGGAGATGAAAATCAAGGGCAAGGGCAGCAGCGTCAAACGCCGGCCCCAGGTTGGCAGAGGTCGCCGGCAGCGCCAGCCGCAGTGAGCGATTTAAAGATGTAGGACGTGAAGGCATAGGTTACAGAGCAAACTCCTCGGCGGCCCAGATTTCCAGAAACTAAAGGAATGAAAGGCTTTAGCTCGGTCCGTCCTAAGCGGAATGCCCTAGAATCGGCACGGACGCCGAACTGTGTTTTATACACGAGTTTGGGGCGGAGTGCTACGAATTTCTACGGGATGATGCCTTGGACAAACCCAAGTCAGTCTTAGGGGCAGGCACTTACACTATGAGCGCACGCTAGACCCCACAGCCAAAAGAATTGAACTGGCCAATAAGCGACTAGTGGCAAACCTATTAGCAGCCAGAACCCCCGAACCCTGAATTTAAGGATTCCTGCCGTGAGGATCAGCCCCCACACTATCGTCAGCAGGAAACTTATGTAGATCAGATAGTCCCTGTGAATTGTGCCAAGCCAAGGGCCCAAAAAAGCTGCCAGAGCAATCGCAAGGGAAATACCTAACAGCCATCTCATTTTTCGACTCTCTCCCCGACCGCGTCGAGAGCGGCGATCACTGCCCCCAGATCAGCATCGAGCACGACCGGGGCGCGCTGTAGGTTCTTGGCCTGCGCCGCCACGGACGATTCAGGCATTCCTGAAAATAAGTCGCCGCGATGAAATTTGATGGTGAAGTCGGGGTCCTTAAGCAAATGCCCGGTCAGGATCAGGACGACGCTCTCTCCCGCCTTGACGAATCCGCTGCGGCGCAGCTTCTTGAGTCCAGCCAGCGTGACCGCGGAAGCAGGCTCGCAACCGATGCCATCGGCACCGATTTCTGCTTTGGCAATCGCAATCTCGGCCTCTGAAACTTCTTCGACTTCGCCGCCCGTCGCTTGAAGCACGCGCAGCGCCTTCTTCCACGATGCCCGATTGCCAATGCGTATCGCAGTTGCCATCGTGTCGGCAATCATGGGTTCGAGCTTCTTCCCTCCGAACTCGCGCACGCAACGATAGAACGGATTCGCGCCCCGCGCCTGGATGATGGACATCTTTGGCAGCCGCGAAATCAAATTGAGCTCGCGCATCTCGATCAGAGCTTTGCCGATTGCCGAACTGTTTCCGAGATTCCCCCCCGGGACGATAATGTGGTCGGGCGGTTCCCACGCGAGTTGCTCCATGAGTTCAATCGCGGCAGTTTTCTGGCCTTCGATGCGGTAAGGATTCACCGAATTCAGCAGATACACCGGCTTCTGGCGGACAAGCTCGTTCAGGATGCGGACGCACCCATCGAAATCGGTGCGGAGCTGGCAGGTGAGCGCTCCATAGTCGAGCGATTGCGAGAGCTTGCCCCATGAAATCTGGCCATCCGGGATAAGCACCAGACTGTGCATGTTGCCACGCGCGGCATAGGCGGCCATGGACGCAGAAGTGTTGCCGGTGGAGGCGCACGCCACCCACTGGAATCGACCGTGGCGCGCGGACGACGCTGCGAACGTCATGCCCGTGTCTTTGAACGATGCCGTCGGGTTCATCCCCTGGTGCTTGGCGTGGAGATTCTCGACTCCAGTCGCACGCGCACACCGAGGAAGGTGATACAGCGGCGTGTTGCCTTCGCGCAGCGTGATGGCATGCTCCGCAGGAATATGCGGAAGAAGTTCGCGGAAGCGCCAGACGCCGCTCTGGTCAAGGGGTTCGCGTGACGTCCGGCGATCGAGCCAGCGAGACTTCAGCGTCGCCGGGTCAGGCGCATCGGGGGCCCAGCCGGGAAAGACGAATTCCAGCAGGTCGCCGCAGGCGGCGCAGCGGAAATCCTGGCTGGCGGATTCGGGAGTCGCGCCGCACGCGATGCAGCGCAAGCGGGACACGGTTTCGATAGATCCAGTGGTCGACAAGGGCAATGATCCGGTGGAAGGTGGCGAACCAAAACACGCCACAGACATGATACGGCACTCTGGCATGACCAACCGGCTAGATCCAGATCGCTCCTGGATCCTCAAGAACTGAAGCGCGGACGAGGACGTCCGCGCCACATTGGCGAATACTGCGGGCTAATATGTCGTGCTGTAGATGACGCTGTTGAAATTGTCGTCTGTGTAGCTGAAGCCGGCGCACCAGATCTGGTGGTGGCCTCCGCCGATCGCATGTTCCCCGCACGAACCCATTTCAGAATTCGTCGTGACATCGACCGACCAGGTGTTGCCACCATCGGTCGAGAAGTACATGCCACCCACATCGGTATAAACATTGCCACCGCCGGCCCAGCCAATCTTGCTGGTCAGGAATAAGATCGAACGGATCGGCCACGGGCCATCCAGAGTGCGGCCGCTCCAGGTTTCGCCGCCGTTGGTGGTCACATGCATCCATCCTTCAACGTTCGGAGAAATCTCGCCACCGCCAACCCACCCCTTTTTGTCATTCAGGAAGAAGACGGGACCATCGAAGACGGAATCAACCGAAGGGCCACAGCTCCACCCAGAGCCACCCGTAAGGCTGGTACAGAAGTTGATACCGGACGCGCGAGCGTGCAGGTTGTTGAGGAAAGAGAATTGCGGACCGAACCAGCCGCCATCGGAATTGGCGTCCGCGCTGTCCCAATCGGAAAGGCCGGCGCCTCCATCGGTCGTGTACTCGGCGAGCGTATCAGGATCGTCACCAGCCGGGCCCAAAGTCAATATGATGCCATCTTGTTTCTTGACAAAGCGAACCTGTTGCAACCACTCCGGACCGGGACTCATGTCGCTGCTCCAGGTCTTACCGCCATCTTCCGTCCAGCGGAAAACGCCGTAGGCCGTGCTGGAATCGTAGAAGCCGGTGATGATGACCTTCTTCTCGGTCAGAGCATCGACGCCATAGAAGTAATCGCTCTCCCCGTCGCTCAAAACCTGTTGCACCCAGCTGTTTCCGCCGTCAGTCGTTTTCCAAACCTGACCCAGTTCACCCACGGCATAACCAATCTTCGTGGTGGGGAAAGCGATGTCGTGAATAATCACTCCCGGCAAAGTAGCGAGTAACTGCCACGTGTTGCTCGGGGCTCCGGGACCGGCAGCGCTTGACTGCACGATCGTCCCGTGTTGCGTTTGCGGACGCTCCGCCGAAAGTTCGCGCCGGGGCGAATCGACGGGAAGAGCTCCGGAGACATGGTGCGTTACGACCGCTGCTTCTTGCGAGAATGCGAGCGAGCCAATCATCAAACCAATCATCGAGAAGTGGACGAGGCAGGCCAATACGCGGGGCATGGAGTATCTCCTGAATTACGGCTGGAGATGTTAGCACAGGCGCCGGGCATCCCCCAACTTCACATTCTCTGACATGCCTCTAACGCAGATAAGCGTCGGTTTTATTGATCCAGTCGGCGCGCGGCGGATGAAAAATATCGAGATCGACCGTATCCGCAAGCGCCTCGACGCGGTGCGGCATGTTCGGAGGGATGGTCAGAACCTCTCCCGAATCCACAACAATTACTTTGCCGTCGATCCAGAATTTCAATGCACCTTCGAGAACGTACGTGACCTGCTCGTTGTGGTGGCTGTGTTCGGGAACGATGCAGCCTTTCTTGAGCAGAACGCGAGCGAGCATCACGTTTTGTCCGACAACGAAGTGGCGGCCAAGCAATGGATTCAAGGATTCGACTTCCACAGAACTCCACGAAATGTGGCGCAATTCGGCCTTTGGAGCCGCACCTTTTAATACCGTTGCTTTGAGGGCGACTCTACTCACGCGGCGCGACGTTTTCGCGGCTTTCCTGGTCGCGGAGGTTTTTCTTGCGGGTCGTTTTCGCGCCGTTGGTTTCATCTTCTTCTTTTTCATAAGGCAACTCAATGCTCAATGAAGGATATTAACCGCGTCAGCACAAGTCTTGCATCTTGCCGCGACTGGGTGGCGAAGGTAATCTTAATAGATTCCAGCGTTGTTGAGGATGGCATGAAGAAACATCGATTCCGTCAGGAAACCGAAGCCGTTCGCGGCGGCACAAGCCTGCACAAGAAGAATGGCCCGCTCTCTACGCCGATATATCAGACCTCGACGTTCGAGGTCACCGATATGCAGGAGCAGGTGCGCGCCACTCCTACCGACCGCTTCTACACGCGCTACGGCAATCCCACGCACACCGTCGCAGAAAACTCCATCGCCGAACTGGAAGGAACGGATGCGGCGCTGCTGTTCTCTTCGGGCATGGCCGCGCTTACGACCTCGATTCTTTCGCTGGTGAAGGCGGGCGACCACATCGTGGCGCAGCGCGATATTTATGGCGGCGTGATTAAGTTTCTTTCGCAGTGGCTGCCGAAACTCGGAATTGAAACTACATTCGTTGACACCAATGACATCGAGCAGCACGAGCGCGCCATCCGACCTAATACAAAAATCCTGCACATTGAGTCGCCCACTAATCCAAACGTGCGAGTCGTTGATCTGGAGAAAATTGCGGCGCTGGCGCACAAGCACAGTCTGATCTCCACCATTGACTCGACCTTCGCCACACCGATCAATTGCCGTCCGGCGGAGTGGGGCATCGATCTGATTCTGCATTCGGGCACTAAATATTTTGGCGGACATTCCGACCTGATCTGCGGCATCGCCACCGGCCGCCGCGATTTGATCGAACAAATCCATCAGACGCGCAATATCCTTGGCTGCTGTATGGATCCGCACGCGGCGTTTTTGCTGCTGCGCGGGATTAAGACAATGGCCGTACGAGTGCAACGCCAGAACGAAAGCGCGCTGCGGATTGCCGAGTTCCTCAACCGGCATCCTCAGATAGAACGCGTGCACTATCCGATGCTGAAAGATCATCCAGACTACGCGATAGCGAAGAAGCAAATGGCGGGCGCTGGCGCCGTTCTGAGCTTCGAGGTGAAAGGTAGTGGCGTTGACGCCTGCCGCGTGGCCGAGGCGCTGAATCTTTTTACCCTGGCGCCAAGCCTCGGCGGAGTGGATTCTCTGGTGACTATCCCGGTGCTGACTTCGCACGCCATGATCGCTCCGGAGTTGCGGAAAAAGATGGGCGTGACCGAGCAGATGATCCGGCTGTCCGTCGGTGTTGAACACGTCGACGACCTGATCGCCGATCTAGAGAAAGGCCTGGCCGTATTAACCCATGAGCGCAAACGGGCCGTGGTGGCCGATTAAGCGACCCGAGTCAATCCCTTGAGGTCGAGTTTCAGAAAAAGACAATCCTGGCTCGTTCGTGAGCCAGGATTCTTGTTTGCACGCCGCTTCCCACTAGAAGAAGAGCTTCAAAGCTAGCTGCAGGATGCGCGGGTTGTGGGCAGCAGCGGGGCGAAAGAGGCCTCCGCCCAGGCAGCTCGGGTCGTTGGTGGTATTGCCCGGTCCCGCATAACAGCCTGCGGAGTTGGCGCCGCTGGTGAGGTTGGAATTGCTCGCGGCAGAACCGGCATCCCCGCCAATGTATCCAAACTCGGTGTGATTAAAAACGTTGAAGGCCTCCGCGCGGAATTCGAGCGAAACCGATTCCCGCACCGGAATGTGCTTGTAAAGCGCCATATCGAAGTTGGTTTGTCTGGGATTGCGCACAACATTTCTGCCCTCATTGCCAAAGGTCAGTCCCTGTGGCGCGGCAAATGCCGCGGGATTGACCAGCAATGGCCCGTAGATACTTCCATTGAGATTGGCCGCGCCCGAATTCGCATTCGGGTCGGCGATAAGGTCTGGTCTCGACCCCGTCCCGACTCCGTTCCCTACGCCGGCGTTATCGCTGCTGGCGTTAAAACCCGCGTTAGTAATGGTAAAAGGAGCTCCGGTCTGAATCGCAGTGATGCCGGACCATTCCCATCCTCCGAGAACAGCATGCGTCAACCCCGCACCCTTGAAGAAAGGCAGATCGTAGATATAACTAAGAGTGAAAACCTGCCGTTGATCAAAGTTGGAACTGGCATAGTTCGAATGCGTATCGTACGAATTCAGAAAGCTGGTATCTGCTGCGGAAGAAGCATCGTCGAGCGAGTGCGAGTAGGTGTAAGCTGCGCTGAGTTGCAAAGCACCCATCGTTTTTCGCGCCGAAAGCTGCAAGGCGTTGTAGTTAGAGGTCGCCGCATTCTCTTGCAGCCGAATATCCGAATATCCCAGATACGGACGGAAAGGATCCGCCGCGTTTCCACACGCCACATACATGTTCACGCCCGGCGTGCCGGGAGTTTGGTCATACCAATTGCCGTCAGGGTTGTAGCCCGGTATGGGAACTCCACTCGGTGTCATACCGCTGGTGCAATCGTTCGAACCGATAGGCTCGCCCGGCTTATACGGATTCTGGCCCGCAGGCACCGGCTGGAGCTGATTCAAATCTATCCGTTGCCCTAAATGTGTCCCCTTGCTGCCCACGTAGGAAATTGTCGTCACCACGTGTCTCGGCAATTCCTGTTGTATATCCAAGTGCCACTGCTGAACGTAAGGCCAGACCTGCTTCTGCGGGAGCGCAACCACAGCCTGTGGAAACTGGGCGCCGACCGCTCCGCCCACCTGAGAGGCACCCGACTGGATAATGTTCCCGTTAGCATCGAACGTCGTGGGAATGTCGGACTGCACCGGATTCTGCACCAGTGGCGGAGAGCCTTCCAGCGCGGTCGCGACCGCCTCCTGCCCGTTTGTGTGCTCGAAGAAGATACCGTATCCGCCGCGGATCGCCAGCTTGCCGTCGCCCCGGGGATCCCAGGCAAACCCGACGCGCGGGCCGGGATTGAACAAATGTCCCTTCGCGCAACCTGTTGGTATTCCGCCTACGCCGCACTGCACCATTCCGTTGAACAGGCCGATGGGGCCACCGACAGTGCCGTCCTGATTGATAATGGTCCCACCAGGAACATACTTAGATGGATCGAAGTTATAGGCTTGCTTCTTGTTGTCGTAAACAGTTCCGTACAAACTGACACGTAATCCCAGATTCAGTGTCAGGCGAGGCGTAATATGCCAGTCGTCCTGGAAATAAGGTTCGAAAATCTTGTACCGCAAGTAGTACTTAGGCTGTCCGCTGGATTGCGCAAAACTCTCGATGTTTCCCGTCAACAAATCTGCAAAGGGGTTGAGCGTTGACCCGGAAAAGCCCGTGTCGTACTGGATGTAACCGTTCACGGAAGGTTCCAGCTGTGGCAGTTCGTTTTTCTGGGAAGCCACAAAGTAGCCGCCGAATTGCAGGTTATGTTTACCTACAATCTTGGTAAGGTTATCGCGGTAGGTATACACGGGATTCGAATTCAGCAACCCATTGGGCACCCAGCCGGCATCCTGAATAATCCCGTTGAAAAGCGTGCCCCCAGCCAAGGAAACGCCGGGCAGCTTTCCACCAAAGCCATTCTGAATGAGACCGACGTCGTACCCCGGAGGTCGCTCCCATGCCCCCTGATTCGAGAAGTAGAGATGGTTGACCGAGTAACTGGCCACAAATTCATTGAGCAAGGTTGGAGTTATCGTGGTCGTGAGATGAGCTACGATTCCGCTGGAAGGCTGCGAATATGGATTCTGGATCGTCGGATAACTGCCTCCGTTGGTCCACAAGGGAACCGGAGAAACCGAACTCCAGGAATCGTGTATGTAACGAACCGTGGCATGCCAATTGGAGTTGATGTTCTGGTCGATGCGAAACAACTCCTCGCTCCAATTTGTAGGCAGTGATAACGATTGGTTGAAAGTCCATGACGCGCTGCTCGGATCATGCGCGTTAGGGAATGGAAAGAGGGCCAGAAGCGGTAGCGCACCGTAATTGGGGTTGGTATCAATCGGGACGAGATTGCCGGGAAAATTCGAGCCGGCTGAAGGACCATTGGGAATTATCGGGCAATCCACCGGCCCGTTAGGAGGCGCGAGATTGCAGGGTTCGCTGAAATCGCCGAAGGCGGCCTGCGTCCCTGTGCAGCCGACGCCACCCGAGCCAGCCTGCAAGCCACGCTCCGCGCAGGATGGAACCGGAACGTTAAAGGTTGTTGGGTCGATTTGCCGTCGCCACTCCTGCGAAAAGAAGAAAAATGTTTTCGTCTTGCTCTCGTTGTAAAGGTGGGGAATGTAAACCGGCCCACCAATGGTGTAACCGAAGTCGTTCCTTTTGTATGGGGGCACAGTCGGCGAAAAGTAATTGCGCGCATTAAACGCGTCGTTGCGCACAAACTCGTAAACGTCGCCGTGGAACGACTGGGTGCCCGACTTGGTCTCGATTTCAACCGTTCCGGAACCGTTGCGGCCATACTGCGCCCCGTAATTCGAGGTGAGAAGCTTCACTTCGCCGATGGCGTCGATACTCGGATAGGTCAGCAGGGTCGTGTTGCTGCCGTCATCCATGTTGTTGCCGCCGTCGATCTCCCAGTTGTTGTACTCTGTGCGGCCGCCATTGACGCTATATGCGACCGTCGCCAGGCCCTCACCGGGCTCGTCTGCGCCGGATTGATTCGTGGCTCCGGGAGTCAGTGCCAGCAACTGCGTGAAGTTGCGTCCGTTGAGTTGAAGTTGAGTGATCTGTCTTGCGGTTACGGTTCCCGAAAGTTCAGAAGATTGGGTCTCGACCTGATTCAACTGGTCACCCTGCACCACGATTTCGGTGGCGACGTCTCCAACCTGGAGCGCAGCGTCTACCCTGGCCTTCTGGCCGACGCGCAATACAACCCCGTTGCCTTTAAAGGTCTTGAAACCCTTAGCAGTGATGGTCAGGTTGTAGGTACCGCCGGGCAAACCAGCCTCCAGATAATCGCCGTCGGAGTTCGTGGTGGTCGCACGCTCGATGCCGCCCGCGGTGCCACTGATTTTGACGTCAGCTCCTCTGATGACGGCTCCGCTGTTATCTCGGACCGTACCCGTGATCGCGCCGGTGTCCTGGGCCTGAAGGCCCGGCGCCAGGAACACTCCGAGCAGCACCACAATTCCACAAACCAGACGGATTCTCATCGCTGACTCCTTCGCCGACTCGACACGGTGCATTCTCGCAACACCCTCGGCGCTCATCCTAAAAGCGCTAAAATGCCTGTATTAAAACGTATCAATACTGCTTCAGCGTATCTCCGCCTGTCAAGAGAAAACGCACGCATCCGCCTCGGGACGCTACTTTACGCTGCGGGTGGAATCGCGCACGATCAGCTCGGGAACGATTCTGCGGTGAGTGGCGCGGATCGGTTTCTTTTCGAGAGTTGCGCTGGCATCGATGCCTTCGAGCACGATCGTGGCCGCAGCCGTTCCCATCGCTTCCATAGGCTGGCGCACAGTCGTCAGCGCCGGAGAATAGATAGCGGCGGGCGCGACATCGTCAAAGCCCACCACCGAACATTGCTCTGGAACGCGGATCCCCGCTTTGGCGAGAGCGCGGATGGCGCCGAAGGCGGTCATGTCGTCAAAGGCCATCAGCGCGCTGAAGGGACGCCGGCGGTGCAGCAATTCCTCGGTTAACTTGTAGCCTTGTTCGAAACTCGAAAACGGGTCTCCCGATTCTGGCAGGTCGACAATCAGCCGCGAGTCGAGTTCGAGCTTATGCTCGCGCGCCAGCGTCCGTACGCCACGCCAGCGAGGCTCGGTGTCCGATAGTTGACGAGGGCCGCGGATAAACGCGATTTTGCGATGGCCGAGCGAATACAGATGTTCGAGAGCGGAGCGGGTGCCTAAATAATTGTCAACAATCACGGAGCTGACACTGTCGTTTTTCAATTCGCGTCCCACAATCGCAGTCGGAATGTTGTTCTTCTCGAGATCGGCGAGCACGTTGATGTCAACGAACAACCAGTTGGCCAGAACGACGAGCCCTTCGATGCGGCGGTCCAGCAGCATTTCGAGATAGCGCTCGAAGCGGCTGCGCTCGTTGTGGCAGTCGGTAAGAATAGGAAGGAACGACGACTGGTAAAGAGTGTTCTCGATGCCGCGCAAGACCAGGGTGCAGTAAGGATCGGTCATGTCGAAAACCATGACGCCGACGGTGTGGCTGCGCCGCCCGCGCAACGAGCGAGCAAAGAGATTGGGACGGTACCCGAGACGGGAGGCGGCGCGCTGGATCCGGGCTTTGGTGCTGTCGGGAATGTAGCGCGCCAGCGGCGCGTTATTCAGGACAATGGAAACGGTAGCCGAAGAAAATCCGCTCCGCTCCGCGACATCGCGGATCGTGACCGCCCCACCCCGCGCCCCTTTGCCTGAGGAGTCGGAGGTCAGTGCCCTGCGGGATTTCGCTGCCGAGGCTTTTCGCGTAGGCTTCGAATCAGAAGATTCCATGAACTCCTTGAAATGACATCCTTGAATTCAGCCCTCTTGCTGGCGGACACTACAGGACGATGAATCGAGTGTCAAGTTTCCGCCTGCTTTTCGCTGGTCTCCTAATTTTTCTTTGCTGCAGAGCGGGCGCACAAAGCACGACGCCACCGTCGGCGCGCGATCCGCAGAAACTGTTCGAAGCCGGAGAAGCCGCCTTGCACGCTGGCAAACTGGCGGAAGCCGAGCACGAGTTCCAACAGGTGTTGGCGATCAACCCTGGAGTGGCTGGAGCGTACGCCAATCTCGGCGTGATTGATATGCGTCGCAAGCAGTGGCCGCAAGCCCTTGCCATGCTGCATCAGGCCGAAAAGCTCGCGCCAGAGATGGCGGGAATTCGGCTGAACATCGGCCTCGTTTACTACCGCCAGAAAAACTTCCGGGCAGCGATCGAACCTTTTGAGTCGGTGGTGCGGCAAATGCCGGGCTCCTACCAGGCGAGATACCTTCTAGGCTTTTGCTACTTTTTCAATGATCGCTGGGCAGACACCGTCGCGACGCTGGAACCGCTCTGGGAGCAGGTTTCAGCCTCAGACCAGCTCAACTATCTGTATGTTCTGGGCCGAGCTGCCGAGCTTTCGAAAAACGCGGCGCTCGAAGAAAAAGCTTACGCGCGCATGGCCGAGATCGGTCAGGGCGCGCCAGAATTTCGCATGATTATCGGCAAGTCACATTTGAATCGCGGAGAGTATGACGACGCCGTGCGCGAGTTAGAAGCCGCGGCACAAGCCGATCCGAAGCTCCCTCTCGTCCACTATTACCTGGGTATGACTTACGTCCGCAAGCAGGACTACGAGCGCGCGCGCGTGGAATTTCAGAAAGACCTCGCCCAGGAGCCCGACGCCGCCTTCACCTACGAGCAGTTGGGGAAAGTCGAATCCACGCTGCAAAATGAGGCGGAGGCGGCGAAGGATTTTGGCCG
>Ga0209169_10001380_pt1 | contig 14790 bp, 14 predicted proteins | sample HubBroMetageWRM4_FD_188346 | JGI IMG/M metagenome (GOLD analysis project Ga0209169, IMG submission 188346) | Warmed soil microbial communities from the Hubbard Brook experimental Forest, New Hampshire - Hubbard Brook CCASE Soil Metagenome WRM 4... | ecosystem: Environmental > Terrestrial > Soil... | reverse complement strand
GACGCAGGCGGCCGCGGCCGCTCGCCGGCGCGCCGGTGAGGTGTCGATCGCCGTGGACCAGCACGCCCAGCGGCTCGCCCGCGAGGCGGTATTCCTCCTGGTATTCGGCTCGCGGCCAGCGATCAAGCAGGCCCTCCTGCGCCGGCTAGGCGTCGCGTCCGGCTGAATGTCAGAGCCTCTCCTTATCGTCGGGAGCGCCCGGGCGCCGATCCCGGTCTCTCGAAGGACCCCTTGGTATGATAACTAGTATGACACGCCAGAAAATCGCCATCACCCTGCCCGAGGAGCAGGTAGCCGCCGCGCGCCGCGCCGTGGCCGAGGGCCGGTCGCCATCGGTCTCCGCCTACATCTCCCAGGCGCTGGCCCGCCGCAGCGCGGACGAGGACCTGGCCGACACGCTGGCGGAGATCTACGCCGAGTCCGGACCGCCCACCGACGCCGACCGCACCTGGGCGCGGCGAGCGCTCGGGCTGCCGGAATGACCGGCGTCACCCTCGACACCGGCGCCCTGATCGCGCTGGAGTCGGGGAACCGCCGGATGGCCGTCCTGGTCGGTGAGGCCCTCGCCAGCGGGGCCGAACTGGCCATCCCGGCCGGAGTCCTCGCTCAGGCCTGGCGAGGCGGCGCGGCCCAGGCCCGCCTCGCGCGCCTGCTGCGAGCCTCGGTGACCAGGGTCGTCCCGCTCGATCAGCGGCTGGCGCTGCGGGTAGGCGCCAGGTGCGCGGCCACCGGGATAGCCGACGTCGTCGACGTCTCCGTCGCCCTGTGCGCCCGTGACCGCGGCCATCCGGTGGTCACCAGCGATCCCGGCGACATCCGCGCCGCCGACCCGTCGCTGACCCTGCTCTCTCCGGGCTTATCGCGTCGTCAGCGGGACGAGCCGCCAGCGATCTCGAACGACCACAGCTCGCTGCTGACGCCGACCGGCGGGGGCGCCGCGCCGCCCGCCCGTTCGGCCGCCGACCGGTGCCCGTGCCCGAACGCGGGGGACTGCACCCACGCCTGGAAGGCGTCCTCGTCCCGCCACCTGGTCATGACCAGCCAGGTGGCCCGCCCGTCCGTGGGCTTGAGCAGCTCGAAGCCCTCGAAGCCATCCTGGCTGTCCACAGCGCCCGCCCGGGCCGCGAACCGCCGGGCAAGTTCGTCGCCGCTATCGGCGGGCACCGTGATCGCGTTGATCCTCACCACCGTCACATCTTTCAATCTATCTGGTACGCCTCGTCGAACGGTTGAGAACCCGGGATCTCAGCGTCTTCCCAGACCCGGACCATGTAGCGTACGTGGCATTGGGACTTGCCGACCAGATCGGCCGGGGCCTGCCCAGTTCTTTATTCGGCGGAGGGCCGAAGGCTGGACCAATTCCCCGCGGGGCCGGGCAGAAATGGTGAGGTAAGGTACCATTAGTCCATTGCCTGGCAATTCTGGGCGGGGGCCAGATTCGGGCAACGCATCTGACCTGATCAGCAAGGATAGTGGGTCCAACAGATCGGGGGCCGATACACGGCACAGGACAATGGCCCATACAGGCATGTGTCAATGATAGGAGGATTTCCCGGTAATATCCGGGTACGAGTGGCCTTTCCCCTGTTCCCGGAGATTACCAGCCAGCAACAGGAGTACGTCGTCTCTACGCAGTCGATCGGAGAAGTTGCATGGGGAACGGGTATTCCATACGGAAGCGCATTGTCGAGGGACCCGGATCACCGGGAGAGCGCAGGCGGGCGCTCCGCTGGGAGTGGGTCCACGAGGCATTTCCGGAGATCGGGTCGATGTCGGTGATCGATCTTGGCGGTACACCGGAGTCGTGGCTGCGTACCTCGATCCGTCCAGCGTTCGTGCACATCGTCAATCTGGAGCCATCGTCCCGGGAGCCCCCGGCCTCCTGGATCCGTGAGATCCGGGCCGACGCCTGCGACTTGCCCTCTCATATAAGCGACGGCAGGTACGACCTTGCCTACTCCAACGCGGTGATCGAGCACGTGGGCGGGCACTCGCAGCGGATGCGCTTCGCCGAAGCCGTCCACAAGCTTGCCGAACGGCATTGGGTGCAGACCCCGTACCGGTACTTCCCGATCGAGCCGCACTGGCTCTTTCCCGGGTTTCAGTTCCTGCCGCTGAACGCGCGGGCCGAGCTCTCGCGGCGGTGGCCGCTCGTCCACACGCGGTCCGAGAGCTGGGAACAGGGTCTGAGGGCGGCGATGAGTGTCGAGTTGCTCAGCCGCACCGAGATGACCTTCTACTTCCCTGATTCGGCGCTGCGCACCGAGCGGATGATGGGCATGGTCAAGTCATTGATCGCCATCAAGACGGCATGAGACCGAGGCGATCCTCGCCCGCGGGTGATTAGACCAGCGAGCCGCGGGTAGCCAGGGCAGATGGTGTTCGCGGGAACGCTCCTCGGTGATCGTTATCAGCTAGACCAGCCCATCGGTTCCGGCGGGTACAGCGAGGTGTGGCGCGCCTCGGACACCGTCCTGTTCCGCCCGGTCGCCGTCAAGCTGCTGCATCCCGGCTACGCCGAGCATACCGAGGCGCTTGCCAGGTTCCAGGCCGAGGCGAGGCACGCCGGCGCCCTGGCACACCAGAACATCGCGCGTGTCTACGACTACGGCGAACCCGCGGGCGAGCAGCCGTTCCTCGTCATGGAACTGGTCGAAGGCCCGTCCCTGGCACACGCGCTGACCAGAGGCCCGCTGGATGCCGCGCGCAGCATGGACGTGATCGCGCAGGCGGCCTCCGGCCTGCAGGCCGCGCACGCCGAGGGCCTGATCCACCGCGACATCAAGCCGGCGAACCTGCTGCTCGCCCCAGGCGGCACGGTAAAGATCACCGATTTCGGCATCGCGCACGCCGTCGGTTCGGCGCCGATCACGCTCACCGGCATGCTGCTCGGCACGCCGGGCTACCTCGCCCCCGAGCGGGCAGCCGGAGCACGGGCCACTCCGGCCAGCGACCTGTATGCCCTGGGCGTCGTCGCTTACGAATGCCTGGCCGGGGCGCCGCCCTTCGCCGGCCCGGCGCTGGAGGTCACGCTGGCCCACCGGGACTTCCCGCTGCCTCCGCTGCCCGCCGAACTGCCGCCCGAGGTGGTCGACTTCGTCATGCAGCTCACCGCGAAGGACCCCCGCTGGCGCCCGGACCGTGCCGACGAGGTCGCCTGGCGCGCCAGCCAGCTGCGAGACGACCTGACCGCCGGCGTGCCCGCCGCGCCGGAAGCACCGCCCGCCGTGCTCCCGCGCACGCCGACCCTAGCCGTGATCCCGGCCGTGATCCCGGTCCTGGCCCCGGCCCTTACCCCGCCCGGCCGCCTCCGCCCGCGACGCCGTGCCGCCCTCGTGTCCGCCTGCATCGCGCTCGCCGCGTTCGCCGTCCTCGGGCTGGCCACCGTAACCGGCTTCGGGCCCGCCGCCCGGCATACTGCAGTCGTCCCGTCGGCCGTGCCGTCGCCGTCGTCGCGCCCCTCGGCGACCCCGCCCGGCCGCGCCGCACCCTCCGGCCAGCCCGCGGCCGGCCCCAGACAGCAGTCGGGCACCCAGCAGCCCGTGGCAGACCGCGCCACGCCAGGCAGGCATGGCAAGGGCGGGAAGCACGGACACCAGAACGGTCAAGGCAGTGACGACACCCACGACCCCGGCACGTCAGACTAATCACCCTCGCGCCGCTCCCGGCCGGGCAGCGTTAGCGGTGAGCCGGGCGGCCCGGACGGCAAGGTAGCGGCGTTCGGGCACGCTGGTCGCGAGCCGCGCCGCCCGCAGGTAGTCCGCGGCCGCCGCCTGGCGGTCACCGGCCAGCTCCTCCAGGTGGGCGCGGGTGGCAAGCAGCCGGTGATGCCGCGCCATCCGCTTGTCGGTTTCCAGCTCCGACAGCACCGCGAGCCCTGCGGCGGGCCCGTGCACCATCGCCACGGCCACCGAGCGGCTGAGGGTGGTGAACGGGTTGGACCCCACGCCCCCGGTGAGCTCCAGCAGCTCGTAGAGCGAGAGGATCTGCGGCCAGTCGGTGTCGGCCATCGTCGCGGCCTCGTCGTGCACGGCGGCGATGGCCGCCTGCAGCTGGTAGGGGCCGACCTGGCCACGCGGCAGCGCCGCGCTGATCAGCGCGATTCCCTCCTCGATCCGCCCACGGTCCCATTTACCGCGGTCCTGCTCGGCCAGCGGCACCAGCGATCCGTCGGGCAGCGTCCTCGCGGCCCGCCGCGCGTCGGTCAGCAGCATCAGCGCCAGCAGCCCGGCCACCTCGCCATCGTCGGGCAGCAGCCGGTGCAGCCAGCGGGTGAGCCTGATCGCCTCTTCCGACAGCACCGGCACGGTCAGCTCGTCCCCGTCGGTGGTCGTATAGCCCTCGTTGAACACGAGGTACAGCACGTGCAGCACGGCCCGCAGCCGCTCGTCCCGTTCCGTCCCGCTGGGCAAAGCGAGCACGACCAGGCCGAACTCCCTTATGGTCTGCTTGGCCCTGCTAATGCGCTGCGCCATCGTCGCCTCAGGCACCCCGAAGGCGGCGGCGATCTGCGCGGTGGACAGCCCGCCGATCGCGCGCAGTGTCAGCGCGATCTGGCTCGGCGCGGACAGCTGCGGGTGGCAGCAGCCGAACAGCAAGGCCAGCGAGTCGTCCCGGTAAACGGGCTCCGCGTCGGCGGGCGGCCCGAGCAGCTCAGCGGCCGGAGTCGCGACCGCGATCAGGTCTTCCCTGTGCCGCCGCGACTGCTCGCTGCGCACCTGGTCCATCAGCCGACGGGAGGCGACCGTGGTCAGCCAGCCCCGCGGGTTCTCCGGGCACCCCTCGGCCGGCCACTGCAGTGCCGCGGCGAGCAGGGCCTCCTGGCTGGCGTCCTCACACAGGTGGAACTGCCCGTACCTGCGCACCAGCGCGCCGAGAACCTGCGGCGCCAGCTCGCGCAGCAGGTTCTCGACGTCGGCAGGATCAGCGGTCACAGGTCCGGCTTGGCCTCGTGCAGGATCGGCCACAGCTCCACCGGCTCCTGGTCAGCCCAGGGCATGTCCGCCGCGATCGCAAGTGCGCGCTCCTCGCTCTCGCAATCAAGCAGGTAAAAGCTCGCGATGTACTCCTTGGTCTCCAGGTAGGGCCCGTCGGTGACGGCCGGCATGCCGCCCTCCCTGCGCACCAGCCTGGCCTGCACCGCGTCGCCGAGCCCGTAGGCGCCGATCAGCTCCCCGGTCTCCTGGTATTTGCGGTTGAACGCGTCCTGCTTGGCGATCGCCTCCGGCCACTCCTCGGCCGGGATCGAGGCCCACTTCTCCTGGTTGCCGTAGATCAGCATCAAGTACTTCATCGGGTTTGCCTTTCCCTTCGCGCGCCCCGCCGGCGCGCTCTCACCCCACAGTCGGAGCCGCCCGCCCGTCCTCGACATGACTCGGACCATTATCCCGCCGGCCCAGGGAAGCACCGGCCCGGAGAGTGTCGAATAAAAGATCAAAAAAAATTTATTTGCCGAACGGGCAGTGGTAATACGCCTCGGGACTACCAACCCCTTGCGCATGCTCATCCGACACGAGACACTTCCGGTTCTCCGGCAAGACGAAGCAGAAGGTTCCCCGTGGTAGCCGAGGCAGCGGCGCAAACACACACGAGCCAGGCAGGCGGCCTGTTCATGCTCGGCTGGGGCCTGTTCGCGTCCGCGTTCGGACTGGCCATGGTCACCAACTTCCGTGGTTTCGCCGAAACCTTCGCACGCCGGGCCGCCGCTTCCTCGGCCGGACTGCGGAAGCGGCCGCCCTGGATGTCGCGGCAGCCCCCGGATGAACGCGACCAGGTCAGGCTGGTGCGGCTCATCGCGATCCCGTTCGCGATCGTCGGCCCGGTCCTGCTCGTCGCCGGGATCATCTCGATCAGCCAGGGACGGATCGCCAGCACCGGCGCGTCCGCGCTGCCGAGCCCGTTCCGCTACCTGTTCATCGCCTTCGCCGTGATAGCCGTCGGCCAATCCTGGCTATCCCGCCGGGGGATCTACCGCCCGGCGGCCCGGCGCGGCGGCTGGCGGCTTGCCATCGCCGTGCTCTCCTCGCTCGGCGCCCTGATCTTCGGCGTCAGCATCGCGCTCGGCCAGCTCACGATAGGCTTCGCGGCGCTGCTGATCGGCGGGCTCCCGTCCATCCTGCTGCTGATGGACGACAAGCCGACCGGCCCGGGACCGGGCGCCGCCGGCGATCAATGACGGCGCGATCAGGTCTTCCGGGGATATCGGCTGATCAGCGCCCGGTTTCCGGGGGGTGCCAGTCGTAGATGGGATCGAGCCCGCGCAGCAGGGCGCCGGGCGCGAGCTTGCCAAGCACCCACGCCGTCGTGTCCCTGGCCGCGATCGCAGAACGCGAGGTCCAGGTGGTCATCCGGCCCGCGCGGCGGGACCAGCGGACCACGTCCGTGGTGCGCGGTAGCCGCGCGGCGGTGTAGCTGGCCAGCGCCGAAGGCAGCGCCTCACCGTCGGCGGCGTCCGCAAGCTCGGACAGGACCACGGCGTCTTCGAGCGCCTGGCAGGCCCCCTGGCCGAGGTTGGGGGTCATCGGATGAGCCGCGTCGCCGAGCAGGACGACGCGGCCGCGGTGAAACGACGGCAGCGGCCTGGCCAGCTCGGCAACATCGTGGCGCAGCACGGCCGAGGAGGTGGCACCGGCGAGGAGGGAGGGGATCGGCTCATGCCACCCGCCGAAGCGCCTGACCAGCTCGGCCAGCTCGTCGTCGCTGTGCGCTCCCGGGGCGGCCGGTGCCGCCGCGTAGCAGTACACCCGGCCGTCGGCAAGCGGCATGACGCCGAACACGGTGCCGCGTCCCCAGGTCTCGGCCATCTGCACCGCGTCGGCTACCGGGCCGGTGAGCAGGCGCCAGGTGGTGAACCCCGCGTAACGCAGCCCCGGATGGTCGGGGAACATCGCGGCCCGCGCCGCCGAGCCGATCCCGTCGGCCGCCACCACGAGCCCGGCGTCTAGATCGCCCGCGGTGGTGGCGACGCGGGCAGTGTCGAACGCAACCGATGTCACCTCGGTGGACAGGGCGATCGCCTGGTCGGGGACGAGGCTGAGCAGGGCGTCGACCAGCTGCGCCCGGGGCAGCAGGATGATCGGATCGCCGAACCGCGTGCGCACCGTCTGCTCGGTGCTGCTGCGCAGCAGCCATCGCCCGCCGGGGGAGCGGATGCCCATCTCCTGCGGCACGGCATGGGCCCGGACCGCATCGCCGATACCGAGAGCGTCGAGGGCGCGCAGCCCGTTCGGCGCCAGCGCGAGGCCGGCCCCGACCGGCTCGAGCGCCGCTGCACGCTCGCAGACCGTGACATCCCACCCGGCCGCGTGCAGCCCCGCCGCGGCCGCCAGGCCGCCGATCCCCGCCCCGATCACCACCGCGCGCGCCGCCGCCAAGGTCCCGTCCTTCCTCCCCCGTGGACCATACTCTGGCCCTTAGGCCTCGCCCGCTCTTAGCCGGGAACGGACAGCGAGAGGCCGAACTGGCCGGCTGCGTCGGTCCACCAGGAGCGCATCGCGAACCCGGCGGCGGCAAGTTCGGCCGCCACGCCGGCGCAGCGGAACTTGGCGGACACCTCGGTCCGCATCTCCTCGCCGGCGGCGAAATCAACCGTGAGCCCGATCGCCGGCACGTGCACCGTCTGCCCGGTCAGCGAGCGCAGCCGCATCTCGATCCACTCGGCGGCCGGATCCCACAGCGCGACGTGCTCGAACTCGTCCAGGTCGAAGTCGGCGCCGAGCTCGGCGTTCAGCACCGCTAGGACGTTCTTGTTGAACGCGGCGGTGACGCCGGAATCGTCGTCGTACGCGGCGACAAGCGTGCCGGGATCCTTGACCAGGTCGGTGCCGAGCAGGAACGTGTCGTCCGGCCGCAGCCCGGCGCGCACCCTGGTCAGGAAGGCCGCCCGCTGGTCCGGGAGCAGGTTCCCGATCGTGCTGCCGAGGAAGGCGACTAGCCGCGGCGCGGGCGCGTCGCCGTCTGCGGGAAACCCGAGGTGCTCCTCGAAGTCCGACACCACGGCCCGCACGTCGAGCCCCGGGTACTCGGCGGCGAGCGCGTCCCCGGCGGCGACCAGGGCAGGCTCGCTGACGTCCACGGGCACGTAACAGCGCAGCGTGCCCGCCTTCCGCAGCGCGTCAAGCAGCAGCCTGGTCTTGTCCGACGAACCCGAGCCGAGCTCGATCAGCGTCCGCGCCCGGGATGTGGTGGCGATTTGCGCCGCACGAGCTCGCAGGATCTCCCGCTCGGCGCGGGTCGGGTAGTACTCGGGCAGCTCGGTGATCTTGTCGAACAAGGCGCTGCCCTGCGCGTCGTAGAACCACTTGGGCGGGAGCACCTTCGGCACCGAGGTCAGCCCGCGGCGCGCGTCGGCGCGCAGCGATTCGGCCAGGAAACCATCGGGCAGCCTGCGGTCCAGGGAAAGGGAGCGGGAGCGGGAGCGGGAAGTCAATGGATCGCGATCCTTCCGTCGGGGTTGGCGATCAAGGTCAACGGGTCCACGTCGACGTGCCCCGGCACCGCGGTGACCACGGAGCCGTCGGGGACCTCGGCCCAGCCGGGCTCGTCGTCGCCGGGTTCGGAGGCGACCACGACCGTGTCGCCCCGGTGGCGGTAGTACAGGGTGTCGCCCGCCGCGGTGGCGGCGATCACCTGGCCGTCGGTGAGCAGCAGGTTGAACCGGCCGGACACGCTCATGTCGGCCAGGGCCGAGATGGTGTCCGCGAGCGCGTCCGCGGGCGCCAGGCCGAGCCGCAGCCGGTGCAGGACGAGTGCCCAAAGCAGCGCCGAGTCGGTGCGGGTCTCCAGTTCGAGCAGTGCGCCCGCGGGCAGCGTCCCGGCGAGTCCGGCTACCGAGCCCGGCCAGCCGTCGATCACGCCGTTGTGGCTGAACAGCCAGCGGCCGCTGCGGTACGGCGCCACCGCGGCGGGACCCAGGTCGGTGCCTGCGGTGGCGCAGCGCACCGCCGCGAGCATCGCCCCCGCGCTGGTCACCCTGGCCACGTCGGCGAACGACTCGTCCGCCCAGATGGGCTCGGCCCGCCGGTACCTGGCAGGCTCGGGATCACCATCGCAGTACCAGCCGACGCCGAACCCGTCGGCGTTCACCGTCCCGTGCCGCTGCAGCCGGGGCGCCCACCCCTGCCGGTACAGCCCGTGCGACGGCTCGATGATCACCGAACGCAGCGTGGCGGCCGGCCCCAGGTAGGCCAGATGCCTGCACATCAGCCGGCCTCCACCGCCGCTGAGCGCGCGGTGCGGAACCCGGCGAAGATCTGCCGCCGGATCGGATAGTCCCAGTTGCGGAACGTGCTCCGGCAGGCCACCGGGCTGACCGCGAACGACCCGCCGCGCAGCACCTTGTACTCAGGTCCGAAGAACACCTCCGAGTACTCCTTATACGGCCAGGCGGCAAACCCCGGGTAGGGCAGGAAGTCCGAGCTCGTCCACTCCCAGACGTCCCCGATGAGCTGCCGGGCGCCGCACGGCGCCGCTCCCGCCAGGTACGAGCCTGCCGGGGCCGGGCGCAGGAACGCCTGGCCGAGGTTGGCGCGCGAGCCGTCCGGTTCCTGCTCGCCCCATGGGTACCTGCGGGACAGGCCGGTGACGGGATCGAACCTGGCCGCCTTCTCCCACTCGGCCTCGGTGGGCAGCCGCCGGCCCGCCCACCGGGCGTACGCATCCGCCTCGTACCAGCACACGTGCAGCACCGGCTCGGCCGGCCCGATGGGCTCGGTACGGCCGAAGACCGTGTGCACCCACTGGCCGCCGTCCCGGCTCCAGTACAGCGGCGCGGAAAGACCTGCCCGCTGCCTGTGCTCCCAGCCGTCTGCCGTCCAAAAGCGCGGGTCGTCGTATCCGCCGTCCGCGATGAACTCGGCGTACCCGCCGCAGGTCACCGGCGTCGTGTCGATGAAGAACGGTGCCACGTGCACCGTGTGCGCGGGCCGCTCGTTGTCCAGTGCCCACGGCTCGGTGGAGGTGCCCATCGTGAACGGGCCGCCGGGCACGATGACCTCAGGCGGCAGCCGGAACGCGTCCGTCGGCGGTGGCGGCGGCGGCGCGGCCGCGAGCACCGGCGCCCCGGCCCGGATCTGGTGGGTGATCAGCATGGTCTCGTCGTGCTGCACCTCGTGCTGCGCGATCATGCCGAACGCGAACCCGCCTTCGAGCAGCCCCGAGCCCCAGCCGCTCGAGTCGCTGAACCGGGAACGCTCGAGCAGGTCGAGCACGCGGCCGCGCACCTCGTGGCCGTAGGTCCGCGCCTGGCCGGGCGGCAGCAGCGGCAGCGTCGGGCGCTCAGAACGAGGATGCTCGAACGCGTCGTAGAGCGGGTCGATCTCCGGATGCATCGGCTCCCGGCCGCCCACTTCGCGAAGCAGCCACAGCTCCTCCTGGTTGGCTATGTGGGCGAGATCCCAGACCAGCGGCGACATGAGCGGCGAGTGCTGCAGGACAAGGTCGGTTTCCTCGACGCAATCGGTGAGCAGACCCGTCCGCTCCCGCGCGCCTGCCAGTTCCCTGGCGATCCGCTCACGCAGGTCGGTCTCCGTCATGTCATTCCTTCCAGTTGGTCGTCTGCCGGGCATCTGTCGTTGAGCACGTAGCGTTCGGTGAAGTCGGCGACCGCCTGCCGGACCGCGGTGGGTGCCCCCGACCGGCCGAGCGCCGCGTCGGCCGCCTCGAAGCACTGCCTGGCGGCCCTGCCGATGCCCGGATCGGCGGGCCCGCACCTGGCCGCGCGCAGCCACGGATCCTGCTCGTCCGCCGCCCCGTCCCACACCGGCTCGGCGGCGGCCATCGCCGCATCGGCGGCCTGCCCGTCCTCCGCCAGCGCGCTGACGACGGCCGCGGGCACGATCCAGCCGTCGCCTGGCTGCGCGTCGATCATCCGCAGCTCCATGTGCCCGTGCGGGCGGACCGGCGGGAACAGCGTGGACAGGTGATAGGTCAGGTCCTCGGCGGTGGGCGGCCTCAGCGGGCTTGAGGCTCCCGACCCGTCGCGTATCCAGTCGCGGAAGGTCAGCCCCGGCGGCGCCGTCCAGTCGGCGGAATCGGGGTCGGGCACGCACATGATCTCGGCGTCCAGGGCATAGGCGGCCCACGCGTCGCGCGGGTCCCCGTTGGCCGCGGGCGCCCGGGTCCGGCCGGGGTCCATATTCGACCACACCTGCTGCCGGGCCGAACGCCAGCCGGTCGGCCGTCCGTCGCGCAGCGGGGAGTTGGCGAACGCCGCCACGAGCACCGGGCCGATCGCGTGCAGCAGCCGCCAGCGCGAACGGTATCCGGACTGGCCCGCGCCGTCGTCGCCGGCGTCAACGCATACCTGGACGGACGCGGTGCCGCACATCATCTGGCGGCCCCACGGGCCGCCGCGATCGAAGAATTTCTCCATCGCGTCGTACCGCGGCAGGTCAAGCAAGCGCCGCGGCGGGCGAAGGGGATCCAGGCCGTAGCCACAGAGCTCAAGGCCGACGGCCGCGGCCGCATCACGAAGAGCGGCCAGGTCCCGTCCCGTCACCTCGACGAGCTCACCGATCGTGGCGGCAGGCGCCGAGCTCAGCTCGAGTTGCCCGCCAGGCTCCACGGTGAGGGTGGCACCTGATGGAAGAGAAGGATATTTATACCGAACGGGCCCTGGCGCGTGTCCTGAGTTCGCCTGCTCGTCCGCGGGGCCCTTGGGGGAAATGCCGTCCAGGGCGGCGGCGACCTGCTCCGCCCGGACCGGGAGCGCCGGATCGCGCCGATCGCGCACCAGCCACTCGAGTTCGACGCCGACCCGCGAAGGCGGGCCGGTCTTGAAGCAGATCCCGTGGACGTGGCCTTCTGCGTCGGCTTCGGTTAGCCGCGCCCCCTTTATCACGATTGCAACATTACCCGGGGCTCCCGCAACTATTCGCCTTCGCAGCCTCGTCTCAGGTTGAAGTGGTACCTTGCGGCACACTGAGGGTGAGTGTTGATAGCGTTAAGTGCTGAATGTGGTGACACGCCGTAGTCACGAACCTGGCCGTCCTGGGGGTACGGCTCTGGCACTATGGAACTCGATGAAGGCGCCGTCCGTGAAGATTCCGCTGCTACACCTGGGCAGGGCTGGGGAGCCGCCCGGCATAGTGGCCGTCGCGCGCGTGGACCGCAAGACGAAGAACATCACCAAGCGGCTTAATCCGGGCGAGATCGCCATCATCGACCATTCCGACCTGGACCGGGTCAGCGCCGAGGAGCTGATAAGGCGGAAGGTCGCGGCCGTGGTCAACGCCGCGGTGAGCATCACCGGGCGGTACCCGAACCTCGGCCCGCAGCTGCTGCTCGACGCGGGCATCCCGGTGGTCGACGACGTCGGGCACGACGTGCTCGTCAAGGTCGCCGACGGCGCGGTGATCCGGCTTGACGACGAGACCCTGTACCTCGGCGACACGGTCGTCGCGAAGGGAACGCCGCTGACGCGGGAGTCGGTGCAGGCGGCCATGGCCGAGGCCCGGTCCATGGTCGGCGTGCAGATCGAGTCGTTCGCCGCCAACACGCTGGAGTTCCTCCGCCGTGAGCACGAGCTGCTCACCGACGGGATCCGCCCGCCCGAGATGGACACGGACATGTCGGGGCGGCACGTCCTCGTCGTGGTCCGCGGCTATCACTACCGGGAGGACCTGGCCGCGCTGCGGCCCTATATCCGCGAGTACAAGCCGGTGATGGTGGCCGTGGACGGCGGCGCGGACGCGATGATCGAGGCCGGCTACCAGCCGGACGCGATCTTCGGCGACATGGACTCGGTGTCCGACGAGGCGCTGTGCTGCGGCGCGGAGCTTGTCGTGCACGCCTACCCGGACGGGCGGGCGCCCGGCCTGGCCCGGGTCCGTGAGCTCGGCCTGGACGCCGTCACCTGCCCGGCGCCGGGGACCAGCGAGGACATCGCCCTGCTCGTCGCGGACGCCAAGGGGGCGAGCCTGATCGCGGTGGTGGGCACGCACCATACCCTTGAGGAGTTCCTCGACAAGGGCCGCCCGGGGATGTCCAGCACGTTCATCACGCACCTGCGGGTGGCGGGGAAGCTGGTCAACGCCCGGGGCATTCACCAGCTTTACCACAGCCGGATCTCCATCTGGTCGCTGCTTGTGCTCGTGCTGGCCGCCGCGGTGACCATCCTCGTCGCGGTGGCGTTCTCCCCTGCGGGACCCATCTTCGCCAGGTACTTCGAGGCGACCTGGCATTCATTTACCTACTGGCTGACCGGAAAATTCTAGTGATCGACTTTCGCTACCATCTTGTCTCCATCGTCGCGGTGTTCCTGGCGCTGGCGATCGGTATCGTGCTCGGCGCCGCCGAGCTCCAGGGACCCACGTACAACCTGCTGAACGGCACCACGGCCAAGCTGCAGAACGAGCTGAACCAGGCGAACAGCCAGCGGGACATGGCCGAGGAACAGGCCAACGCAGGCGACGCGTACGCCGAGGCGGTCGAGCCGGTGGTGCTGCGCAACCTGCTCGCGGGCCAGAAGCTGCTGATCGTCACCGAGCCGGGCGCGCAGGGCTCGGTCGTCAGCGGGATCACCAGCGCGGCGAACGACGCGGGCGCCGAGGTCACCGGGCAGATCAACCTGCAGGCGAAGTTCTTCGACACCAGCGACACCACGCAGGACAGCCTGAACCAGATCAACCTGGATGTGGCATCGCACGCGGGGCTGACGCTGGACAACACCGAGACCTACCAGCAGCAGGCGGCGCAGGTGATCGCCAGCCAGATCCTGACTAAGTCACCGCTATCGGCGACCGGCGTCGGTCAGGACGGGACCGGTCAGGACACCAGCGCGGCGACGATGCTGTCGGCCTACGCCTACGCCGGGTTCCTGACCACGAGCGGCCAGCCCGCCACCGAGGCGACGCTCGCCGTCGTGATCACCCCGCAGACGGCGCCGTCCGACGGCAGCGCGGACCCGCTCGACCAGATCCTTGTCCCGGTGGCGCAGGAACTGGCCGCCACGAGCGCGGCCACCGTGGTGGCTGGCTCGTCGGCGGGCTCGGGCACCGGCAGCCCGATCGCGGTACTCCGCTCCAACAACGTGGCCAACCAGGTGTCCACCATCGACGACGCCGACTACGTGTCCGGGCAGAGCGTGGTGATCGAGGCGCTTGCCATCCAGTTGAGCGGGGGCAAGCCGGGCAGCTACGGGTTCGCGAGCAACGGCGCGAACGCCGTGGCGCCGTCTGCCGCGCCCACGGCGACCGCAAGCCCCTCTCCGTCACCGACCCCGACGAGCAGCAAGAAGGCAAAGACATGAGGATGTCCAGCAGCTCGGCAGGCTGGCGTCTCGTCGCGGCGGGCGGCGCGGTGGCCAGCGCCGCGGGCGCGGCCAGGCTCGCCTACTACGCACTGAACCGGCACGCGCCTGGCAGGCCGAAGACGTGGTCGCGCGTCAACCACAGGGGCGAGCGGGTCACGCTGCTCGAAGGACCCGCCGTGGCGCTCGGCGCGATCGCCGGGGCGCTCGTCCAGGCCGCGGCGCTCGCCCAGGACGGGCCGCCCGCCAAGGACGGGGTGCGCGGCAGGAGCGTGACCCCGGGCTGGCGGGCCGGCTCCGCGATCGCCGTCGCGGGGGCCGGAGCCGCGGCGTTCGGGGCCTATGACGATCTGGCGGGCACGGCGGACAGGCGCGGCTTCCGCGGCCACCTCGGTGCCCTGCGGCACGGGGAGGTGACGACCGGGGCGGTGAAGCTGGGCGGCATCGGGGCCACCGGGATCGCCAGCGCCGTGCTGGCCGGAGGGTCCCCGGCGGACCTGGTCATCAACGCCGGGCTTGTCGCGGGCGGCGCCAACCTGCTC